>Ga0209542_10008891_pt1 | contig 18604 bp, 23 predicted proteins | sample RifCSPhighO2_01_FD_184028 | JGI IMG/M metagenome (GOLD analysis project Ga0209542, IMG submission 184028) | Soil microbial communities from Rifle, Colorado - Rifle CSP2_plank highO2_0.1 (SPAdes) (version 2) | ecosystem: Environmental > Terrestrial > Deep subsurface > Rock core/Sediment ...
CATGGCAAAAATGCATTCACGAGCTCGAGGAAAGAGCGGAAGTACCAAACCGATTAAGAAAGTACAAAGCTGGGCTCCATATAAAGGGACAGATGTAGAAAAATTAGTGGTAAAATATGCTAAGGCCGGAAAAAGTAGTTCTGAAATCGGCCTTATCTTACGAGATTCTTATGGTATAGGCAGCGTTAAAGCTTTAGCAGGAAAAAAAGTATTAGCTATCCTTAAAGAAAAAGATCTCACAAAGGAAATGCCGGAAGACTTGCGCAACCTTATCAAAAAAATGGTTTACATTCAGCGGCATATGGAAAAAAACAAGCACGACCAAGCTGCTAAACGCGGGTTGTTGTTAACTAATTCCAAGATCAGACGTTTGGTAAAATACTACCAAAGAACTGAACGGCTTCCAACAGAATGGAAATTAGACATGAATAGATTGAAAATCTATCTGGAATAGACCGGATTTTTATTTTTTTCTCTTTTTTGATTATGCAAGAACAAAAATAATCCTGATTCCAAAGAAGATAGCGATTAGGCCAATTAGATAAGAGCCTATTCTAAGAACAATAAAATGCTTCTTTGATTTTAGGTGATCTTGTACACCTTTATTTAAACTAAAGTCTCTACACCACAAGAGTTCTACCGAACGCCAACCTCTCGCCATTTGCTTGTTAAAAAAAATGTTCATAATGCCTATTGCTAGCAAGATCAGCGCTCCTAACCAACTTATTAAATTAATCTTGATTGGGAGATTCATTTGAATGCCAGTACAATTAAGACCGCACCCGCAAATAAAAGAAAGAATCCGCTAAAATAAGTTCTGGCTCGTACAAATGCAATAAGTCTTTTTGAATTTTTATTAGGACTTTTATGGAAAAAAGCGTCCCTATGGGTTTTTGATATTCTCTTATTTGAAGTAAAGCACCAAATTCCCGCTATAATCATTGTAATCCCAAATACAAATTCAAGTACTTTAACCATAAAGCTAGCGAGTAATGCAGAATATAAAAAACTTTTTAACAGAATACTCAAGTTTAGACAAAGTTTCTATATTTTTGGAACGAGACCAGTCCCATTATAAATTAAGAATTTTAAAATTAAAATAAAAAAAAATTTACAACATAGTTCGTATGCTTTCAATATTAGTAGCGATATCTTCGCCGCGCTTGGTCAACTCTAACAACTTTAATCGTCCTTCTTTCTTGAACTTAATTAAATCAGATTTCTGCATCTCCTGCAGGATCTTGACCACATGAGAATATGTGCAGTCGATCTGTTTCGCTAGCACCGATGCATAGACATCGGCATCAGCATTCTTCAACTCGACCAGCATCATTGCTGGTTTTTCTCGAAAGAAAACATCGAATATCGGTTTATTCTTCGCTTTATTCACGTTCACACCCTCCAACCATCCACCTGCCCTCTGTAAACTGGGGTTTTAAACTTGTATTTAAACATTTATCTATTCGAATGGTTATGTTGTAAAAGAATTCATTATATAAATCTTTTGGGGCTGCCAGAAAAAATGAATTCTGCCAGCGATTTTTTTCCTTATCAAAAGATCAGGACCGAACAGGACCGATTACTGAAAGATCTCGATCAAGCCCTGGGGGAAGAAAAGATTCTTCTTGCGCATGCTCCTACTGGATTAGGGAAGACTGCTACGGCCTTATCAGTAGCATTATATCATGCCTTGGAAAAGAAAAAGCGAATCCTCTTTCTTACCAGCCGGCATACTCAGCACGCTATTGCAGTAGAAACATTGCAGGAGATTAAACAAAAAGGGATTTCTTTCTCTAGTATTGATTTAGTTGGAAAAAGATCGATGTGCAGCCAAGAGATTGCCGGATTGTTTGGAAATGATTTCAACGATTTTTGCAAGACTATCGTCGGCAAAGGAGAATGTGAATTTTATAATAATGTGCGTACTAAGCAGCAGTTAACGGTAGAAGCCAAAAAAGCAGTGAGCGACCTGCAAAAATATCCTCCTATGCACAATGCTGAGATTATGTCTTTCTCCAAAGAACAGCGGATGTGCGGTTATGAAATTGCTCTGGCCTTGGCTAAAACTGCAACGGTAATTATTGCGGATTACAACTATCTCTTTAATCCCCATATTCAGAAGAATTTTTTTGATAAGCTTGATCTAGAATTGAAAGATGTGATCGTGATTGTCGACGAAGGACATAATCTCCCTTCTCGAGTAGTTGATGTGCTTAGTTCTACCTTGAGCAGCATTACGCTCAAGAATGCCGTCTTAGAAGCAAAAAAGTTTGGCTATAACGGAGTTATTTTCTGGCTCCAAGAATTAGTAAGGATATTACATGAAATTTGCGAAGCAACCCAGCCAGAATTTGGATCGAGGGAAAAACTCGTGACCAAAGAAGAATTTACTGCCAAGGTCAATGCAGTTGTAGAATATGAAGAATTAATCAACCAACTTGAATTAGGAGCAGAAGAAGTTCGCAAAAAACAAAAGAAAAGTTATTTGGGCGGAATCGCCGCCTTTCTGGAAGCCTGGAAAGGAGAAGACAAGGGTTTTGCTCGGATCCTTGCAGAAAGAGAAAGTAATTATGGTGCAATCACCAATTTAAGTTATCAATGTCTTGATCCACGCCTTATTACTGAATCCATCTTCAAAGATATTTTTGCTGGCGTTATCATGAGCGGAACGTTAACGCCGCTGTTCATGTATCGTGATGTTTTAGGCATTTCCCGAGCAGTGGAAAAGGAATACGGCTCGCCCTTTCCTCCTGAAAATAAATTAAGCCTGATCGTTCCAGAAACTAGTACGAAGTACAATCTACGCGGAGAAGTTATGTTTCAAAAGATTGCTGCAATGTGTTCCGAGATGGCTTCTCTTATCCCTGGCAATGTAGCGTTTTTCTTTCCGTCCTATCAACTACGTGATTCTATTGCTAACCATTTACGTTCTGCTAAAAAATTATTTTTTGAAAAAAAAGAAATGTCTTCTGAAGATAAGACCATCTTTCTAGCCGAGTTTAAGGAATATAAGAACAAGGGTGGGGTTTTACTTGGCGTATCCGGCGCTAATTTTGCCGAGGGGATTGATTTTCCAGGTGATTTACTTAATGGAGTAGTGGTGGTTGGATTACCACTAGGAAAACCTGATTTATACACCAAAGAAATCGTCAAGTATTACGAAGAAAAATTCGGCAAAGGCTGGGACTATGGATACATTTATCCAGCCATGTCTAAGTGTATTCAATCTGCAGGTAGATGCATTCGCAGCGAGACCGATAAGGGAGCAGTGATTTATCTTGATGAAAGGTTTGCCTGGCAAAATTATTATGCTTGCCTGCCCAGAGAAGGGTTACGAGTGACGAAGGAGTATCAAAGAATGTTGAAAGAATTTTTTGGGCGATGAATTAGAAAAAAAGTTCTGGCGCTTTTCGTGGAGAGAAGTCTTCCTCTTCTAATTCTACCTTCTGCTCAATTCCCGGCAATGTCGTTTGTAAAACTGGTTTTCTTCCCTTAATTTTTAGCAATGCATATGATGCTTTTGAAGATTCCAAACTTCTCCACCTGTTTCTTTTCAAAGTTAAAAATCCTAGGCTCCAAAGATCATCAGAAATCGTGATGGGGCTTCTCATCTTTTTTCCACTTTTTGCGACTTTATCGTATGTGTCATTTAACTCATCCTTCGTCACATCTTTACCAAATATTTGGTGGTGCCGACCCAATTTAATTCCATTACTGCCAAACAGTTCTAATTTTCTTGCCGCCGCATTAAATTGACTAACATAACTTTCTAAAGTTCGTTGTTCCCCAAAATATTTCAACACATTTGCATGTATATCTTCAATATGAAAATTAGCGTGATGAAATCCTAAGAGAAAATATTGGTAATCATCTCCATTTCTAAATAAAGCAGGTCTTAAGTATGAAGCATGTCTTTGTAATAAGTTCAAAGTATCAGTGTATCTTAACTCATTCTTTTCTTTCCGATAATGCCCAGCTTCTTCCTGTACAGTCCTAACATATCGTCTAACAATCTCGTACCTCTGCCAATGATCACTTTCGTGAAGAACTCTCCTGCTTCGCTCATCCATAAGCGATAATCTATCAATAACACTATCGCTTTGCACATAAAGATCAATGAACATCCCTTTCCACCATTGTCTTTCCGGCATAATTCTAGTAACTAGAACTTTCTTGAACTCACCTTCCCAATAGGTAGTAGATTCTCTAGTGGGCGGATCTATTGCCGCTAATCTTCTGAAAAATGTTCCTAACTGGTCTAGCAATTCTGATGAAAAAGTTACACCCTCATCATGTAATCCTTCTACCTGAAGAGGTTTAGTCAAAGCTGCTCTTCTTCTGAAAGGCCTAAAAACACCATACAACTCACTCATTCTTTGATGTTGATCTTCGATTCGGATGCCAAATTCTCCTTGAAAATCCCAAAAACCAGAGAACAGTTTCTCTTTAAATCGATCAAAATCAAAGCGAGAATAATCTACTCCTGTAGCGGTAACGGAAACATAAGAACTATTTTCTAATCTTTTTTCTAATAAGGTCACTTATTTTCTGCTGAAGAAGCACTTTAAAAGACTTTGCCAACTGTCGAAGTTATTTATTAAACCCGCCAGCTCCAATCGTCCTTAATACTTGCTTGATCTCATCAATGGTCTGTTGCTGATGATTCTTATCAGACATCCGCACAAACCGCAACAGAAGATCAACTAATTTTTCTTGATCGTAGCACTGTAGTCTAAACCCATCGGTAATGAAGTAGAATCTAAAATTCTTGTATTTCAACTCTTTAATCACAATTCCGCTTACATTGCCAAGAAGTTTCCCTTTGTACGGAGAGGATTCAAGAGATTCCAACAGATCAATTATTTCGTGCGATTCGCCTTTGAACTTAGCCTCGATCTCTTGAAATAACGACCTTACTATTTCGACCTTGGCCATTTTTTATTTAATTCCTTCCTAGCTTCATCTATGGACATGGTATCTTCTGAAGAAAGCAAAAATTCTCTAAGCTGCTCTTTAACTGCAAAGTCATACAGGCGCTTAATAATCGTTTCGTAGGTATCCTCTTTAGAGCCAAAGGTACTGATTAACTTTTTTGTTTCATTGCTAATTTGTATTGTCGTGGCCATTCTATAGATACTATAGCGGCTATAGTTTATTAGACTTCCTAGTGTCGTTAGCTACTTTTTAACAACCAGTATACAAAAAAGTAACATTTATATATCTGTTGTGTTTTAGTAACAATAAGGCAAAAATTGCCGCATTACGATGCGAGCAGGGGTCCCATAGAAATTCTACCACCCTCACCCCCTCTTTGGGGCCCCTTTTTTGCTTACAACCTTTTTGTCTACGCAAAAAGCTTGACCAAAATTCTGTCAAGTGGAACTTCAACAGGTTCAGTTCCACGAACAAAGGACTAATTTTACTTAGAATCCTTCGGCTTCAACCGAACAATAAAATGATAATTATAACTCTTAAAGAATCTCTCTTGCTTTTCATTTAATTGATTAAAGATAACAGAAATTCCTTTGACTTTTCCTCCTAAATGCTCAATTAAGGTAATTGCTGCTTTGCCAGTATTTCCAGAATCAAACCAATCATCCACTAGTAAAACTTTATCACCTTTCTCAATAGATGATTTGAACATTTCAATCGATTTCTTTTTCCCAGAATAATCAATAAAATCCTTCACTAAAGCTTTTTGCCTATTCTTTATTTTTCCGCCCTTAAGAATAGGAACAAAAGCAACTCTTAATTTGCTGGCAATAATCGGTCCATACATAAGCCCTTTCATATCGATAGCTACAACTTTATTGATTCCTGATCCCTTAAAGGGTCTAATCAATTCATCAATGGTCTTTTGATAAATTTTTGCATTACTAGGAATTAAATAATCACTAATCTCACTTTTAATTTTTAGTAAGCCTTTCTCTAATGCTTTCTGATCCATTTTACTTCGGACAAGTCTCAAAGACGGTATCTGCGGTCAAGGTAAATGCTATCTGCGGTAAATCTGGGTGCATTAACGCTTCGCTTTTCTCTCCTTGTTGTAAAGTAATAACTTCTTCGCTTACTATTTCTCCTGGTCTTTTCAAAATAATATTAACTGGCACTATCGGTGTTTCTCCTTTACAATGCTGGGGCATTTCCAACAATTTCCATTCTAAAGCGCCAGCGGCAGTATAACTTCCCCGATTTGGTTTGATGCTGTATGTTTCTCCATCACTGGTTAGCATTTTAACTGCATAATAACTACACAGCTTAGTGCAATCTCCTGCTCCGCTATACAATGAAGCTAATGTTTTACAATTACCATCAACACAAAATTCGCCCCGTGGGCATTGATTATTATCCTGGCATACCCCACCCGTGACCTGTCCTTGTCGTGCTTCTGCAGTATCACAGACTCCGGAATTATCAACATCTAAACAGCAGGCATCACCGCTTGGATTTACGATATGGGGCGGTGTACATTCTACTGCGTAAGTTACTTCACCCGATGTCCCGCCTTCTTCTCCGCCCACTAATTTTTGGAACTGTATCGCTTTCCCAGTTGTGACTCCCCGCAATACAAATAAAATTCCAACAATCAATAAAACACTTACCACAGCTATGCTAATCATTTTTTTTGGATCATATCCGAAACCAGGCTTAGTCTCGTTAGTCTCTCTCTCTTTCTTTTCTGAATTTTGGATCATTTCCTTTCTTGGTTCAGTAGTTCCTTTATATCGCCGGTAATTTTGCTTTGTTGTCTCTTTATATGCCCAATCAATGTCTTGCTCATCCCATCCCGCACTTAAGAGCTGCTGCTTTATCTGCGGAAACTTCTTTCCTTGTCTGATATGGCGGGTAATATACTGCCCAATTTCTGGACTGATTTTTCTTTGTTTTCGATTAACATAATAAAAAATTCCTCCGGCTACTCCGCCAATTAAAAGAACTAAAACGGTGATGGTGATAAAGCGATTCAGAGCCTGTCGTTTGCTGAGCGTATCTTGCACTACTGTAAGAGTCTCCTGTGTTTTCTCTACACCTTGTTGCAAGCCAGCTAGACCAGTAGCAACAGTATTACCTTGGCTAATCTGTTGATCAATAGAACCCTTTAGAGTAGCAAGATCTCCTTCTAGCGAGACCAATTGATCTTTGATAGTAGCAATGTCTTGATTGGTTAAAGCAGAACTGGTAGATAATTCCAATAAACTACTCTGTAGCAAAACCAAATTCTCTTCCAATACCACAACTTTCTCTTCTGTCGTCATGCTGCTAGGAGAAGCGGCAACTACCGGCTCTGCTGGCAGCGATTCATTTACGGGAGCGGTCTCCACGGTTTGAAAACATGTTCCTGTTTCAAAATTACAATAATAAGAATCACCATTATCAGCAAGAGCTTCACAATCTAAAGAACAAGGATAACCGGTATCTATATCGGCCAAAGAGGAAACACTAACTAGGATGACAAATAATACTAGTAATAACGATATCTTTTTCATCGTCCTCTTTTTGCTGGAGAAGGGGTTTTTGGCTTTATATATCTTTGGTTTTTAAGTTTTTTAAGAAAAAGTCTTTAAGGCGGTTTTCAAGTTATTTTTATTTCTTTCCTGGGCCTGATACCCCTCTGCTCGCAGCGACATCGAATTACAGATCGACGACCAGGAAAGATTAAAAAATACCTTGGAGCTCTGCTCCGATTGGGATTTTTTATTTAGTAATATTTATATACGCTAAATAATAATGGCAATTCTATGCTTGACATCAAACTAGTTCGTGAAAATCCTGCTCTGGTAAAGGCTTCTGAGAAAAAGCGCGGTAGGAATCCAGAGATCGTTGATCAAGTTCTCAAATTAGATGAAACTTGGAAAAAAGAACTCAAGAGAGTGGAAGAATTAAAACATAAACGCAATGTTGTTTCTCAGGAAATCAATCAAGCTAAGAAAAATAAAAAGGAAAAAGATGCAGCTAAAAAAATCAAGGAAATGCGGGGGGTGGTTGAGGAAATCAAAGAACGCGAATATAATGCTGATAAAATTTTACATGAGCGTAATGCTACTTTAAAGAATATCGGGAATATTCTTGATAAAGAAGTCCCCGCCGGGAAGGATGAAAATGATAATAAAGAACTTAAAAAATGGGGAAAGATTAGCAAACCAACATTTCCTCTTAAGGATCACATTGAATTAGGATTGGAATTAGGCCTATTTGATTTGGAAACTGCCGCAGCCGTTTCTGGAGCGCGATTTTACTATCTGAAAAATGAAGCCGTATTGCTGGATTTGGCTTTACAACGATTTGCCATAGATGTGCTCCTCAAACACGGCTTCTCTCTCCATTGGCCGCCATTCATGCTCAATAAAGCAGCGTTAGAAGGCGGAGTAAATCTCACTGAATTTGAAGATACTATCTATAAAATTGAAAATGAGGATTTATATTTAATCGGAACCTCGGAACATCCTTTATTAGCTCTGAAAAAGGACCAGGTTTTGCAAGAGTCAGAACTTCCCCAAAAAATCGGCGGTATAAGCACTTGTTTCAGAAAAGAATTAGGATCCCATGGAAGAGATACCAAAGGAATTTTCCGTGTACATCAATTTAACAAAGTAGAACAAATTGTGATCTGCAAACCGGAAGAATCAGCTAAATCTTTCAAAGAAATCCAAGCTATTTCCGAATCTATTTTTCAGCAATTAGAAATACCTTATCGGGTTGTTGCAATATGTAGCGGCGACATTGGAAACAAACAAGCATTGCAATATGACATTGAAGCTTGGTTCCCCGGACAGAATGAGAAGAAAGGCACCTACCGTGAAGTAACTTCTTGCAGTAACTGCTTAGAATATCAAGCGGTAACTCTCAATACTAAATTTGTCAATAAAAATGGAGAGCGAAAATACGTGCATATGTTGAACAACACTGCTATTGCTACTTCTCGAGTGATAGTAGCAATTCTCGAAAATTTCCAGACTAAAGAAGGAACAGTAAAAATTCCTAAAGTTATCTGGCCTTACATGAATGGGATCAAGGAAATTAAACGAAAGAAGAGCTGATTGCAGTTTATTTATACTGCTTCAGGGGAAGCATAAATTAAATCCTAATCAACAGAAAGATATATAAATTAGAACATCATCATTTAAATCAAAAAGGTGAACAGGTGTTGAGAAAAAGACAAGTTTTAAGAAATCGTAGAACCCGCGGGAAACAGGGCTTTTCCGATGTTGTTATGTTTCTTCTGGTGGTGCTTATTTTGTTAAGTATCTTTAACGTGGGAATTTATCTCATCTCAACCGATGCATTTGGACAAAAGCCAGCCAAGGAACAGGCTAGTTATGGAGAAGTTGGTATACGCATCGTAACTCCGCAAACGGAATTTGATAACCTAGGGGTTGAAAGTGATGATTAAAATTCCAGATAGTTTTCTTGTTCTATTGTTATTGTTTGCAGTAGGTGTGACTGCTTTAACTACTATTGTTGGTCTTAGTCAACATTTTGGGCTACAAGCGGGCGGCTTATGGCTAAGCGGAGCAGTTTCCAGCACTTCTCTGGGCGAGGTGAACCTAACAATTAACACGGTCACTGCGTTTACCAATCAGCGCACTACTATCGACTTTGGTTCCGGCTATGTCAACAGCAGTTGTAATTTCTGCGGCATGGACAGTAACGGGCAGAACATCTCCTATTATACCAACGGTTCTAACATCAGTTCTACCGGTTATGCTGCAACCTGCTGTGTTACTTTTAATACTTCTCAAAGCCTAGGTTTTTTGCTTGAGAATACTGGAAACGTCAACCTTTCTGTTGGCTACACCTGCGGCGCCAATTGCACTCATGCCAGTTTTATCGGCGGCGATCTCGCTCCGGGCATGGGCGGATTACAAATCAAAGTCACTCCTAACGCAGCTAACGCTATTAGTCCGGGCTCTTGGCAACAAGCTGGGGAAACTGGTGCTACAGATACTGCTGGATCTTGCCAGGGTGGTAGCAGCGATGATAGTCCTGGATTTTCACACTCCATCGGTTGGAATATTACGAACAGCAGTAGCTATACCAACCAAACCGATTATGGCCGTTTTGGTAACAACACTTATGCCGTCTTAAGCCCTGCCGGACATTGGCTGTGCGGGAATGCAACTTTATACTGGCTGGACTCTGCTGATACCAAGGACGCTGCTGTGGTTGACATCAACGTTACTGTTCCAGCAACTGCTCCTGTTACCAGCGTTAGGAATTCAGTGAGATTAACCTTTAACGGAACTTCAAGCTTCTCAACATAAATTTTAATAAAAGAAGAGGAGCGAAAACCTTTTAAGTTCTTTTTTCTTTGCTAATCCAAAAGAGAGGCCGGTGATGAAGAAAAATATAATCTATCTGCTGTTGCTGTTTTTTGTACTCCTTTATTTTCCCTCAGCTGAAGCGCTGAGCCTTATTGGAAAAAGTACTGGCCCGATAACTTATATTCCTGGAACATTTCAAGCCCATCATTATGCCTACTCTGACACCAATACTCCAGTTAACATTTATGTGGATGCCGGCCCATTTTCTCACATCCGTGTTAGTGAAGTCGTTGATAATCAATTTGATCTCATTTTTGATTTTCCAGCTGAAGAATACATCCCCAGCGGCGAGTACCGGTTGGCATTATCAATATCTGAAAATTCTGAAAGCACTGCCGCGATAAGCACCCAAGTGGCAGTTTCAAAAATATTTTTAGTGAAAGTTCTCTCGTATAAGAAGGACGTTAATATTTATCTTAACTCTCCGTCTATTAACCAAGGAAATAATCTGACTCTTTCCCTTACTGTGGAGAGCGTTGGATATCCCGACATTGATGCTGTACAAGGTAAAATTACTATCCATAACAGTCAACAAGAACTTCTTGGCACAATTTTCACTGAAACAAAATCTTTACCTGGATTGGAAAGCCTTAGCTTTACACCCACCTTTGATAGCAGCAAGTTGCCGGCTGGCCCTTACGAAGTTCGAGCTATTGTTTCATATGATGGAAAATTTAAGACCGTCAACACTACTTTTCAGATAGGCAATATAGATCTTCAGCTCCTGAATTATAGCTCTTCTTTGCTTCCCGGATTCAATGATTTTTCAATAACGGTGAAAAATAATTGGGGAAATAGCCTTCGCAATGTCTATGCAAAACTCTTTGTTGGACAACAGGAATTGTTACAAACCCCAAGCATGAATCTAGAACCATGGCAAGAAGGAAAGATGAAAGCGATTGTGCAAATTCCTTTTGGGCCAGGCGTATATCAAGGAATATTAAAATTATTTTTTGAAGGCGAGCAAAAAGAAGTCCCCATTACTTTACAAGTTGTTGCTCCTACACCGACTCTATTCGTTTCTGAAAAGAAAAGTTTTTTTGAGTCCTTTTATTTTATCCCAACATTAGTAGTATTGTTTATCCTCCTCGTCATCCTATCATTGTTGATCATTCAAAAACGTTTTGGGGGGGTATAAACAAGATGCCGTTTAAGATCAGCTCATTTAAAATAAGTAAATTTAAAGTAGACAAGAAAATTGTTGTTGCGTTACTTGTTGTAAGCATTACTCTGCTAGTTATGTTAACCACATTACATTGGTCTTCTCCCTGTGCTAACCGTCAAGTGGTCGATTCTTCTCTTTTTGTAAAAAACATTCCTACCCGAGCTTACTTCGGGATGAATACTGATAGAGAAAGTCTTAACTTCGGCGGTGCTTCTCCAGGGACAGAAATAACTCGTTCCATTTTTGTACAATACTCGAAAGAAACAGATGTTATTGTGCAGATGTTGGGAGATTTGAGTTCCTGGACGCTGATTAAGCCCCAAAGGTTTCATCTTCCCCTTAATCATAGTGAGCAAGTTTCGTTTACAGTCATGGTACCTACCTGGGCTAAAGACGGAAATTATACTGGAAAAGCAGAATTTTGTTTCAGAGAATAATTCTAAGAAATAAAAGCGCCACCGCCCGGACTTTCACGCCGTCACACTATAAAGCTATGTCGTGGGGTCAAGCGAAACGCGTGCCCCACTTGAATACGACTCGCCTAGTGTAACAGGCCATTTGAACCGGGAATTCCTTGCGGAACAGGATTAGCAATCCTGCGCTATACCGGATTAAGCGACGGTGGCATAGAAGTTAAAACTCCTAGTTTTGTTTTTAAACTTTACTATAGAGAACTTTGAAATGGCCGTGATTTTGCCAAAAAACAAGTAAAAAATTAGCAAAATCCCTATTTTTCAAAGTTCTCTATAGATAAGGATAGAATGAAAAAGAATTAATTTATTCCCCTTCGTCAGTCATAAGGGTATTCCGGTGAATTTTTGCAAAGTAAGGGACCGCTACTACATAATCTTCTCCGAATCCAGCAATATCTCCTTCAATAGCTTCACAGGTTTTCCTTAATTTTGAGATAGCTCGTTTTAATTCTACTAAATCCTTTTCCCGCAAGGGTTTGATATTAATCAGAGCAATGGTTGATCCTTCCCGTAATACATCAAGAACGGTTTTGATATCTTCAAATTCTTCCATCACAAAAGGTCGAACTAATACTTTAGCCTTATCCTCTTTTGAAGCTCCGCTCTCTAATTCAACATAACTTTCGCCTTCTGGAGCTTGCTGCTCTTCTTCAGGACGCATAAATTTTTCCTTCAATTGTAATAAAAAATCTTTCATTTTCCACACCCTCGCTTTTTGTTATAATTATGAGTGAAACTTAAGGTCATAGAGAAACAGACTTATATATAAATGTTTTTATCTTCGGATATTTAGATTGTGCAGACAGCTTATTTATTCGCCGATGCGGAAAATATTGGAATAAGCTTTTGAAAGCCTGCTTCCCTTTTTACGCTTGAACTCTATGGTTGCTCTGGGTAAGCTGAACGTTCCTAAAATATTCAATTTTGCTTTTATCTTGTAGGTAATCAAGCGCTGTTCATGTCCATCAAGCTCAGCTAACGACCAGACTACTTTAGTACCCGATTTAGTCTGTTTCATCTCCTGCGGCTTAAGTGTTCCGAGTTCTAAACCCTTGTCAATATTAGCAATGCTGGGAACGAGGTCAGTTACGACTACGTCTTTAACGGGTTTCTTAGAGTGATTTTTTAATTCCAGGGTGATTTTGACTTCCGAGAGTGTGCCATCTTCTCCACTGCGAGCAGTAATAGCAGTTTTCTGCACGCTAACGGGGGATTGCACATAAAAGTAAAATCCTGCAAAGATGAGCAGTACTAAAAGCACGTAGGCTGGTATTCTATAGTTTGCCGTTACAGGCAAAGCTACCGATTCATTTGGTCCGAGAGTAACCTCCCAGGCTAAGTAACGCTTACTTTCTTCAATCAGGGTTTTTCCATCGCTTTGGATCAAGAGCATTTGCCACAAGGAAATAGGAGTTTTCACAATCTGGGTGTTACGCACGTTTCCTGAATTTCTAGCCACTACCGTTTTAAACGATTTCAAGTACACGGTTTCCTCAGAAGTTGTTACTTCAAATGGTAAGATCAATGAAAGGACTTCTATTCGCTGTTCGATGATTTTTACGGTTTCTCCATTGCGTTCAAAGACAAAGAAAAGAGTATAATCTTTCGGTTGCTGGTAAGGGTTTGGGATAATGCTGAATTCAACCGTCTTTTTTTCTAAAGGCGGTAAATCAACTGAAACTTCTTGTTCAAATTCAGGAATATCGGTTTGGATCTTAATTTTTAATCCCAATAAATTTAAGGGATTTCTATTCTCGAGAAATAATTTTACTGACTGTGCTTCTTGCGGATTAATTTTATCATTCATATCCACCGAGGCTTTGATTGCGGGAATGTAATCTACTGGTTCTTTTGGTTTCAGGTACATCTTCAGCGCTTCGGTATACGATTCTCCTAAGTCACTTTGAATGGTAACATGGACATAATAAATTCCCGGGGAGAAATCTTCGAGAGGTTTGGCGATAATAGTTGTAGTATACGATTTTCCTGGACCTAACTCAATAATTTTATCTTTCAATGGGGAAGGATCGACGTTCCATCCTTGGCCAGATTGCAGAGAATAAATACTGTAGCGCTGAGTATTTGCAGCATTGTTAGTAATGGTCAGCCTAAATGAAGCCTGCTCGATGGTGCTAATCTCATTTTTTATTGGTTCAGAAACGATGCTTGATTCTGCAAAAACCAGAGCAGAAAATAGGAATAGCAATAATACCTGTAACAAAAAAAATTTCGTCCCTCGCACTTTTTACTACACCTCTTTAAATACCATTAATTGCAACTACTATTTAAAGAATTCGTTTTTGCTTCTCCGCAACATTTATATATTCTGTTCTTTTAATTTAAGCTCAGTAAAAGAGATGTAGATAGATGGTGGAAGAAAGCGCCTTCCGGGGCATGATCGGATTTCTGAACAAAATAGGTGTATACGATGTCATACTTCCATTTCTGTTAGTCTTTACTATTATCTTTGCCATTTTAGAAAAAACCAAAATCTTTGGCACGGAAAAGATCGATGGCCAGGAGATGACTAAAAAGAACATCGATGCCATGGTCGCTTTTGTGATGGCGTTCTTAGTTATCGCTTCCACCAAACTGGTGGGAATTATTAATGAAGTCATGGCTAATGTAGTGTTATTGGTCATTTTAGGGGTATGTTTCTTGTTGTTAGTGGGAGTTTTTTTTGCTGGGGACAAGGAATTCTCGCTCAAAGATTTTCCAACTTGGCAGAACATTTTTATGGTTTTAATGTTTATAGGTATTGTAGCTATTTTCCTCAACGCCCTAGGCTGGCTGCATTATCTTGAAATCTTATTTGAAAATTGGAACGCCGAATGGGCTTCATCGATCATTTTCATAGTCATCATCATCGGCTTCATCGCCTGGATAACGAGAACACCAAAAGAGGAATCAAAAAGTGATAAAAAATAAGAGTGTGGAGGTTACACAATGGTCAGCCCAAGCTTTACTAATTTAGCGCGATATTTTCAACAATACGGAGTGATGGATTTCCTACTTCCGTTTTTGTTGGTATTTACTATAATTTATGCGGTTACCGGTCGAATATCTTTGTTTAAAGAAAAGAATTTTCGGATCGTTATTGCACTCACCTTAGCTTTAGTATTTGTCGCTCCGCATATCACTGGCAGCTATCCCCTAGGTTATGACCCAGTTCAAGTTCTGAATGAAACCCTGCCCAGCATTTCTCTTTTATCTGTTGCTGCGGTGATGGTATTGCTGTTGTTGGGAATCTTTGGAAAAGGTTTTTCAGAAGCCGCTGCGCCGTTGATCGCCCTAATCTCATTAGGTTTCGTGGTCTTTATCTTTGGTTCTTCCTTAAATCTCTGGAGAGGACCTTACGATGTCTTTTCCTGGTGGAGTCCGGAAATAACCGAGTTAATGATTATCCTGCTTATCTTTGGCGTTATAGTATGGCTGATTGTCAAAGAACCAGGACAAGGAAGCTTCGGATCTAGTGCCAAAAATGCCTGGAAAAGTGTCGGCAGCATCATAGAAGATATCGGTGGTAAAAGATAAATGGCCACGCCACTCGACTTAGGGCTGTTAGGTGTTGTTGATTTTATATTTCCTTTTCTGCTAGTCTGGGCTTTCATGTTCGCCATGCTGCAGAAGACAAAGATCATCGGCGATGCCATGGTGGTCAATGCGCTTATCGCTACTGTCGCAGGATTTACCGTCCTGCTTTCTCGGACTGTTGTCGATTTGATCAATTTCATGATCCCTTGGTTTGCCATTGCCATCATTTTCTTCATTTTGCTGCTCTTGTTATTCATGATCATGGGTTACAAAGAAATAAATGCCTATCAAGACCCAGGAGTGCGCTGGGTGCTTATTGCAGTCGGCATTTTAATCGCCTTCGCCGCTTTTGGAAAAGTATTAGGCCAATCTTTGCTGGAGCAGGCTGCCCAGCCAACAGAAGTTCAAGCTGGAGATGGAGGAGGGGTCGCTTCTGAAAGCTTTCAGCAAAGTATTTTTTTAACTATTTTTCATCCTAAAGTATTAGGATTATTGATCGTCTTTGCCATAGCGGTATTTACGGTAGCCTTGATGAGCGGATAATTTCTCAAGAACATTTTTAATGGTTCTTTGTTTTCTTAATCTGTGAAGAAAACTCAATGCGCTGGCGGAGTAGTTCTCAATAGTAAAGGCTTAGTGCTGGTTGTAACAAATAGGCAACGGAAATCCTGGTCTTTGCCGAAAGGGCATATCGATCCGGGAGAAGACGCTCTAACTGCTGCCAAACGAGAAATCTACGAAGAATCCGGGGTGAAGCAGTTAAAACTCATCAAAGCTTTAGGCAGTTATCAGCGGCATAGGACTGCTTTAGATGGGGGCGATGATACTTCAGAATTCAAGACCATCCATATCTATCTCTTTACCACTAAGCAAGAAAAGCTCGCGCCTCTCGATCCGCACAATCCTGAAGCGCGCTGGGTAGAGAAAAGTAAAGCCGTAGAATTGTTAACCCATCGGAAAGATAAAGAATTTTTCAGGAAAGTGATGGAAGAATTATAGCTTTTAGTTGCAATATCTTTTTAAAACAATTAGATTTGAGCTTTTTATCTACTATTGGAGGATTGAAATCATGGGTTTGGAATTAATGCTTGGATTTAATAATAAAAAAGATTCTTCTTACGGTGTACAGCTTGGGATTAAGAATGAATCATCATACCCGCATCATGTCTTGCAGATGGGATTGTATAATGATGTTCCAGCAGGCGAAGATTTTAAGGGATTGCAGGCTGGCATAATTAGTCTTGTTGGGCAAAACTTCTCCGGAGCTCAAATCGGTGTTCTAAATGGCGTTGATAGCGGAGCAGTGTATGGTCTTCAAGTCGGGGTTGTGAATGCAGCAGATATATCTGGTGCTCAAGTAGGAGTTCTAAATATCACAACCCAGATATACGGTTTACAAATAGGGGGAGCTAATCTTTCGCTTAAATTCGATAAAGATCCGGGTAGCGTACGCGGCGCTCAAGTCGGCGTATGGAATTATGCACGAGATTTAGACGGAGGTCAGGCAGGACTATTTAATTACGTTAAAGAAGAAATAAATGGTTTGCAGCTCGGAGCTCTCAACATAGCTGGCGATGATTTCAACGGTGTCCAAGTTGGTTTAATCTGTTACGCTAAAGATGGTAACTATCTTCAACTTGGAGTTCTTACCTTCCGTGGTGGGGACAAATTGGTTTAATCTGTTACGCTAAAGATGGTAACTATCTTCAACTTGGAGTTCTTACCTTCCGTGGTGGGGACAGAAAATGGTATAACAAATTCTCGCCATTCATTGGATTTAGCGCAAACGGGAAAAAAGAAGAAGCTGAACCGCCAAAAGAACCACAAGGATCAACTAAGCATGGAACTGACTTGTAATCTTATTTTTTCTTTTTCAATTCTTCTTTAATGGAAGACAATTCTTTCACGTTATCGACAAAAGTCGGAATGACATCCTTAAACACTTTGCCGACTGCTTTCAGATCTGTTCCCACTGCCTGCATTCGGGAATCATAATCGTCTAACTTTCCAAGAACCGCTTCATGCAGCATCTTGAAATCATCTTGCAACTTTTCCACATCATGCATTAACTTCATCTGTTTCTCTTCTACTTTGTTCTTCCAGTCTACAATCTTCTTTACCTCACCAATTAAATCATCCCAGCGTTCATCGATCATGCTTTCTGTAATCTCTTCAATGCGTTCATAGATATTACTAACATCGTCTTGATATGCTGGTTGTGAAGAAGGCATGGGCATTTCCTGCTGCATACTTGACATTTGATCCGGTGCAGCTGGCATTCCGTATGCTGGACCTTGCCCGGCGTCTGCCTGTGCGATAGCTTCACTTATCTGCTGCTGGGTATACCCTCGCTGAGAAAGCTCGTCAACCACTATATCATCAGTCAATCCTTGCTGCCGTAGCTGGGTTACTTCAGAAACAGGGGAAGCTTTTTTTTTATCAAACAATGCCATCATATCACCAATATACTAGGAAACTCATTTAGTCTTTTTATTTCTTTCGTGGGTCTACGCTTTCAGTAGGCGATATTATCTTCGATTACCCACGAAACGTGAGGAAACAAAGTTTCCGACGTCCCAGAAGCTCTGCTTCTGAGGAGATTAAAAATCTCACAGCTTACTGTAATTTTAGATTTTTCTTTCTTTCTTCTATTGTCGGGCTTTTTTCAGCAGTTTGCATTTGGCTCATGCTCAGCTTATTTTCCACTACTCTCTCCAGATCCCGCTGGGTTACAAAGTTAAGCGGATTCCAAAACTCGACATATTTCTTTAAGGTCATCACTTCCTCTATCCCAGCAGTCTGCTTTAACTCCTTAATGATCAGCACCATTTTTTGATCCATTTTCTGCTGTTGGTGCCGTAACTCAACCATATCATCATTAAGAGTTTTGAAATCTCTATTGAGCTTGTTCGCTCTAGTAATGAAATCGTTTTTGAGAACATCAACTTCTCGTAAAAGATTGTTAACTTTACTCTCTAATCCCTTTATCCAGACATATAGTTTTGCATTATCAAATCCTGAGGTTGGAGATAAATCTGGTGCTTTTGCCATTCTTTTATCCTAAGGAAGAGAATATAATAAATTTATGTGAGTATTGGAGAGTGGTAGTG
>Ga0209542_10008892_pt1 | contig 18603 bp, 15 predicted proteins | sample RifCSPhighO2_01_FD_184028 | JGI IMG/M metagenome (GOLD analysis project Ga0209542, IMG submission 184028) | Soil microbial communities from Rifle, Colorado - Rifle CSP2_plank highO2_0.1 (SPAdes) (version 2) | ecosystem: Environmental > Terrestrial > Deep subsurface > Rock core/Sediment ...
TTGGTCTAACTACATCATCGGTGATCGTCAGTCAATGGCCGTAAAGACCACGACTGAAGGTGGCGATGCATGGAGGAGAAAAACGAGTAATAAATGTGTATAAAATAGTAGAAAAACGTAGAAAATACAAGATAACTTGACAATTAGTTTTTGGCTATTAAGATGTAATTATGATGATCTGTAGGGGTTGCAACATAGAATTTACAACTAAGAGGATTGGTCAGCTGTATCATGACAGAAATTGCTTCCTAAGCTCTTCTGTAAAGTCACTTACCTGCCCTGAATGTGGCAAGAAATTCAATAAGACATTCTCCAAGCAGTTATGTTGCTCAAAACAATGTGCCTATAAATATCGAGCGAAGAATCAAACTAAGGGTATCTGGGTAAATTGCATGGAGTGTAATAAGCCAATATATAGAATGGCTTCCAAGCTGAAAAAATATAACTTTTGCTGTCACGAACATCGAGCAGCCTATCAAAGATCAGATAAGAACAAGGATTTTGGTAAGGGTTGGAAACACACGCCCGAGGAAATAAACAAAATACGGCTGGCTAACCTCAACAGGGATTATGATATCGTATTTACGAAAGAAACCAGGGAAAAACTGGCGAAGGGTGCGAGAAATAAAATTTGGACCGAAGAAGCCAGAGAAAACGCTAGACAATCCCATTTGGGAAAAATACTGCCAGAAAAACAAAAACAAAAAATAAGGGAGCATGCCAAGTATGGCAATGATAACGTCATGTGGGGCGGTGACTCTGTGACTAATCAGGCCATGCATATGTGGGTAATTAGACACAAAGGAAAAGCTACTAAGTGTGTTGATGAGGGGAGTAGCGGCTCTCCATGCCAAGGGAGATTTGAATGGTCAAATGTCGATCATAAATATCGCAGAATATTAGAAGATTATTCTGAAAGATGCACACGCCACCACAGAAATTATGATCTTATCCATGGTCTAACTGATCCAAAAGGGAAAAACAAGCGTTTTTTCGCTAAAGCTGGTGCGTTCAAGAGAAGAGCCATAACCATTGACGGAATAATTAATGAATTTCCAAAACCAAATTTGAATTATTTATAAAACTTATCAAAGGATTACTTCTAGTAATCGATAAGAAATAATTCATAGGGTTGTTTCCCAAATAGGGAAGCGTTAGATAACCCAGCATATGACATTTCAAATGTCTGAGCTGGGTTTTTTGTTGCAACAACTTATGAAAATATCGATAAAACATAAAGAAAGTGATAGCGAAGTTGAAACAATCGCAGAACTATGGGTTAACCTTATGCTTACTCAAGTCAAAGCTAATAAGATAATCGAAGAAGAAGTAGCGTCGAATCTCCGAGGTATTAATAAAAGTTGTCCTCCTGTTGCAAAGGACATAATATAAATATTACAGGATAATCCTATGAAGAATTGTTATGTCTATATTCGCGTTAGCACAGACGATCAAAAAAATGGTTTCTCCCCTGATAATCAAAAAAGAGCCTGTTTGGAATATGCCCAAAACCAAGGCTATCATGTAAAGAAAATTTTTGACGATGGTGGAAAAAGTGGCAGGACAACAGATCGGCCAGATTTTCAAGAAATGCTCGATAGGATCAAGAATAATAAAGATGTTGATTCGATAATCTTCTATAAAATTGATAGGTTTGCGAGAAACGTTTCTGATTTTTCAGAAACAAAGAAGTGGTTAACTAGCGAGGGGATAGAACTTATATCCGTCATGGAAGGCAATATAAGTAACGGTTCCAGCCTCATAGCAAATATTTTTGCTTCAGTTGCCGAATGGGAGTCGGAAGTAAACGGCCAGCGGACACGAGATGCGTTGATGCAAAAATTCCGTGAGGGCTGGCAGCCAAGCCCTTTGTATTTAGGCTATAGGAGCGTTGGTGGAGAAAAAGAAAGAAAAACTTGTGAGCCTGACCCATACGTAGCACCAATTATTAAAGAATTGTTTGAACTCTACGCAACCGGCAATTATTCGATACTCGAATTGCAGGAATGGTTAAGTAAAAAGAACGTTATTTCAAGGAAAGGGACCGGATTGGGGCATAGCGTTATTGATAACATTTTACGGAATCCCTACTATTATGGACTAATTCGTTGGCATGGAGAATCGAAAATCGGGAACCATAAACCGATCATAAAAAAGGATTTATACGATACCTGCCAATACGTTCTGGCAAAGCACCGTAGTTTCCTGGTCAGAAGAAGAAAGTACGATTATTTATTAAGGGGGTTCTTATATTGTTACCACTGTGATCAAAGGTACACCGCAGAGCCTCACCCTAATCACTCCATAAACAAACCCGGCAGCATTGAATATTACCATTGCCAAAAGAGGGACAGAAACGGTTGTCCCGCTCCCTATGTAGAAATGTCAGAGATTGAGCAGCTTGTGGAGCAGGAGTTCAAAAAGCTTGAATTCAGCGAGGAATTTGTAACCACTGTCGTGAAGAAGACCAAAGAGGTATTGGAGCAAAACAGAACATCAGCCTCCTCGACCAAACAGGGTTTACTTAACCAAATGAACGCACTGGAAGCCAGAAGAAATAATTTAGAGGATGTACTACTGGACGGAACAATGGATAGGGAGTCGTTTAAGCGTCGCCACAATGAGCTACAGAGGCAAATTATGAACTTGAACGACCAATTGATTGAATTAGAAAACAAAGGAAAAATAGACATCAACCTGATAGAAGAAGTGCTGGCTTTCACAAGAAACATTCACCAGGCATACACTGAAGCTCCTAAGTTTCTAAAAAGGCACTATTTGAGGTTCTTCTTCGAGAAGATAGTCGTAAAGAACAAAAAGATCTATAAGGTCGTACCCACCCCTATATTCAAATTATTGAAAAATAGGCACGAAATTATAATAAGGAATTCCTGGCTCCCCCGGGAGGATTCGAACCTCCAACCTTGCGATTAACAGTCGCTTGCGCTACCGTTGCGCCACAGGGGAATATGAGGGAACAGCTGTATTATACTAAAGACTGGTGTAGAATAAGCTTATGAGATAGCTTATGAACTTCCGGGTTGACAAGCCGCTTTTCTTAATGTTTAAATAACCCTCACACATGGATCCTGAACCGCAAATCTCCGCTTCCGGTTACAAAAAACTCCCCCTCTGGGCTTGGGTAATCGTTTATCTAGTCATAGGTGGTGCCGTCTACGCCAGTCTTTACTATTTCTATATCGCCAAAAAAGGCACTTCCCCTTACGCTCCCCCTCCCCCCGCCGCCACAGAATCTACTTCCCAAACCACCCCCGCCTCGCCAGGAGGCACCATGGACGGTGATAAAGCCACGGCTCCCGTCTCTGGCACCACTGATGTGGCTATCACTCCCACCGGCTACGAACCCCAAAACATTACTATCAAAGCCGGCGCCAGAGTCGTCTGGACCAACAATAGCCCCATTGTCGCCACCGTCAACTCCGCCGTCCACCCTACCCACGAGGTCTATCCCCCCCTCAACTTGGGCGAAGTCGCCCCCAGCCAATCAGTCTCTTTAATATTTGACACTCCTGGCACTTACAAATACCACAACCATTTAATCCCCTCCCAATTCGGCTCCGTCACGGTTCAGTAACCCTCAGGGTGTCCGGAGTGCCACTCCCAGGCCGACCTCACTATCTCAGCCAGATCACTATGTTTAGGCTCCCACCCCCACTCCTTTTTCATTTTCTCTACCCCAGCGACCAAAGTATGCGCGTCCCCCGCTCTTTGCGGCCCCTCCCGGATATTAATTTTCTTCCCCACCACCCTTTCCACCATCTCTAGTACCTGCCGGTTTGTCCATCCCTTCCCCGATCCCACATTAATCGCATCAGTCTGTGCCCCGCCCAGAAGTTTCTCCAAAGCCAATAGATGCACCTCTCCCAAATCCTCGATGTGAATATAATCCCGCACGCACGTCCCATCGGCCGTAGGATAATCTGTCCCGAATAACTTAAATTCCCCTCCTGATTTCGCCGCTTCAATAGCTAAGGGGATAATATGCGACTCCGGAATATGCGCCTCCCCATATTTTCCTCCCACCTCCGCTCCCGCCGCATTAAAATACCTCAGGCTAACCGACTTGATTCCATACTTCCGGTCATAATACCCCAGCACTTCCTCAAACAGCCATTTCGTCACCCCGTACGGATTAGTCGGCCGCTTGGAGTGATCCTCCCAAATGGGCAGCTTCTCCGGATTCCCGTATATCCCGGCACTGGACGAGAAAATCAATTTATTCACTCCACTCTTCACCATCGCCTCCAGCATCACAACCGGCTTAACCAAATTGTTGGTCAAATATTTACCCGGTTCCAAAACCGATTCACCCGCCTGGATGTACCCGGCAAAATGCAGTATCGCATTGACATCGCTTCCCCCCAACACTCTCTCCCAAACACCTCTATCCCCCACATCTCCCTTTACCAACTCCACTCCCTCAGGCAAAGATTTCTCGCTCGAACTCTCCAATAAATCTATGACCACTACTTTATCTCCCCGTCCTACTAACCTCCTCACCACATGGCTACCTATATACCCCGCCCCCCCCGTCACCACCACCTTCATAATCCAAATAGTATCAGATAGACAAAATGGCGTACAGGTGTGCCAGCAAACAGCGCGCAGGCCGGACGCCGGCAGCGACCAGGCAGTCCGAGCACTGCTTTGCACACACCGAAACGCCAACAATATCACTCCAAATAATCTTGTAGCTTTTTTCTCCTGCTAGGATGCTTCAATTTCCTCAGAGCCTTGGCCTCTATCTGCCGGATCCGCTCCCGCGTCACCCCAAACTCCCGCCCCACTTCTTCAAGTGTCATCGGATTTTTATTCGGCTCCAATCCAAACCGCATTCTAAGGACCCTAGCTTCCCGGTCAGTCAAGGTGCTCAGCACCTCCTCAATATTCTCCCGCAGCAGTTCCCGGGAAGCCGCTTCAATCGGTGACGGTTGCGACGTATCCGCAATAAAATCTCCCAGCATCGAGTCTTCTTCATCCCCCACCGGCGTTTCCAAACTGGTCGTATCTTGGGCAATTTTTAATATCTCCCGCACCCGGGTAGCCGTCATCTCCCCCATCGTTTCTGCGATCTCCTCCGCGGTTGGCTCCCGCCCTAAACTTTGCATCAATTGTCTTTGGATCCGGATGAGCTTATTAATCGTCTCCACCATATGTACCGGAATCCGAATCGTCCTGGCCTGGTCGGCAATCGCCCGGGTGATCGCCTGCCTGATCCACCAGGTGGCATATGTGGAAAACTTATACCCCTTCCTCCAATCGTATTTTTCGACAGCCCGGATCAACCCCTGGTTCCCTTCTTGAATAAGATCCAAAAGGGACAACCCCCTCATCACGTATTTTTTGGCAATAGACACCACCAACCGCAAGTTACTCTCCGTTAGCTTCTTTTTGGCCTTCCTATCACCCTTCTCGATTTTCTGGGCCAGAGAAATTTCTTCCGGCGGCTTCAATAATGGGATCTTCCCAATCTCCCGCAAGTACATTCTCACCGGGTCGGTGGTTATCACTCCCTCCATTTTTGTCAGCGCTTCAATCTCTTTATCTAGCTCAGCCACCGATTTTTGATCCTCGGCAATGTCCTCCTCCGTCATCGTCTCAAACACATCCACTTTTAACCCCAGCAGCCGGTAAAACATCTCGTCCAATTCCCCCACTCTCTCTTCCGCGTCTCCAAATACTCCCAATATCTCATCCAGTGTCAAAAATCCCTGATGACGGCCCTTCTTCAAAAGCGTTTCCGCCCCCGGAGAAAGTTTAATTTTTTTTGACATCGCCATACTTCCACAAAAAAACCACCTGTGTCAATCTTGCCAGCTCAAAAAGCCAGCAAGCCGTCAGGGCTTTTCGGCCAATATACACCTTCACTTACCGCGCGTCAACTCAGCCAGCCTTTTTGTAAGCCTCGCCAAATCCTCCCCCTCACCTGCCCCAATCCGCTCCCGGACATCTAGCTGTTCCAGCTCCCCCAACGCCTTCTCCCACTCTCGATCGATCTTTTCTTCATCTAGCCCGTCCTCAACCAGCATCAACATTTGCACTTTCTCTTTTAACTCACTGGGCAATTTGTTAATTAATTCATTGACTGGGATTTGAGGCTTGAAGCTTGAGAATTGATCTAACACTTTTCTCCAAAATGGCAATTTAAAAAACTGATTAACCGGTTCACCAATTAACTGATTAACTCTATTAACTCTCAAAGCCAACCCGACGACATATTCCTCAACCACATCCCTCCGAGTTTTTTTTGTTTGCTCATCTTGCTTGTCCGACAAAGCCTTAGCGAAGTCGGGAATCTTACTTACTTCTCCCCACACCGCCTGTTCATCCACCCCCAACGTCTCAGCCAATTTCTTCACATAATGTCCCTTCACAATTTCATCTGAAATCTTTCCCCAAATCGGCACCAGTTCAAGACCAATTTTTTTCTTCCCCACAACACTCAATCCATGTCTCGAAACTGCTGACTCGATATAGAAATCATAAACAGGAATTGCCTCCTCAACAACCTTCTTCCACTCACCAGGGTTCTGGATTGCCAATTCTCCTGGGTCTTTCGCCCCCAAAAGCTTTACCATCTTCACCATCAATCCGTTCTTATCCGCTATCTCTATACCTCTTCTGGCGGCAGCATCTCCCGCTACGTCAGCATCCAGTGCTAAAACAATCTCTCCGCAAACTCTTCTAAGCAGCTCCACTTGTCCCAAAGTCAGCGCCGAACCCTTAATGGCGACAACATTTTTTACTCCCGCCTGGAAAGACGCGATCATATCCAACTCCCCCTCAACGACAACTACCCACCCTGCTTTTTTAATCTCGCCCCGAGTTACATCAAACCCATATAAAAGCTCACTTTTATGATATATCTCCGTCTCCGGTGTATTAACATACTTAGCACCCCCTTGCCCTTCCGAAGCTTCAGCGGAGGAGGGAGGTAACACTCTCCCGGCAAATCCGACAATTTGCCCTCTGGCATTAGCGAGCGGAAACATAATCCTATCCCTAAACCGGTCATATCCTCTCCCTTCCACAATCAATCCTCCTCTCCTCAAATCATCAATCACATAGCCCTTTTTTTTAACCAGGAACTTACTCAAAAACTCCCACTCGTCCGGCGCGTATCCTATCTTAAATCTCTTAATCGCTTCATCACTTAATCCTCTTTCTTTAACATACTCCAGCGCCTTTTTACCTGCTTTATGTTTGGTGAGCAGAAAGTGATACGCGTCCGCAGCCAGTGTATTAACTTTAATTAGTTTTTCTTTTATTTCTTCCCCCTGGCTAGGCCGGTACGACTCTAGTTTCACTCCCACCCGATCCGCCAAAGATTTCAATGCCTCGGAAAAATCCATCCCCTCCATTTTTTGCACAAACGAGTAAGCGTCGCCCCCCTCCCCGCACCCAAAACACTTATAGATTTGTAGTTCCGGATTGACCATAAACGACGGCGTTTTTTCTCCATGGAACGGGCACAAACCCTTAAAATTCCTTCCCGCCCGTTTGAGCGGCACATATTCCGAAATCAACTCCACAATATCAATTTTCTGCTTAATCTCCTCCACTTGGTCCATCAACCCGATGTTATCATACCCATCTTTTTCAGCCTCTCTTCCAGCCCACAAGCCGCCTGCGCCAATAGTGATGGATCAAAACTATTCACCGGAATCTGCACATCCGCTCCTCCGAATAAATCGACCGCCTTGCAGCTCCCAGTAGTCACCGCTTGTCTCGGAGTAATGTTCCACTTGTTAAACTGGCACTCCTGACAAATATTTGTGTTAATTTCCATTACCGTTCCCACTTCACGGTCCCCTTTAAGCCACAACCGAAAATCTCTTCCTACTTTTGCCGCCAGCCACCCCCCCTTTACACTTACTTCCTCAACCTCGTATTCCGGAAACTCCATCCCTCCTTCAGTACTTCTCGCACCCATAAACACGCCAAAATATATCACAAAACCAACTCATACACCACATCATTCTCATCCTCCCAAAGTATTTTACCCCCCATTGAACATTGAACATTGATCATTAAACATTCACTTTTATGAACTACCACATAGTTCACCCCCATATCTTTCAAAATCCTATTTAACTCAACACTTGGATATTCCACCTGAATCTTGCCCAGTAGCTCTCCCCGCTCTTTGGGCAAAAACCCAAAAGCCCCGCCCACCAGTTTTTTTCGGTGTTTTAGGCTATACGTCATCCGAAACATTTCCTGGTCAAAATGTTTATCCGCCCAATTATATACCGGATATTCCAAGATCACTTTTCCCGGCGCGTCCCGCAACCACGTGTACACCGTCGGATAGTCCTCCGGCCGCGGGAAATTTCCCCGCGCCCTCACCCGATCACCCCCCACGATTCCCACTATTAATACACCCAATAATCCCAACCAATAAACACCTCTCCTCCAAGAAAGCCCCACAGCGACCAGGCCCGAGGCCGCTAGTCCCGCCACCCACAACCACCGATGCACGCTTCGTAAACTTGAAAACCCAGGAATTAAGTAATGGAATAACCCATAGGGCAATGGCACAAAAAACCTATCCCAAATTTTTACCGTCTCCCCCTGCCATTTAAGTACTGGTCCCAGTGCCATCACCACCCCAAAAATCAAAAGAGCCACCAGCCACCTCGTCCCTCTCACCCTTAGTACTTCGCCCTTAGTACTTAGCACTAATGCTGCTAGCAGCACATACATTCCAGGGTTCGCATTCATTCCCCACAAATCATTCAGGCTGGCCGAAAAGTGCGCCGCCTCCCGAATCGACCCCGCGTACCCCCACTCTCTATATACCTGAGCATACACATAAACGACCGGAGATACCAATACTCCCACTCCCACCAAAATCACCAACCAGTGTTTCCAATCACCAATTAATTTTTTTCTTTTCACCCACAGCCATATCCCAATCCACAAGGCTATCCAATATGCCTGGTAAATGCTCTCCCAAAATTGGATTGCCAGTGCCGCTCCCGCCACGTATAGTTGCCATACTCGCCCGTCCTTGGCATACTTCCACACCATCCAAGCCCCAAGCACCAACCACTGCATTACCCAAAAATGGATATGCACTACAAACGACATTTTGATCTGGGAAAACAAAAACACTACTGTCCCCACCGCAGCCGCCAAGGGATCATCACTCAACTCACAAAACCACTTCCACAAAAAAATCGCCGTCAAAAACTGGGCCAGAATAATAGTCAGGTTATATGCCGCCACATGCGTCCCTATTATTTTTGTCGGCAACGCCACCAACAGCGCCGAAGGAATAAGCATGACCCCAAATGCCCGGGTATATTTGTACGGGTAAAAAATATTCCCCTGCCACAAGTTTTTTAAGTCTCCGGGAATCTTCTGGATCGTATCGTTTAAGTACCAAGTAATCAGCCCGTCATCCCCGCCCCAGGCAAAGGCCGTCGCCGGATTTTTAATAATCGGCCATATGTTCCATCCCGCCAGACCCAAAACTAGAATTAATGCAGCCCATTTTTTCATATCAGTATGTCTCTGTTTATAAACCCGTCAAATTTAGTTTTGCCATCAACCGTCAACTTATAACCAAATTTCTCTATTCCCGGCTGCCTTTTTACAAGAATCTTATACTCTCCCGCTCTTACACTCTCATACTCTAACTCCGCCGTGGCGGAGTCTTTATGCTCCACCCTCACCCAAAATCCCACTATCTGATGCCCGCTCCTTTTTTCTATGTTATACATATCCCAGCTGATCTCCTGCCGCAGTGAATTTGGCATTAAAAAGTCATTTGGAGTTGACATTCTCAATATTAAACCCCGTACCTTAATGTCTTGAATCTTGGCTTCCTCCGGCAGTACCACTCTCACATATGTCAAGTAATTTCCCCCCCAGAATACAGGCTTAACCGGACTATCGTATTCACTAGTATTCATCCACTCTATTCGCAATTTTTCTCGAGTCACATGCTCATCACGCTTTACATCATGCGTCAATCTCCTTTCCACGCAACAATTAGACTTATTAGCTCCCAAATTGCTTTCCACCACATACAGCAAGTCGATCTCTCGCCCTGGTTTTTCTATTCTCCCTCCCCATCCCAGGCTATCTACGATTCTTCGCATCTCCTCGTCCTCGAACCACATCTGCATCTGTTTTTTACTCAACTCTTCATAAAACAGCTTCATCAAAGGGATGTATTTACGAATACTCACATTTCTGGTCAGCTTCACTACCTCTTCCCCCACAGCTCCCAGAAACTCCTGCTTTTGTTTTGATCCTTCGTACCACGAAGTTTCGGCATATTTTTGTGCTAGTGAATACATATTATCTGCATTTACCACCTCCCCAAACTCCGGCACATTTACCCACCCGATTACACCCAACCACCTCTGTATTAGATCCAAATTAACAGCGGCTATTCCCTTAATCCCCGTCTCTCCCCCCTGTTCCAAAAACCACTTCACAGTCGCGGCCGCAGACGCGAAATCAGGATCCCAATTAGCGTCTCGTAGTTTCCACCATCCCTGCCGGAAAGATTCCTGAACTGGATATGGTGGTTCCACATGCCCCACCAGCTTTCCATCCGGCACGTAAATATCCTGCACTCCCAAATCTACTAACTTGCCCATGTCCCATATTACCCGCACATAGCTCCCCACAAATCCCCCCGTCGCCCGCAATTCCCGGTTATTTTGTAGAAGCACTATATATTTGCCGTCCAGAATTTGCCCCAACCGGCCCACAATTGGCAACCCATTCGTACACCAATTAAAAAATTGGTAATTTCCGCCAGAAAAATTCACCTCGCCTCTCAATATTTCCCTCGCCAATCCATATCCGCTCCACCCGCAACCCCCCGCCACCCCCACCAAAACCACAGTCACACTAAGGACGTACCACCACAGTTGCTTCATCTTCATACGCTATTTTACCCTTCATTGAACATTGGTCATTAAGCTTTGGACATTCATCTTTATGTACTATCACATAGTTCACCCCCACATTCCTCCAATCACTGACCGGAGGTGCAAACCCCGAAAACCCATTTACCAGGTTTTTACCGTGCACCAGGCTGTAATACATTCGCTTAGACTCTCGCTCGTCTCCCCCCACAGGTAATTCCACTATCACGTCACCCGGCTGGGAAACAAGCCACTTATATACTGCTGGAAAGTCTTCCGGCTTTGGCAATTCGATATATTTCGTCAAATGTGTTCCCCCCACCACCGCTACCAACAGCACCCCAATCACCCCAACTGAGAAAATACCTCTCCTTGAGGTATTAGTTAGCCCTATGGCTATCAGCCCAGATGCTCCCCATCCCGCCAACCACATCCACCGCGATGGCGTCCTCAATGCTCCAAACCCCGGCACCGAGTAATACGCCGCCGCGTATGGCAGCGGTATTGGATACTTCCCGCCGATCTTGACCGTCTTCCCCTGCCACTTCAACGCTGGCCCCAAAGCCATCACCAACCCGATAATCATTACCACCACCCACCACCGTGTTTCCTTCATCCTTAATACTCTGCCCTTAGTGCTTAGTACTGCTACCACTAGCAGCACATACAACCCCGGACTCCAAAACTTCCCCCACAAATCATCAATGCCTATAGATCCCGCCGCCGCATCCCGAATCGATCTTTGGTAATTAAATTCCCGCGCCACCCCGCTATATACCTTCACCACCGGCCAAGCCACAACTCCCACTATTATTCCCGCCAAGACTAAATGTTTGATACTAATCTTTTCTCTAAGCACTAAGCACTGCGCACTAAGTACTATTGCCGCAAAGTAGACAGGAAGGACGCTTTCCCACGCTTGGAGTCCCACTAATATCGCCCCCGCCATCAATTTCCAAAATTTTCTTTCTCTAAGCGATGAACTAAGTAACCATGTACCAACTAACCAATATTGATGGCTCCACATCTGTAAATGCACCTGATACTCCCACCTGATTTGCGACAACCCAAAAGCGATCGTCCCAATAACTCCACCCCATCCTTTTCCAAACCACAAATACAATAAAGCCATCGTCGCCACTTGCCCAACCACCATCACAACCCCTGACGCAGGTCCCGGACTATTACTCAATAGTGATACCGGAGTTGACAAAATTCCAGACAAAGTAAACATCTCAGAATAAGCTAAAGTATTTTTATATGGATAAAATATGTTTCCGCCAAATACCGCCCCCACTCCAGTTTTCGGGTCCCGAACTATATCCGAAACAATTTTTCCCTGCCGGCCAATCGCCCAATTAATAAACCACCCATCGCTCCCATAATCAGAAATCCGATTTGGTTTTATCATTGCCGGCCAAACGCTCCACAAAGAAACGACAACGACCATCAAAAATGCCATTTTTTTCGCCCCCAAAATATCCACCCGAACAACATTACTCCCACAAATATCTTGGGCCGGAAATCCAGTTGCGCCCACTCCACCGCCACTGCCGCCATTGCCAAAACCGCCACATCCCCAATCCGTCCAGCTGCCCTTGCCCACTTCCAAATGGCTATCACTATGGGGATCATCGCCACATAACCGTATCGTAAATCAGATACTACATTCTCCGGCCACGACGGCAAAATCATATACACCCCCCAATTGAAAAGTCCCAACCACCCCCATTTGCTTCCCCGCCACACTGCCCAAAACCCCAAAATCGGCCATATCAAATATTCCGATATCATCGCTTCTCCAAATTTTCCTGGAAAATTAATGGCAGTTTTAGCTGGATTCCACTCCAGCATTTTAAATCCCGTCGCTCCCTTCCATGGTCCCCATCCTGCCGGCCACATTGGACTACCAGTCAAAAGCAAGTTCCTGCCATACCAGCTTCCGCCAATTACCAATATCGGCACCGTCACCACCAACCACCCCCAGTCTTTCCGGCACTCCCAAAATCTGCGCCAATAAAAAGCCCCCAAGATCGGCAAATAAAACACTCCCGAATACTTTATACCCAAAATTGCCCCCAGCCATATTCCCAAAACCCCCCAATACTTCCATCCTTGCCCACCTTTCTCCAGCCAGATGACGGCCAGCACCCAAAATACCGCCAGCCAAATATCCACCGTCTGCGTCAAAACGAGCCTCACCACCGACGGCCACCAAACAACAGCCCCCGCCAACACAACCGCCTCCTCAGACTTTAACCCTGCAATCTTCCCCAATTTCAACACCACTCCCCCCAGTGCTATCCATCCCAGTAAATTATATAGATTTAGAGGTACCCCTAGCCTCATCATCACAGCCACCAACGCTTCCCCTATGCCTGGATAAAAATATAAATTATTAGACAACGCTGCCCGATCTCCAATTCTCCCATCTGCAATAATCTTGGCAATCGGTAGGTGATACGCCAGACTATCCCCCTCCCAAGGTTTACCCACCCCCCCCAAATACCCAAAATAAATTACTCCCACACAAGTCACTAACAACACTACCCTAAAAATCAACCTCATTTTGCTTTTTTTGCTACTGTTAGCCCATTCATTCTAAACCCAAACATCTTCTGTCGCTCCACCTCAAAGCCACTCCGCTCCAACAAGTCCTTCAACCCCCTAAGAGTAAAATAGGTTTTGTGGTCAGTAATCTCCTTTCCGTCAATCAGCCCCAAAAGCACCATCAGTTTTAGTATCCCATCAGACCACGGCGCTGGTGTCGTCAGCACGATCCTTCCTCCACTCTTCAACACTTTACTTACCTCCCCCAAAAACTTCTCGGGGTAATCCAGGTGTTCGATTATTGCCAGCCCCACCACCACATCCGCTGGTTGCCCAATTCTGTGGGCAAACTTATGCACATCGGCGCGAACTAGCTCCACATTTCCCATCTTCCCATCCCCCACCTCCATATCCACTCCCACATATTTCCCCACGGCCCTCCTGATCCTCCACCCCAGGTGCGCTTGCCGCCCGCACCCCACGTCTACCCAAGTTTGTCTTTTATCCACCCCCAACATCCTCATCGCCTCGCCTTCCCGCCACAACCGCAAAATCCTATCCACCACCCCATAATGCAAGTCGTTCAAAAAATACTTCATTACCAACCACACCGCCCGCAATCCATCCTTCACTCGGATCTTCTTCCCCTCTTCAAAACTCCGGGGAGTGTAAGAAATCGACGTCTCGCCAATCGGAATCCCCAACCGGGACAATTTAGCCGAAATTTCAATTTCAATCCCAAATCCCCGCTCCTCCAGATGCAAAAACCGCATCAAGTCAGCCTGAACCAATTTGTAGCAAGTTTCAGGGTCAGTCAAATTTTGGTGAAACAACAAATTAATCATCCTGGATAACGCTTTAGATCCCCAATAATAATGCGGATACCGATAATAATTTTTGATCTCCCGATCCCTCGAACCGTATACAACCAACAAGTCTTCCTCCTGGGCTTTCTTTACCAAGCTTTCTATCTCCTCCGGGTTATACTCCAAGTCCGCGTCCTGAATTATCACAAAGTCTCCAGTCGCCGCCGCCAGTCCTGTCTGTATCGCCGCCCCCTTCCCCTTATTTTGTTTGTGAAAAATAGACTTGTCGCTTGCCAGCTTTTTCAAAAGCTGGGCGCTTCCATCCGTACTCCCGTCATCCACTGCAATTACCTCCTTCTCCACACCTTTAATCTCTAAATCTCTTAATCTGCCAATCACGTTCCCTATGGTCGCCCGCTCGTTAAATACCGGCACAATTATAGACAGCCTTGAGATTCTCTTTCTCATACTACCCGAAAAACGCCAACCAATGACACTCCAACGGGATAATCCAAAACCCGACCCATCCCAATTTCTAGTTTAAATATCACCTTCAACAACCAATTTATCCACCCCACCTTGGAAATATCGAAATTAATCTTCGAATCATACTCCCCCAACCCAGCCAACATCTTCCACCTGGAAAGAATCCTAATTACCGCAATCGGCGGCATAAGTAAAATATTAAAATACCTTACTTCCTCAACTTTCATCCCAGCCGCCTTCGCCACTCCAGCTAAACTAGTCCCCGTATATCGCCGGTAATGCCCTTGAAGGACATCATGCTTAGACCAAATAAAGGGTGTGGCCGGCACGGTAATAATCACCAATCCTCCCCTTCTCGTCACTCTTTTTGCCTCTAGAAGTGCCAACCTATCGTTTTTTATGTGTTCCAGCACATCAAATAAACCCACACTGTCAAACTTTCTGCCCGGGTAAGGTAATTTTGTCGCCTCGCCAAGTTTCACATTGTTAAGCCCCTTTTTCCGGCAATAATTCACCGCCATCTTGGATTTATCTACTCCCCACACTTTCCCAAATTTCTCCAAAAAACTGATTTCCCCCCCCGTCCCACATCCCACATCCAGTATTTTCAACCCTCCATCCGTAAAATACCTCCCAAAAATTTGCCGTATCAGAAACCTCCTCCCCTCCCACCACCAGTGGAAAAGCTCAATCTCGTTAAATATCTGCAAAAGTCTTTCTTCACCAGTCATAGCGGAAGGGGAGGGATTCGAACCCTCGGTGAGCTTGCGCCCACACACGCTCTCCAAGCGTGCCGATTAAACCACTCTCGCACCCTTCCAATCCGCCCAATTTTAAACTACTCCCCCCACTTCCACAAAGCAGGGTGCCTCAAGACTACGGTTTCAAGTAAATCTCCGCCGTGTCATCGGTATATACCAAGGCCCAGCCCAACTTTTCCATCTCGACTGCCATGTCAAATCCCTTTCCCTTATCTTTCTTTCCCAACCAAGATAAATTAATCAAGGCTTTTTTCTCCTTCTTCACCGGCCACAGCACCACTCCCACCCCGTATTTTTCCAAATAAGGCCCTATATCCGCTTCTCCCCAGATCATCTTAATGTAATCCTTAAATATCCAATCCGCCTGATCAGGGTACGGCGACTTCCACTGCCACCCCGCCATTCGCCCATCCACAAATACCCGCCTCTCGGGCAATTTCCAAATCAGATACCCCCCCCATCCATAGCTGGAAAAAATCTCTCCCTTTGTCGGATTAACTTTTATCCACTCCAAGGCCTTCTCTGGATAAAACTTTTCTGGAGTTAATTGCCTAGCCCCCGCCAGTCCCACCCCCCCCTCAACTACCGCAACTATCCCAACGACCGCCAACACCAATTTATAAAATCTCTCCACTCTTGCCTTTTTCTCCTTCTCCCCACTAAACTCCTCTTCCATCAATTCCCACCCCCGGACCAGCATTGGACCAGCCACAGCAGCAAACAACGCCGCATGTCTCAAAGTCGATGTCCCCAGGACCAAAAACCCTCCCCACATTCCCCAGTGCCTCAAATCAAACTTCCGCCTATACCGCCACATCAAGACCAGACTCATCGCCCCCAACAGCCAAAATCCCAGTTCCGTCGCCGCATACCACGGCTGCCACTCGGCCACTGTCCGCCGGAAAAAACTAGACTCGCTCGCCTGGGACCACACTTCCCACCATAGCTGCCCTCCATAAGGATTAATAAATGTCGCCACCGCCCCCAGCACCATTACTCCCAGATCAGGCAAATCAATCTTTCTCTCGCTTACCATCTTCGCCCCCAACACGGCCACGAGTACCATTACTCCTAGGGCAAACCCCCCATGCAAATTGGCCCAAACAGCTAGGTATACCGGCATCAACCATCGCCATTTTTTCCACCACCGGTGACTTAGTAACCATGCCCATTCTCCACCCAAAAACAGCCAGTCCAGAACCTGTGGTCTTACTCCACCCCGTCCCAGCCACACCACCCCCACCAAAATCACGGCCATCTCCCACCATTTTCCCCTTCCCCCCCTCACCGCCACCGCTAGAGCCGCGACAGCCAACGTCGCAAACACCGCCGCCAGGCCTACCATCCCGATACTTCTATATCCCAAATACATCAGTACATTCGTCAACCACTCGTGATCCACGAACGGAAATGCGGCCATGGTATACGAAAACGGGTCAGTCAGAGGTATTCCCGACTCCAAAATCACCTCTCCCATTCGCACATGCCACCCAAAATCCGGGTCCAACATCCAATATCCCCTGAGCCAAAAGGCCACCCACACAACTATCCACAACCAAACATTTTTTTTCCCCACCATCACCAAATTATAGCTGTTCACTGATATAATTTCCTAAAGTTTGGAAGGGTCGCATAGAGGCCTAGTGCGTTGGTCCTGAAAACCAATGTCCCGCTTTGCGGGACCGTGGGTTCGAATCCCACCCCTTCCGCCTTCGCCTCGCCGAAGTCCCGATTTCGTCGGGACGAAGGCGGGCTTCGCCCGCATTTCAGCTAAGGCTACGGCGAGACAAGGTCCGCTTTCAGTCCGACGAAGCAAGATGCGAAGTCAACTTAATCATGCACTACGTCTACATCCTCCTTTGTAAAGACCAAACTACGTATACTGGCTGCACCGACGATCTCAAAGATCGAATTATTCGTCACAACAATGGATATATTCCTGCCACTAAAAACCGCAGACCAATCAAATTAGTTTCTTACTTTGCCTTTTCCAACAAGTACACCGCTTTTAATTTCGAAAAATATCTTAAGTCTGGTTCTGGTCGTGCTTTTATAAAAAAACACGACATCGTCCCACTATGATTCGCCGCTTCCTTTCCCACACCCTCAATCTATACATCTGCCTTTTTGCCGTCCTTTTTTTAGCCGTCACCATTCTATATCTCACCCACCCCAGCCATATAGCCCGATCCGACTTTCCCGCCTATCTCGTCGGTGGCCGCCTAGTCAAATCTCACCTGTCCCTCTACAACCTCAAAAACCAACTCCAGGCCCAACGGGAAATCAGTTCCCAACCCCTGCTACCGTTCCGCTATCCCCCATTCGCCGCCCTCATGTTTCTGCCTTTTTCCCTTCTGCCGATTATCCCCGCCTATTGGACGTTTTTCCTTCTCAATTTACTTTTCTTGGCCACTCTCACTCTCCTAGGCCGATATGCCTTCCCCCACCTCGTCCGCTACCCCTTGTGGCCGCTTCTACCACTTTCCTTCTACCCCTTCTTTCATTCCCTTTGGGTTGGTCAAGTATCCATTTTCCTGGCCCTTATTCTACTTGTTATATATATCTCCCTGCGCCAAAATCGTCCGCTATTGTCAGGTTTATTTTTTGGCCTATTTGCCATCAAGCCCCATCTTCTCCTCTCTCTCCTGCCCGTCACCCTCGTCCTCATCCCCCACAAACTTAAATTCTCCCTGGGTCTTCTCACTTCGCTCGTCTTCTTAACCCTCATAGGTTTTACCGCTACCACCCCCGCCGATCTACTCAACTATCCTTCCTTTATAAAATCCACCGAGAACCCCGCCACCGGCACCAACCACATCTATCTCTCCTCACTCTACTCCTTCCTGCTTCTCCTCCCCACTCCACCCCGTCTCGCCTCCTTTATCATCATCTGTCTTTATCTTCTCCTTCTCATTTACTTGAAATTTATATCCCGGACATTGCCCTGGACCTCTCTTTGGCCAATCGCCATCCCCCTGGCCGTAACCCTAACTCCCCATATTTCCGCGAGCGATCTGGCTCTTACCTTCATCACCTTCTTCTATCTTCTAAGTTCCAGCCTTGCCCCCTCCGCCACCTCCCCCCCCCCCC
>Ga0209542_10008893_pt1 | contig 18601 bp, 17 predicted proteins | sample RifCSPhighO2_01_FD_184028 | JGI IMG/M metagenome (GOLD analysis project Ga0209542, IMG submission 184028) | Soil microbial communities from Rifle, Colorado - Rifle CSP2_plank highO2_0.1 (SPAdes) (version 2) | ecosystem: Environmental > Terrestrial > Deep subsurface > Rock core/Sediment ...
ACGACAAAACCGCCCAAATTAACAGCCGTCGCGCCGTTGTTCCAGACTTCAATAAACTCACCGTCGGCGTCTTTACCTGCCGGATTGGGCAAAAACTCGCTTATCTGCATACCCCGTAGGAAATTACCTGCCCGCCGAACAAACCAAAATTGTTCGTGGTTTAAATGAATAATACGCCATGCTCTGTGTGGTCATAAATATCAAGCCCAGAACCTTGATGTCGTCAATTTTGGTCGGCTTTGGCAGGCGGGAATATTTTGTATAAATGCTTACTGTAGCTTTGTGGTTTGGCAACATATTGTGGTTGAGATATTTGGGTTTTAGCTCAAAAATATTTTAATATTATCTTGGTGTGTATTATGTAGCTATCATCCATAGCTCCCTATTTCCTACAGGGCATAAGTTATAACAAAGACGACCTGGGTTTAAGCCCTAGGTGTTCGTAGGCGGCAGGGGTCGCCACCCGCCCAGCCGGAGTACGCTCAATAAAACCAATACTCATAAGATAGGGTTCATAGACGTCCTCTATCGTCCCGCGCTCCTCGTTCATAGCGGCCGAAATGGCGTTCACGCCCGCCGGCCCGCCCTTAAATCTTTCTATTATTATTTGCAGGAGTTTGCGGTCGGCCTCTTCAAGGCCAAGCTCGTCTATTTCAAGAAAGCCAAGAGCTTTTTTGGCCGTCTCTTCGCTTATCTCTTTTTTGCCCTGCACCTCCGAATAGTCCCGGGCGCGCTTCAGAAGCCGGTTAGCGATTCGCGGTGTCGCGCGACTGGCGCGGGCCAAAATTTCTATCGCCGGTACGCTTACCGCTATTCCAAAAAGCTCGGCCGAACGAGTCAATATGGCTTTTATGTCCGCGAGTTCATAGTAGTCCAGCCGGAAGGTCGCTCCGAAGCGGGAGCGCAAGGGGCTCGAGAGCAAATTGACACGCGTCGTCGCCGCAATAAGCGTAAAGGCCGGCAAATCAATTGTCAGGCTCCGCGCGGCCGGACCCTTGCCAACCATAAGATGAAGCTTCCTCGACTCCATCGCCGGATAAAGCACCTCTTCGATGAGCCGATTCAGCCGGTGAGCCTCATCTATAAAAAGCATGTCGCCCGGCTCAAGGCCGCTTAAGACCGCGGCTATGTCGCCCATTTTTTCAAGCGCCGGCCCCGAAGTTACCTTAAGTTCCGCGTTCATTTCCCGCGCCACAAGATGCGCGAGCGTAGTTTTGCCGAGACCGGCCTGGCCGTAAAAAAGCAGGTGGTCAATGCTCTCGCCTCTTTTTTTGGCTGCATCAACAATAACTTTTATATTTTTTTTAACCCTGTCCTGGCCCACATATTCTTCCCAGGTCGTGGGTCTGAGGGCTTGGTCAAAAGACGAGTCCGTCTTCGCCTTGGGCCGATTTCCAGGCTCGGTCTTGCGTAGTTTTTTAGCCATTGACAAATTTATTTGTTTATGCTAGTATTTAATTAATTGCTAGCACCTTTGCCTTCTTCCTAAATAGCGGTTTTAGATCTGTGGGCGGGAATTTCTTTCAGATCTCCGGACGGCTTTGTTTCGGCTCGGCCGCTCCTCAAAGAAATTCTAACCTCTTTTAGATTTATTTTAAAAGAGATTTACATCTAGGTCTGCGCCATGCGGGCCATTTGCCCACAGATCTAAACTCGTTATTTTTTTATCAAACCGGCCACTCGATTGGTCCGGAGATTCTCACCACTTCTTCAAGCGTGGTTACGCCAAGCAGGGATTTAAGAATTCCGTCCTGCTGAAGCAAAACGATGTTCTGCGCCTTGGCGACCTCCTTGATCTTTACCTCCGAGGCGTCTTTGTGAATAAGCTCCTCCATTTGGTCGTCAACTTTAAGAAGCTCAAAAATTGCGATGCGGCCTTTGTAGCCTATATTGCCGCAGGCTTCACAGCCGACAGCTTTATAAAGCGCGTGTTCTTTGTACTGTTCACGGTTAACTCTCGGGCTGAGTTTATTAAAAAAACGCCGTATTTTATCCTTCAGTTCTGGGGTTACTTCAACTTTGGCGCGGCAATGCTCGCATACTTTTCGGACAAGCCGCTGAGCGATGATTAGATTTAAAGACGGTCCGATAACCGAGGCTTTAACGCCCAAATCCACCAGCCTCGGAATGGCGCCGAAAGAGTCGTTCGTGTGAAGCGTAGAAAAAACCAGGTGCCCGGTTAAAGAGGCGTGCATGGCTATTTCGGCGGTTTCATAGTCTCTAATCTCGCCGACCAGAATTATATCCGGATCCTGCCTTACGATAGCCCTAAGGCCGTTTTCAAACGTATACCCGGCCTCCTCATCTATCTGCGTCTGCTCTATCCCCTCAAGCCGGTATTCAATCGGATTTTCTATGGTGATAATTTTTATTTCCGAATTCTTTACGTGCAGAAGAAAGGCGTAGAGGGTGGTGGTTTTTCCCGAGCCGGTCGGTCCGGTATTGAGTATCATGCCGTTGGGCCGTGAAAGCTCCGCCTGTACCAGATCAAGATCATCGGCTCGAAGCCCCAGATCCTTGAGTTCCAGTTTTATGATCTCGGGGTCTAAAATACGCAATACGGCTGTTTCTCCGTATTCCGACGGCAGTATGGAAACGCGCAGTTCTATTTCTTTTTTCCCGATGTCGGTAGTAAACCGCCCGTCTTGGGAGCTTTGGTGGATGTTAAGCTTCAGCCCGGAGAGCAGTTTAATGCGCGAAATAACGAAATTGTAATCATCTTTTTTAATGCTGGCTGACACATCGTGGAGCAAGCCGTCAATGCGCAACCGAAACTTTATAAAGTGCTCTTCGGGCTCCAGGTGAATATCCGAGGCATGGAGAGTAAGCGCCGCGGCCAAAAAAATTTCAAGAAATTGACCGGCGCCGGCTGATTTTTCAGAGGCGTTTTGTAGCTCCGCTTTAATTTTGTTTAAGGTGTTAAGCCTTTCGCTAAACCCTGAAAGCACCTCGCTATCTATCTTTATTTTCCCAGTTATGCCTTCGCCCTCTTTGTGAACAAACTGGTAAAAGTTCCATATGTTGGTCAGCCCGGAGAGTGAGCCGATGGAAACTTCGGGCACTAAATGCTGGGCGTCAAACTCTTTTAATATTTTCTGCGCCTCTTCGGTTTGGGGGTTATAGGCGGCAATCTCAACTTTCTGCCGCTTCTTGGCTAAGACTGCCAGCTTCGCGGCCTTGGCGCGATCTTCGGCAACGAGCGCCAGAGAATCTATCTCTATCGGAATGGCCGAGAGGTCAATGTATGGGTAACCGAGGCTGGCCGCGCGCTTCTTGGCATCACGCTCTTCCGCCTCTCTGCTTATCTGCGCCAATTTTCTTTTCGTATCGCTGTTAAGTGCCATTTTCCATTTGAGTATCGCAGACTCCGCGTAAAATATCAAATCTTTTCGCTCCTTTTTGGCCCTATTTGACAAAATATTTAAGTGGGTATATAATATAAGCAGAGTTTCCAAGAAAAACACGTCCACCCCGAGGAGGGAAGGCAATGAAGAGGCTTCTGTTTCTGGCTGTTCTCGTTGGTCTCGGTTTCATGCTCGTGGCGCCGGCCTACGCCTGGAGGGGGCGCGAGAATGTGGGTGGTATGGTCTACACCTACCAGAACCCTCGCACCGGCACGATCTACCAGCCGAGCGACCTCCCTGGTTTCTGCACCGGGGCGCCCTGTCCATGGGTCGGCAGTAGGGACTTCATGCCCAACGTGCGCATGGTCCCAGGACCACGTGGCGGCTTTCACCCTCCGCAGTGGGGTGGTGGTTTCCCACAGCAGTGGGGTAACGGCCATCCTCCGCAGTGGGGTGGCCGCCATCAGGGGGGGATTTCTTTCGACATCCACTTCGGATCCCGCTGGTAGGTAGTGCCCCCGAGCCCCGCCCATCGCACCTTGCGACCGGCGGGGCCTTTTACTTTTCACTCCCGCTCTGTTCCCACCATCTCGCCCCGGAGATGCTCGCGGGCTTTTATATACCACGTCTGGTATTATTTTTTTTACTTTTTAACTATTGGCTATTGGCTAGCGACTAGTTACTATTAAACTATGTCCGGACATAGCCACTGGGCGGGAATAAAACATAAAAAGGGCGCCAAAGACGCGAAGCGGGGGGTTTTGTTTTCAAAACTTCTGGCCGCGGTTTCCATCGCGGCCAAGCCCGAACCCAACCCGCAATTCAATCCGCGCCTGCGTACCGCAATAGATACGGCGCGGGAGGCAAACGTGCCCAATGACAACATTGAACGGGCGATTAAAAAGGCCGCGGAAAAAAACGCTTCGCTGGAAGAGTTGCTTATGGAGGCCTACGGGCCGGGCGGCGCGCCGCTACTGATAGAAGCCATAACCGACAGCCGCAACCGGACGATATCCGAAGTTAAAAGCATTCTCGGCGACCTCGGCGCCAAATGGGCCGAACCCGGAAGCGTTCGTTGGGCATTTTCACCCGCCGAGCAAAACACCAGAGATACCGCGCGCTGGGTTTCTAATTTTAACCAGCCGATTTCACCGGCGAACAAGGAAAAACTTGTCGCGATAATCGAGGCGCTTGAAGACCGCGCCGACGTGCAGGGGGTTTATACCAACGTCGTTCTTGAGTAACGTAATAATTTCGGCGGCCGAAAGTCTGAAATTTATTATTTTTTGTTTATAGTTAGCCCAAAGTTTATGGTCATCTTAGGCATTGATCCGGGCACCACGCGCATCGGCTACGGTTTAATCCGCGGCGGCAAAAAGCCTGTGTTTATAGATTGCGGCCTGCTCCACATTGTTGGAAAAGAGCCAGGTGCCCGCCGTCTCCAGGCAGCGGCTCATTTTGAAAAACTTATTAACGCGCACCACCCGCAAGTCGTCGCCATTGAAAAGCTCTTTTTCGTGAATAACCAAAAAACGGGTCTGGCGGTCTCTGAGATGCGCGGAGCGCTTTTGCTAATCGCGGAGCGAAACGGCGCAAAAATAGCCGAATACGCTCCGACCGAAATAAAAAAAATAGTCGCCGGCTTCGGGGGTGCCGACAAAAAAGCGGTCGCGAAAATGGTGCGGCTTTCCCTAGCTATGGCGGTAATTCCCGGACCCGATGATGTTTCAGACGCTCTGGCAGCTGCGCTAGCGGCCGCCTACTCCCCGCCGGACGAAAAGTAGGGCCGGGCTCTTTGGGTTTTGTTATAATATAAAATGGAACTTTCGGCGGTTGTTTCCCAAGGCAGACGCCCACAGCTGGGTTGTGGATTATTTCCGGAGTTGACCCCATTAGAAGTCACGGACGTCCCATGTTTGTTGCCCGCACTCGTTATATAAATAAAATCACTTGGTTTCCGGCTTTGAACTGCTATAGATGCTTATGTTCGCGTCCTGCTTCTAACGGGGTTGACACGCCCGGCACCCACGGTATACTGGTTTTTAAACCAAAAGGTCGTATTCTAAAATAACGCACTTTATGCTGGATATCGCTTCCGAAATGCTTTACTCGCCCTGCCTGGTCGCCGCGAAAAACCTGGACGGCAAAGTCCTTATGGAAAAGGACGACGTGGACGGCGACTTGGACGAAGAAGATGACTTGGACGAAGAAGATGACTTGGATCTGGACGAAGAAGATGACGCCGACGCCGGTTTCGGCAAGGACGGAGAAGAGTAGTCGTTGGCGCCGGGGAATATATTTTTATCACGAACAAACTAAACCGCCCCGGCCCGCACCGGGGCGGTTTTTCCTTTACTGCCCACAACGGCTTCAAAAGGCCTCTGGATCTGCCGTGGGCCCGGCTTGCCCGGTAGAAAATATTTATTTCTTTGCGGGGTATGGAAATATCAGCAATAGCGGTTCAAAATAATAATACCGTGGCTATTAAAAAGAAACAGGCTAGAAAAAAAACTTTCGCGTTTATGGGAGCCGCGGCCGGCCTTTTTATATTTTTTTCCCTAGCCCTGGCCGGCATAGCGGCCATAACGACAATTAAAACCCTGCCCTCGGCGGACGAAATTTCAAACCGGCAGGTAAATCAATCTACCAAAATATTTGACCGCGCCGGCGAAGTTTTGCTTTATGAAATATACGGTGAAGAGAAGCGGACAATTATTCCTTTTTCGGAAATTCCCGACTCGGTTAAAGAAGCGGTCATTGCCATTGAAGACCAATCATTTTATGAACACCCCGCCTTCGACTGGCGCGGAATTTTACGGGCGCTCATCAGAGACGCGCTGCACCTTGAGCGGCGCGAGGGCGGCTCAACCATAACCCAGCAACTGGCTAAAAACGCTTTTCTGTCGAACGAGAAAACTGTCGCGCGTAAAATAAAAGAGCTCTTCCTGGCACTAAAGCTTGAGCAGCAATATTCGAAAGACGAAATTCTTAATCTTTACCTGAACCAGATACCCTTCGGTGCCAACGCCTACGGCATCGAGGCCGCCGCCAAAACTTATTTCAATGAATCAGCCAAAGACCTTTCTATTGCTGAATCAGCTCTCCTGGCGGCGCTACCCCAGGCCCCAACCTACTACTCCCCCTGGGGCACCCACCTCGACGAACTGCTCATCAGGAAAAATTTTATTTTGGATCAGCTGGAGCGCTTGGGCTATATAGACGCGGAGCAAAAGAAGACGGCCAAGGCGGCCAAACTAAAATTCGCCCCGCAATCGACCTCTATAAAGGCTCCGCATTTCGTAATGGCCGTTCAAGATTATCTGATAAAAAAATACGGCGATGACGCCCTCCGGGCCGAAGGATTTAAAATAACCACTACGCTTGATATGAAACTTCAGGTAGCCGCCGAAAAGGCCGTGGCGGAAGGTGCTAAGAGAAACGCCGAGCTCTACAAAGGGCGAAATGCCGCGCTCTTCGCCGAAGACCCCCGAACCGGCCAGATTCTGGCCGTGGTCGGATCAAAAGATTATTTTGACATCGAAAACGAGGGCAATTTTAATGTTGCCATGCAGGGTCTACGCCAACCGGGTTCGGCCTTCAAGCCCTTCGCTTACGTCACGGCGTTTAAGGCCGGCTATACTCCGGAAACGGTGCTTTTTGACGTGGCAACCGAATTTGATACCACAAAAATTCCGTCCAGAAGCTATAAACCCGGAAACTTTGATGAACTTTTCCGGGGTCCCGTATCTTTAAGAAATGCCTTGGCGCAATCGGTTAATATTCCGGCCACAAAGATAATGTATCTCGCCGGCATAGATAATGTTTTAAAAACCGCGTCTGATTTCGGCATTACCACACTCACCGAGCGAAGTCGGTATGGACTCTCGCTTGTTTTGGGCGGTGGCGAGGTAAAACTTTCAGAGCTTGTCGGCGCCTACTCGGTCTTCGGCGCCGAAGGTCAAAAACACGACCAAACTTTAATATTAAAAATTGAGAACTCCGCCGGGCAAGTTATCGAACAGTATGAGGAAAAAGGCGCCCAGGTGATAGAACCGCAATACGCGCGACTCATAAATGATATTCTTTCTGACTCTAAAGCCAGGGCGCCGCTCTACGGGGCCAGCCTCGGCCTAACTATTTTCCCAAACCGCGACGTAGCTCTTAAAACCGGGACCACTAACAACTACGTTGATGCCTGGGCTATGGGCTATACGCCATCCCTCGCGGTCGGCGTATGGGCGGGCAACAATCACCGGGAGCCACTTCAGAAAAGAGGCGGCAGTATCTTGGCCGCCGTACCCATCTGGAGCCAATTTTTAAACGAAGCCCTTAAAGACGCCCCCGAGGAGTTTTTCACCAAACCCGATCCGATGCCGGCGCCGAAACCAATACTGCGGGGCGAGTACGTGGCTAAAAAACAGCTTCATTCCATCCTTTATTATGTGGATAAGCGGGACCCGCAGGGTCCTTACCCCGCGAATTCGGAAAGCGACCCGCAATTTGATAACTGGGAAGCTCCAGTCCTCGCCTGGGGCAGGGCCAATATACCTAATTTTTCTGAATTTAACCAGGGAGCGGCGGTTTTTGACGGCGACGCCCAGCCGAAAATAGAAATAAAAATAACTTCACCCAACCCAGGCGAATTTATTTCCACAAAATTTCCTCTTCGTTTCGCCGTCTCTTCCGAAGAAGAACTACAGTATGTCGAAATTTATTTAAATACTTTCCTGGTTGAAAAAACGCTTATCGGCGGAACTTCTTATATTTACGACAAAACGGTAGAAACAAGCGCCCTAGAGACTCAAAATCTTATAACCGTAAAAACGCTTACAAAAAGCGGCGCCGAAAAACAGGAGTCAATTATCGTGTATAAATAGCCGCTTTCATGAAACGTAAAAAATGAGGCCCAAAGCAGGGGAAGAAAAAATTCCTGATGCGCCACGTTTTATGTTCTATGCTTTATGACTTATTGCTTCGCGGGCATAAGCACATAGACGTATGACACGTCCGCCGACTTAAGTAATGCCGGTTTGTCATCACCGTTAAGGCCTAAAACTACTGACTTATCGGTCATACCCTTCAGACCGTCAAAAAGGTACTTCCAGTTAAAAACTACCTCGGTTGTTTCGCCGGTAACTTTTGCCGGCAAAACTGCTTTTGTTTTTCCGAAACTTTTTTCAGTAGAAAGAAGTTCTATATTCTTCTTATTTTCTCCTATTTTTATTTTAACATCGTTGGCCGTCTGGCTTACCGCTCCCGAAAGCTTTATAGCGTTTATAAATTCTTCCCGATCCACCTCGACTTCAGCCTTAAAATTTTGGGGAATAATTTTAAGGCCCACGTAATCCGGGAAATTCCCGTTTACCAACCGAGATATCATTTCAAAATTTTCATTTTTGGCCAGCATTTGGTTGTCATCAAAATAGAACTCGACTTCTTTGTCGTGTTTAAAAATACGCAAAAATTCTTGGACGGTTTTAAGCGGGATGATACATCTTATGCCCTCTTCGTACGTAGACGCAAAAGCCGATTTACTAACTTTTTTTTCGGCCAACCTAAAAATATCTGTCCCCGTAAGAGTAAGACCGCTCGGGTTAAGATCAAAAAGAATTCCGCTTATTTCTGGTCTTATCTCAGAAAACTGAACCGCGGCTAAAACTTTCTGTAAGGCGTCACCAAACACTAACGCGTTCATTTTAAAAATATTTTTTTTATTTTCAATCTTCGGAATTATTGGAAACTCATCTAGCGAAGAAAGCGGCAAAATCACTTCATAATTATCACCCTTTATTTCCAGAACAGAATCTTTTTTCTCTATATCGAGCCTTTCGCTTTGGATAGTGTTTACGAGGGATAAGAAAACACCGGCCGATATCGCCGCGGAGCCGCTTTTTATAACTTTGGCCGATGTTCTGGCGGTTACTCCAATTTCAAGATTGGTCGCCGAAATTGAAAGATTGTTATTATCGGCGTTTATAAGAAAATTTTTAAGTATCGGCAAATTCACCGAGTCGCCTATCCCGTGTTCCGCCGCCGCAAGGGAATCTTTTAAGTTGTTCCTAAGCACTATAATCTTCATTGAGTTAAATAAGAATTATTATAGATGTTATAGAGAGTAAAAACTGGGGAAAACTTTTATTTGTAAAAATATTTTTATTTGCGTCTTGCCGTTAAAGCCTTATAGGAAGATGTTTTTTACTTTTTTTTGAAGGTGTTGTTGTCAATAAATATTTTTATAAGAGTTGGTTTTTCCGGTGGACAGCTACTCCTTGTTTTTGTTGATAAGTTCTTTGATCAAGGCGATCTTTTGGTTGAGATCATTATTTTTGTTCACCTCTTGGGTTATTTTTTCGAAAGCATGTATTGCGGTTGTATGGTCTCTCTTCCCCACAATATCCCCAATGTGCGGGTAAGATAACTCCAACATATCCCTAAGCAAATACATGGCAATTTGTCTCGGTATAACCACCTCTTTTTTCCGGCAATGGCCGCCAAGGTACTCAATAGAAATTTCAAAAAAAGCAGCGACTGATTTGATTATCTGGCTGGGCGTTATGTTTTCTGGAGTCCGGCGGGTGTTTTTCTTTATTATTTCTTCAACCAGAGTGCAAGTCACCGGCACCCGTTTTTGTTCCTGGTAGAAAAAAAGAATATTAAGAATACCCTCGAGTTCGCGGATGTTACGTTTCATTTTGGCTGCGATAAGGTCTATAACATCGTCGGAAAGCTCCTTTTGGCGCTCCTGAAGCTTGGTTTTAAGGATAGCCACCCTCATTTCATAGGTTGGGTAGGAAACATCGGCGACCATGCCGCCTTCAAAACGGGAACGCAGGCGTTCTTCAAGAATGGGCACCGACTGCGGCGGCCGGTCTGAAGAAATGACAATCTGTTTATTAACTTCGTAGAGCGCGTTAAAGGTGTTGAAAAACTCTTCTTCGGTTTTTTCTTTGCCTGCAATAAACTGAATATCGTCGACTATGAGAACATCAATATCCCGATATTTCCTTTTCATGTCTTCCATCCGCTTGGCTCGCAAAGCCGAGACTATATCGCTGGTAAACTTTTCCGAACTTACATATCTGACTCGCACCCTGTTCTTATACAAACTTTTTATTTCATTACCTATCGCCTGGATCAGGTGTGTTTTGCCGAGACCAACGCCGCCGTAGATAAAAAGAGGGTTATACTTTTTTCCTATATCATTGATAATGCCTTGGGCTGCCGCATAGGCCAGCTCGTTGGCCGAGCCGACCACGAAAGAGGAAAAGGTATACTTTGGATTTAGGTTTGTTTCGGGATCTATCTTAAATTCCGGGAAAGCCAGCTGTTTTTTTTCAAACTCAAATTTAGAGAGGGCGTCCTCTCTTTGAACGCGTTGGGTTGGCGGTTCGGTATTTTGGACCACATACTTAATGTCTCTTGTCGTAGTGTCACGCAGGCGGAGTAGGTTAAAAAGAGCTTTGTGATATTTGTCTTCCACCCAGAGCTTGTGAAAATTATTCGATAAAGCGACGACGGCGACTCCGTTCTGCTTGTCAAGCAGGCGACTGCTTTTGAGCATCGTGGCAAAATTCTGCTTGGGAATTTGGAGCTCAATTTCGGCGAGTACGGACTGCCAGACTTTTTCAAGGTCGGTGTCGTTTAGGGTTTCATTCATGTGAGTTGTACGGTCTTGGGTTAGTAATCAAAAACTTTTTGCGAAAAATAATTTCTGAATCGGGCAACAATAAGCGTAATAATAAAAATTTTTTAGCGACGCCGGCAAATTTATTTTTTTTACGCACCCGCGCACCCAGGAAGCGCTCGCTATACAAAATCATCTTTCTATTTTTATAAAAATTTTATAAAAAATGAAACCCGTATGTCTAATTTTAGTTTTTATTCGCCAGCCGTCAAAAGGGAGACCACTTATAACTTGTGCATGGGCTGTGGATAATAAATCCCCACACCTTAATGCCGGTTATTACACCACAAAAAGACTAGCCGGAAACTTTTAAGAAGCCAGTTTGGCGGAGTTACGACGCGCCCCCAAAGGTGTGGGGACAAAATTTACGCCGGAGAACAATTTTTTGGAAGCTCTGTCCCGCATTTTACCGCAAAACGCGCGCAAAAAGCAAAACTACGGGAAACCAAGCCGGTAGCGCCCTTGATTTTTTATTTAGTTGACTTATAATTGCGTAATGTCACAAACCTACAACCCCAAAAAGAAGAAAAGGAGGAGGACGCATGGTTTTCTGGTTCGCTCAAGAAGCGCCGGTGGCCGACGAGTGCTCAGGGCCCGGCGGCAAAAAGGCAGGGGGCGTATTGCTCTCTAAAAGCGGCAACCCGGCTTGCCGCTTTTTATAGTAATAACTAAGCCGGTCCCGGTTATGTCCGGGGCGGTAAGCGCTTGGGAAAGTGGCCCAGGCGAAATTACCCGTTTACATCATTGCCATGATACCCAAAAAATATCGGTTGCCGGTGAAAGAATTCAATGAAGGTTTCGGGTGGCAGATGCAAACAAAACGCTCCGGCCAGCTCGCTTTAAAAAGTAAGCGCTCCCGCCTGCCGTTCTCAAGGTTTGGCGTTATTATCGGCAAGAAGGTAGATTCGCGCGCGACAAGGCGAAACCGCATAAAGAGACAGATATTCCAATTTTTATCGGAACGTGAGCTATATCGCCGACCTGGCTACGACAATCTCATTCTTGTGGCGGCGCCCCACTCCGGTTTGACGAGCGAAGCGCTCTTGGTTGCGCTTCGCTCTCTCTTCGCTTAACATAAACGGTATGTCAGTTCTATACGAGCTTTTTTACCGGCCATTTTTTAACGCGCTTTTTTTTATTTACGGTCAAATCGCTCTTGAAGACCTGGGGCTCGCCATTGTTATGCTCACAATATTGGTGCGCCTAATTTTATTCCCCGTTTTCCACAAAAGCGTGAAGCATCAGGCGATAATGCAGAAGATTCAGCCACGGGTTCGCGAAATACAAGAAGCCCACAAGAGTGACCGCGAAAAGCAAACCAAGGAGCTGATGAATCTTTACAAAGAACACAACGTAAATCCGTTTTCGGGATTTATTTTGCTGTTGATACAACTCCCAGTATTCATAGGACTGTACCAAGTATTTTCAGAAAAGTTCACCGCCGAGTCCTTCGAGGCGCTTTATTCTTTTGTGTCGCGGCCCGCGGAGGTGCACGCCACGTTTTTCGGCTTGATTAATTTGTACGAATCCAGTATGGTATTAGTTGTTCTCGCGGCCGCCTTCCAATTTTTACAAGGGTGGCTGACTTTGCAAAAAGCGCCGGTAGGAAAAGAGCCCGGCATGATGGAGCGGGTCGGCCGACAAATGGTGTTTATGGGGCCGGTGATTACGGTGTTGATTCTCTGGAATTTTCCTTCAGCCGTAGCCCTCTATTGGGCGACCACCTCCGCCTTTTCGGTGCTACAGCAAGTTGCGGTTATGCGGGGGATCAACAAGTCAGAGCGCGGAGCGGTCTAGTTTATTCCCATGGCAAACGTTTATGAAACAATAAAGGCGTGTGTAGACAAAATGGAACTTCGCGATTGTGAGGTTATTTGCGATGAATCAGCCAAAAAAATATCAATTCTTCTACACGACGGCGAAAGTGCTTTTATCAAAAACAACACCCAGAAGATTGTTCAGGATTTTAACCTGCTGGCCCAGCTTATAGCCAAGAAGTTGGGCGAGCCGACGGTTTTTGTGGACGTAAATAACTACCGGCTTGAACGTGAGCGTATAATAGTGGAGCTCGCCAAAGCGGCGGCCAGAAAAGCGTTGGCAACTAAGGCGGAAATATCCCTGCCGGCCATGAATGCCTATGAGCGCCGGTTGGTGCACCTGGAACTTTCCGCGCATCCGGAGGTTAAAACAGAGAGCGCGGGAACGGGCCGGGATCGTTACGTAACCATAAAGCTCTTAGAAGAGACCCCGAAGGAGATAAACCAAGAAGCCAAAGCCGAAATTTAAAAAACACCCAATGCTTGCCTTGGGTGTTTTTTAATCCGCGTCAATCGAGGCGGGCACCTCAAACTTATAAAGCTCGCCGTCTAACCGGTTCAGAAAATATAGAGAAGAACCGCGAAGGCTAAGGTCGGTCGCGTCAATTGATTCCCCGGCGCTATCAAGTATGCGCGCTATCGAACCGTTGCTCAGATTTATCTTGTAGAAATCATCACTAGAGAAGTAGGCCATTTTAAGATAGTCATCCGGCAAAACAATTCTCGCGGGCGGTCCACTGCGTGGAATTCCGCAATAGACGGAGTTGTCTTGAAAGGCGCATTTATTCGGTAGAGTTATAAAATTAAGCTCCTGTAAATGAGAACCGGCGCCGTTGACGAGCATGAGATAGTTTTTGTTTTTTGCCGTATAGAACTTCAAGCCCTGGCCGCTTTTTGTATCCCACTTGAAGAGCGTGCCGGCTTCGTTGTAGGTTACCGGCGAAAACGTACCGTCTTTGATGTTATAGCGCAACGCGAAGGCTGGGGCGGTTTTTGACGGCGGGGTGGATAATATAATTTCATTCGGCGATAGCCAGAAAATGTCGTAATCGCTTAGTGCTATGGTCGCGAGTGTTTTTCTCGCCGGTTCCGTCGTGGGTCCGCCAGTTGGCGGAGGAACGGCTTTTTTTTCGGTGGTGGGAGAGGACGACGCAACCGGGGCGGCAAGACGCAACGTGCCCAGGTTATTTTTGTCGTTAACTTTTTCAAGATAGGCGATGGTTTGCGAATCCGGCGCCCAGGCGGCGGCCGAGAGCTTCATATCGGTTATGGGTGTCCAGATCGCAGAGCTGACGTCAAAGATGCTCCAAAGCGGGTCAGTCTTTGAACCGAACTTGGCCAGTATTTTTTTACCATCAAAAGAAAAAGAGGCCGAGATAAGCGTGTCAATGCTGGCCGTGCTAATGGCGGCGCTTGCGCCACTCTCTATTTTTATCACCCGCCCGTTTGGTTCTACGCCGACGGTCGCCGTGTCGTTCGTAAAGTAGGCGACCAGCGCTCTCGAGCTCACCTTTTGTACCGGACCTGTGGCCGCCTGGGGTGCCAGAGGCGGAGGCTGGGGGGCAAAAATACCGCTAAGTCCGCCGTCCGCAGACTTAGAGAAATACTGCCAGGCGAAGTAGCCGGCGCCCAAGAGGACAATAAGCAGAACCGATAAAAATAAAACCCTTTTCATATTTTAAAAAGCAGGCACGTCTCCGCCATTATAAACCCTTAAAACCTCATCGGGGACGGCTTTGGGAACTGCATCTATTCCGGAAAGGCGGGTATCGGTCGCGGAGAGGTCAACCAGGGCGGGGTTTATAAGCCGCAGAAGAATATAGGCGGAAAGCAAAAGAATTAAGCCCAAAAGCGCCTGGGTGATGCCGTCCCGCGCGTCCGCGGTCTTGCTGGCGTTTCCGCCGGAGGCGGCATAGCGGACACCCCAGTAAACCATGGCCGCTAAGGCGATGATGCCGACCAATAATAATGCTCCGCGGTAAAGCTCCGCGACATAACCGGCTATGGAAATGTTACCGCTAACATAATCTCCCGCCGTGATGCTTGTCCCCGGAAGGCTGGTCGTTATTCGGTAGCCACTGGTTGCCTGTGCCGATACTTCCGGCGCAAGCAGGACAAGGGCAGATATAAGCGCCGTTGAAAACGAGAGCGCGAGAGCGACCGCGAATAATTTTTTATGAAGGCGCATAATTTTTATAAATGTTATTGGAGGGTGTAGATAAGATTGTTTGAGGCATTTTCAAGTCGGCTTTTCAGGCTTTTGGCCTCCGCGCTTACACGGATTGAGCTTCGCGACGGAGTGCCATCCGGAATATCAATGGTTATTTTGTTAGGCTCGGCCGCAGTTCCTGCCGGGGCGATGCCGTTAACGGTCCAGCCGAATTGAAGCTCTGACAATGCGCGGGCGTTAAAGAAATAAGGCAGACCCTCCAGATTCAAGACGCGGGCCGCAACGCGGTCTTTGTCATGCGGTGAGCGGATGGTAATCTCGGGGGAAACAATCGGAATGGTTCCGGCATAAGAGTAGTCCCGGCCGGAAAGGCCCAAAACAATTACCTGAACGGAAATAACATTTCCGGAAAAAAGTTTGTTTACAAAAGAGATTGATTTAGTGCCCAAATCTTCCCGCGCCACGCTTCCGTTTACGACCCAACGCACGGTGTTTTTAGTGAGATCAACGGGTTTGCCGCCACGTAGTAGCTCAAAAGAGGCGTTTACCGTCGAGCCCTCAATGGGCAAGGCCTTCCCCGCGAACATCTGCGGGGTTAGGGTTTCCGCCTGCCACGAGAAATAAAAAACCGGCTGGGGGCTTTGGGCAAGGGCCGAGTAACCGAAAGCCAGTCCGGCAAGAACGAGAAGCGCGGGCGCGATTTTTGAAAAAGCAACGGTCTTGCTTGGCATTGGAATCTTTATTATTGAATTATACCACATTAACGGGGTCGAGAAGGCGATTTCATTGGTTGGCATGCTCCGCCCGCCTTTTGTCAAGAAACGGCATTAGATAGTTGTTAATAAACACCGAGAGGAGAAAAGCCAGGGTACGAATCGGAAGCCAGGCCAGGGTGCCAATGTCAAATAGCCAGCCCGCGATATTTATAAGGCCCCGCACCGTGGCTTTTCTGGCGGCCAGCTTGCCGTGCCAGCCGCGCATGAAAGACCAGACAATGACCATCGCCGAAACTATGAGGCCAACGAAAGCGGCAAAAGCCCAGGCGGCCCAGCCAATAACCGGTAGCGCGACAGCCATAAAGGCAACAATCTCCAAAATATCGGCGCTACCACACAACAGGGTAAAAAAAACTATCTCCGGGGTGGATATTTTGGAGGCCCTCGCCTCTCTTTCCTTTTCTTCTTTTTTTTCCTCCCCGTCTTCTTCGCGGTGCCTTTTTGCCATATTCGTCTGATTTTACCGGCGGGCCGCCGGCTGGCGGACTATTGTTGCATTTCGCGGCGTAATTTTAAGATTTCCTCCGGGTCGGTTGTAATTATCTTATTTTCAAAGAAAGACGGAATGATTTGTATGGCTACGTGTTTTAAGCCGGCGAAGAAAATACCGGACCCCACCTCGGTTTCCAAAAGGAGATTTCTCTCTATCTCCGTTAAGTTAAAAGTTTTTGAGATTATTTCCATCGCGGCCGGCGCCTGGCGCAGGAGCAACTGGAGCGATGAGTTCGTAACGATGGGTTTGCCGTAGGGCGAGGTTAGAAAGTCTTCAATGTCCTGGGTTATGGTGGTTACGCCCAGGTAATATTTTCTCGCGCGCTTTACCAGGCCGAAGAGGAAGACGGCGCCGTCTTCGTGCCGCATCAGAACCCAGGCCTCGTCTATTATCATCAGGCGCTTCTTAAGCTTTGAGCGAATAAGATTCCAGATAAAATTCAAGATAATATACATGGCCACCGGCCGCAATTCTTCTTCGAGGTCGCGCAGCGAAAAAACAATGAGGCGGTTTTTAAGATCTACATTCGTGGACCGATTAACGAAACCGGCGTAACTGCCGTCCGTGTATTTATAGAGGCGCTGGGCGATGTCGCGGCCGCCTTGCATATTTTCGAGCACCGTGCGGAGGTCGGAGAGGAGCGGCGGCTCTATGGTGCTGAAATCTTTTTCCGCCACGATGCCCCGCGAGGCGTAGGTTTCGGTTATCGCCTGGTCGATAAGCGCGTCTTCCTCGGGCGTCACCTTAATGAGCATAATCTTTAAAAGTCCGGCCAGGCTTAGGATGTGCGCGCGCAGAACCTCGCCCGGATCTTCGTCTTCGGGAACCGGCGGAATATCAAAGGGGTTGATGTGGTGGGGAGAGTTTAATCCGATCTTGAATATGCTGCCACTCATGGCCTTGGCCAGGGCCTCATATTCATTCTCGGGGTCGACGACGATAACATCCACGCCCATCATGAGGCTACGTATTATTTCAAGCTTGGTGGCGTATGATTTGCCGCCGCCGGATTTGGCGAAAACCACCATATTGGCGTTCTCGAGCGAAAACCGATCGAAGATAACCAGAGTATTGTTGTGCCGGTTAACGCCGTACATTATGCCCTTGTCACTCGTGAGATCGGCCGAAATAAAAGGGAAAAAGCTGGAAAGAGGGCCGGAGTTCATCGGGGTTGTAATATCAAGCCGGTCGAGGCCCACCGGCAGAATTGAGGTGTAGCCTTCGAGTTGTTGGAAAATAGCCGGTTTTGTATACACCAGTTTGTTTTCGAGCATAGATATGACCTTGCCCTCGAGCTTGTTTATTTCTTCCGCCGAGTCGCCATAAAGGGTGATGTAAACCCCTACGTTAAACAGTTTTTCTCTGGCTTGCTGGATGGCGTCACGGAGCGAGTCAACGTCTTTGAAGGCTGTTTCAAGTAGCGGGTCGCGGACCAGGCCCTTTTCCTGCTGTTCCACTATTTCAGCCTCAAGTTGGGCGGCCTTTTTGCGCAGATTTTTGAGCGCGATGGCGACGTCGACGGGATGCACAAAAATGGAAACGTCGAGAAGATTTGCCAAGTTTATGATCGGGTCGAGCCAGCCGGTTGAAAGATAGCGGGGGTAGGTGAAGATGTAGATGGTTTTCAAAAACTTTCCGCCTACCCTGACGTGGTTGCCGGTAACTTCGGCCGCCGAGGGCGCTATCAGATTTTGTAGTTCTTCTTTTTTATCTTCTTCCATAAAACGGTTATAGCGATATATTTTCTTTTTCGATCGCTTCGGGGTTATAAAGGTTGTAAAAAAGCTCTATAAGCTCTTCATTGTTCAACGGGACGGTCCGGATGCCTATATTGTGCAGACCGGCGATGGTGTGGTCTACGCGCTGATTTAGTTGGAGAATATTTTTGGAAAGCTCTTCGGTCCTGCCCTCCGCTTCTTCGGTCGCGTCGCTGCCTTCGGTTTTTTTTGCCGCGAGAACTCCGGGCAGGATTTTGCCCAAACCCCTGGCTGATGGCACGGTTACGGGGTCGTAGGGCACGACGACAAAAAAATGTTTGGCCATGATATCGTTTTCGGCTACGAAAGAGCGGATGAACTCGCGGTACTCGGCAACCTCATTTTTTAACAACTCGTCCTCTTCTTCGGTTTCGCGCTCCTCAAGCAGCTTAAGATAGTTATTCACGTTCAGCTTGCGTGAGTGGACGATTAGCTGAAGCGAGAACTCCAAGCTGTTAAGAAAGTTCTGGTATTCAAAATAGATGACGTTCTGTTCTTCCTCGGACTTTAGTTCCACGTTTATGCCCGAGGCCAGGAGCACCTTGCGCAGGCCGCCGGTT
>Ga0209542_10008894_pt1 | contig 18599 bp, 10 predicted proteins | sample RifCSPhighO2_01_FD_184028 | JGI IMG/M metagenome (GOLD analysis project Ga0209542, IMG submission 184028) | Soil microbial communities from Rifle, Colorado - Rifle CSP2_plank highO2_0.1 (SPAdes) (version 2) | ecosystem: Environmental > Terrestrial > Deep subsurface > Rock core/Sediment ...
GCGCTATAGGACTCTGTACGTCTGAAAGGAAGGGCAGGACGACGTTCTCGACAACGCGGCGGAAGCGATCTTGTTTTAGCCCGCCGGAGCCTTGCGCGGAGGAGGCCGGGGAAGAATGCTTGTGCAAGACATCGAGGAGAAAGGTAATGATGTCTTTGGCCTCGCGTATTGCAGCGCGCCATTCTTCCGGGTCTTTCAGTATGAGATCGGCGGGATCTGTGCCTTCCGGAAGCTGCGCCACCTTTACATTGAGCCCACTTGCAAGCGCCGCGCGCGCGGCTCTCCCTGCCGCTTTGATACCGGCGGCGTCCGCATCAAGCGCGAGCACAAGATTATCGGTCATACGACGAATGAGTTTGGCGTGGTCTTCGGTAAATGCGGTGCCGGATACCGCGACCGTATTAGCCCACCCCGCCTGGTGGCTCATGAGGAGATCCATCTGCCCTTCTACCAAGACAGCGCAGCTGACCTTGCGCATAGCGACCTTGGCTCGGTCGAAGCCGTAGAGGATGCGGGATTTGTGGAAAAGGGGTGTTTCGGGACTATTCAGATACTTGGGGGCTTCGGGCGATGCGTTTTCACCGAATATTCTGCCCGAGAACGCCACGATGCGCCCTGCGGAATCGGCAATAGGAAACATAATGCGATTGCGAAATTTATCTGTGAGATTTCCCCGTTCGTTTCCTGCCGTGAGCGAAGTCGAACGGTTTTTAGCAAGCCCCGCCTCGACAATTTCTTTATCGGAATACTTTTTACGTTTCAAGTGATCCGATAATGCACTCCACTCGCTCCCCGCCCATCCGATACGAAACTCTTTGATCGTCGCGTCGCTCACTCCTCTCCCCCTCAAATATTTTTTCGCCTCATCGGAGAGCTTCGATACATAAAAAATCGTCGCAACTTCAAGCAACTCAAAAAGCCGATCTCGCTCATCCTTGTGCTCCTGCCGCTCGTAAACTAATGGAACACCCGCCTTTTCAGCGAGCACCTTGAGAGCGCCCTTAAAGTCGAGGCCTTCGATCTGTTCGACAAAAGTAAAAATATCCCCGCCCTGATTGCATCCAAAGCAGTGCCACGTCCCCCGATCGGGCGACACAAAAAACGATGGCGTCTTTTCCGCATGAAAAGGGCAACGCGCGCGAAGTGCCGCACCCGCTCGATCGAGCTTCACGTATTGCGAAACTACATCGACGATCGAGAGTCGATCTTTTACTTGTTGTACCGTCCCACTTGCCATATCGCCATTATGCGCTTTTGAAAACAGAAAAGCGAAACCCACGTACATCCCCAGGTATCCTTATCTGCCACGCGAACGTGTTTGCTGCAAAATACGATATAGCGCCAGCGCAAAAAACCTATGTTCCTTAGGTGCGTTCCGATTCGCGCTCGGGAGCTGGCAGTGCCGCTGCCTGGGCCGCATATTCGCTCTCCATATCTTCGATAAGCTTGTGCTTTTTGCTCCCCGGGAATCCCGTACCAGCCGGAATGAGGCGGCCGATGATCACATTTTCCTTAAGGCCGACGAGTCGGTCCACGGCGCCACCCACGGCTGCCTCGGCGAGCTTGCGCGGCGTGTTTTGGAATGAGATCGCCGAGAGGAAGGATGCGCGGGTGAGCGAGACTTCGGTGATGCCGAGGAGAAGCTGCTTGCCCTTGGCGGCTTCTTGGTCCGCCGCTTTCGCCTCCGCGTTGAGCTGCTCGTACTTGAAGTCGGCAAGAATTTCTCCGGCCGATACGCCGGTGTCTCCAGCGGAGACGACAGAGATGCGGCTGAACATCTGCTTGACGATGATTTCGAGGTGCTTGCGCGCTGTCGAGACGCCCTGCAATTCATAGATGCGCGTAATTTCGGAAATGATGTATTCCTGCGCGCGCTCCTTGCCGGCAAAGAGGTAGAGTTCGTCGAGGTCGGCGGAGCCGTCGGTGAGGAAGTCGCCCTTCTCCACATGCGCGCCTTTCTTGACCACGATCTGACGCACGTTTGAAATCGTGTATTCAGCATCACGCTTCGCGGCCTTCGCCGTTTTGGTGGAAGCCGTTTCCGGCAAAATGTGAATCACGTGCTCGTCGCTTTCGCTGACGATGTCGGAAATGACGCCTGAGACGCGCGCGAGCACGGCCGGGACTTTCGGCATGCGGCATTCGAATACTTCTTCGACGCGCGGCAGACCCATCGTGATGTCGCCGCCAGCGGTGGCGACGCCTCCCGTGTGAAAGGTGCGCATCGTGAGCTGCGTGCCCGGCTCCCCAATTGCTTGTGCAGCGACGACTCCGACAGCCTCGCCGAGATCGATCATCTCTCCCGTGGTGAGATCAACGCCGTAGCATTTCTGGCAAACGCCGCGAGCGACTTTGCAGGTGATGGGAGAGCGGACCGTGACCTGCTTGATTGATGTGTCGTCTTCAATCGCCTTCGCGTCATCACGATTAAGGAGCGTATTGCGCTTGTACTTCCCCGCCTCGATGGCAAGTACGCGGCCGACGACGCGATCCGAGAACGAGCCGCCAATGTTTTCCTTGCCAGGACGATTGATAATAACGCCTTCTTTGGTGGCGCAATCATTTTCGAGAATGACGACATCGTGCGCGACGTCAAAGAGACGGCGCGTGAGATAGCCGGCGCGCGCGGTGTTGAGGGCGGTGTCGGCCAAACCTTTGCGAGCGCCGTGCGTGGAGATAAAGTATTCGATCGGCGTCAAGCCCTCTTTGAGCGAGCTGCGCACCGGGAATTCGATGATCTCGCCGCGCGGGTTGGTGATGAGGCCCTTCATACCCGCCATCTGGTGGAGCTGCACTTGCGAGCCTCGAGCACCCGAGGTGATCATGTCGTGGACAGAACCGTTTTTGTCGAGCGCATCGACGACGTGCTTGCGCAAATCGCCAGAAACTTTCGCCCAGAGTTCTATCGTCATGCGCTTGCGTTCGTCTTCGGTAAGAAGTCCTTCGTGATAATTTTCCTGCTCGCGCGCGGCGGCTTTCTGTCCTTCTTCGACGAGCTGCTTCTTTGTAGCCGGCACCGGCACATCGGAGATAGACCATGTAATGCCTGCGTAGGTAGCATAGCGGAAGCCGAACGCCTTGATCTTGTCGAGAATTGCGGGGATGCCATCGAGTGAGTAATGCGAGACGAGATTTTGTACGAGTGCCTGCATGCGCTTGTTGGTAATTTCTTCGTTGAGGTACGGGAAGTCGCTGGGCAAGACGGAGTTGAAGAGCAGGCGGCCGACGGTTGTCTCGAAGATCTTGCCGCCGAACTCCGCGTACTTTTTGCTGTCGCTCGGCAATACCTTGATCTTCGCGCGCAAATCTATAGCGCCGAAGTCGTGCGCGGTAATAGCTGCGTTGGTAGAAGGAAATGCATTGCCCTCGCCCTTAAGACCGTCAACCGATTTCGTCATCCAGTAGCAACCGAGTACGATGTCGAGGAGTTTCGATGCGACGACGACATCGCCAGAGCCCGGCTTCAAGATGTTTTTGTTGGCCGACATAATCTGCGCGGCTTCCATCTGCGCGGCTTCTGAGAGCGGCACATGCACAGCCATCGCGTCGCCGTCAAAGTCGGCGTTGTATGCGGGGCATACGAGTGGGTGCACCTGAATCGCGTTGCCTTCTACGAGAACGGGGCGGAACGCTTGAATCGACTGACGGTGGAGCGTCGGAGCGCGGTTGAGGAGCACGTACTTGCCTTTGATAGCCTCTTCGAGAATCGGCCACACTTCCGGCGACTCGTCTTCGATGAGGCGGCCGGCGCCGCGGATGTTGTATGCGAGTTCGCGCGCGAGAAGGCCCTGGATCACGAATGGGCGGAAGAGTTCGAGTACCATGTGCTTCGGCAATCCGCATTCGTCGAGCTCAAGATCGGGGCCGACGACAATGACGGAGCGGCCCGAGTAGTCGACACGCTTACCGAGAAGGTTTTGACGGAGATAGCCATGCTTGCCTTTCAAATAGTCGGCGAGGCTCTTGAGCGCGCGACGACGACCGCCGAGGATGCCTGAGACGCCCGCGCCGCGGCGCATGGAATTGTCGAGGAGCGCGTCCACTGCTTCTTGCAAAATACGCTTTTCGTTGCGGAGGATGACTTCCGGCGCGTTGATTTGCTGCAATCGCTTCAAGCGGTTGTTGCGATTGATGACGCGGCGGTAGAGGTCGTTGAGATCTGAGGATGCGTGGCGGCCACCTTCAAGCGCGACCATGGGGCGCAGGGCCGGCGGCACTACAGGGAGTCGCGTGATGAACATCCATTCGGGGCGCACGTCGGCCCTCTCCAGGCTCTCGGCGAGCGCGAGGCGCTTGCGGAGTTTTTCGCGATCTGCGGCGCCGGAATTTTCATGTTCTACCTTCAATCGCTTGACGAGCGTCGGAAGATCGATTTTGCGCAAAATATTGTAGAGCGCTTCGGCGCCGATAGCAGCGCGGAACATCGCGCCATATTTGACCGCATAGAGGTGGTAAGCGGCTTCGTCCAAGACAGCGCCCTCGCGAATTGATTCGATTTCTTTCTTCGCCTTCTGCGCGAGATCTTTAATGCGCGTTTTTTCCTCCGCCGTCGCCGAAGCTTTGGACTTCGCCTGGAATTCCTGTTCGAGTTCTTTCAAAAGGCGCTCGCGTTCTTTCTCCTCGACCGAGGTAATGATGTAGCCAGCGAAGTAGACAACCTTTTCCACTTCCGCAGCGGAGAGGCCGAGCATGAGGGCGATGCGTGAAGGGATGCCGCGGAGGAACCAGATGTGGGCAACGGGGGTGGCGAGGTCGATGTGTCCCATGCGTTCGCGGCGCACGATGGCGCGCGTGATTTCGACGCCGCATTTCTCGCAGATGATACCGCGGAAGCGGATGCCGCGGTATTTGCCGCAGTAGCATTCGTAGTCTTTTTCAGGGCCGAAAACGCGCTCGTCGAAGAGGCCGTTCTTTTCCGGTCGTTGCGTGCGGTAGTTGATGGTCTCGGGTTTTGTGATTTCGCCGTGCGACCAATCCAACATTCTCTCTGGACTCGCGAGCCGCATCGCTACCGCTTCGAAGTCCTGAGGAATTACATCCTTTCGTTTTTGCATATTAGAGATTCTTAGTGAGCAAAGCGAGCTTAGAAGCTCTTATACCCAGCACCTTTTCGTTAAAAGTACCGGATACGGGCTGATAAATTTCACTGACTTTTTGCGTAGAGCTGTTCATAGACGAGAAAGGTGCTGGGTGGGAAGTCATAGTCACTCCGTTCCTTGACTTCCCATAAATTCGATGTCGATCCCAAGACCGCGGAGGTGTCTGACGAGAACATTGAACGTCGCCGGCGTATTCGTCTCTTCAATGCGCTTGCCGGAGACGATCGCATCGAATGCCGCCGAGCGGCCGAGGATGTCGTCCGATTTGATGGTGAGAATTTCTCGGAGCGAGTAGGCGGCGCCGTAGCCGAGGAACGCCCACACTTCCATTTCTCCCACGCGCTGACCGCCGTTTTGCGCTTTGCCGCCCAAGGGCTGCTGCGTCGTGAGTGAGTACGGACCTATAGAGCGCATGTGGATCTTGTCTTCCACCATGTGATGGAGCTTCAACATATACATGACGCCTACCGATACCGGCTGCGCAAATGCTTCTCCGGTGCGACCGTCGAAGAGGACGCGCTTGCCGTCTTCTCGGAAGCCCGCCTCTTTGAGATCCGCTTTGATTTCTTCTTCGGTTGCGCCCGAGAATGACGGCACGACTGCCTGATAGCCAAGTTCGTCAGCAGCAAGACCGAGGTGCAGCTCCAGAATTTGCCCGAGATTCATACGCGAGGGGACGCCGAGCGGAGTCAATATGAGATCCACCGGCTCGCCATTCGCATCAAACGGCATGTCTTCTTCCGGCAACACGCGGGAAATAACGCCTTTGTTGCCATGACGCCCCGCCAGCTTGTCGCCGACGGAAACAGTGCGGAGTTGCGCGACTTCCACGTGCACGCGCTTTATAACGCCGCTCTCGAGCTGATCACCCTTTTCGCGAGAAAATACTTTTACGCCGATGACGCGACCACGTTTTCCCCCTTCCATGCGCAGCGACGTGTCTTTCACATCTTTCGCTTTTTCACCGAAAATCGCGTGCAAGAGACGCTCTTCCGGAGTGAGCTGCGTTTCGCCCTTTGGCGTTACCTTGCCGACGAGAATGTCGCCGGGGCGCACCTCCGCTCCGATGCGGACGATGCCTTCCTCATCGAGGTTGCGAAGTTTGAATTCAGAAACGTTTGAAATGTCGTGAGTCGTCACTTCAGGCCCGAGCTTGGTATCGCGCACGACGCAGACGAATTCCTCCATGTGGATGGAGGTAAACTTCGCCTCCTTCGCCAATTTTTCAGAAATAACGATGGCATCCTCATAATTCGCGCCGAACCACGGCAAGAATGCGACGCGGATGTTCTGCCCTATCGCGAGCTGCCCTCCTACAGACGTGGACATGTCTGCAAGAAGATCGCCGCGTTTGACGCGGTCGCCGACAGAAACGGCCGGGCGCTGATGAAGCGTCGTGAAGCCGTTGGTGCGGGAGAAATTGAGGAGGTCGTACGCGCGGGTTCTGCCGTCCGCATTTTTCACTTTGATTGTACGCGCATCGGCGTATGTTACTTCGCCAGCATCTTCCGCGAGGACGAGGCGGCCAGAATCGCGCGCAGCGGCAGACTCAACGCCCGTTGATACGACTGGCGCTTCCGGCACGACGAGCGGCACCGCCTGCTTTTGCATGTTGCTGCCCATGAGCGCGCGGTTGGCGTCGTCGTTTTCGACGAACGGAATGAGAGATGTCGCCACGGAGAATGGCTGATTGGTCGCGACTTCCATGAAATTCACTTCGGCGCGCGAGACGAGCGTCGGCTTGCCGCCCTTGCGGACTTCCACCATGTCAGCATTAATTTTTCCGTTATCGTCGCGCGGTGTCGCTGAGTGTGCGATCGCGTACTGCTCTTCTTCAAGCGCGTTGAGATATTTGATCTCTTTGGTGATAGAACCCTTTTCAACGACGGCGTATGGCGTTTCGATAATGCCGAATTCGTTGGGACGAGCATAGAGGCTCATGTGCAAGACGAGGCCGATGTTCTTGCCTTCCGGCGTGTGGATGGGGCAGACGCGGCCGTAGTGCGAGGAGTGCACGTCGCGCACTTCGAGGCCTGCGCGCTCGCTTGTGAGGCCGCCGCGGCCGAGTGTGGAGAGCGTTCGGAGATGTTCGATCTCATCGAGCGTGTTGTACTGCTGCATGAGCTGTGAGAGCTGGTCGGTGGTGAAAAATTCGCGTATAGCGGCCTGAAAGGGGCGCGGATTGATGAGAGAGACAGGAGTTGAGAGCTCGGCATCCACTATCGCCATCCTATCCTGGATATTGCGCTTCATGCGCGAGAGTCCCACGCGCATGCGCTGCTCGAGCAATTCTCCTACGAATCGCACACGGCGGAAACCAAGATGATCGATATCGTCGCCTTCACTCCTGATATTGGCATTCAATTCCGCGATGTTTCTCACGATGCGCGCAATGTCTTCGAGCGTGAGTGTAGAGCCCGTGAGATCAGCTTCCTTGGTAGGAAGATTGAATCGGCGATTGAAGTGGAAGCGGCCGACTTTGGAGAGATCGTAGCGCTCGCTCGAGAGAATTGATTCAATGTGATCGCGCGCGTTGTCGGGTGTCGCTATATCACCGTCGCGAAGGCGGCGGTAAATTTCTACATACGCCTCCTCAAGAGTCTTGGCAGTGTCTACTTTGAGCGTTGCCTCGATCGTTTCCTGTGCCGTGGCAAACTTTGCGAAGTGTGCCTCTATTTCTTTGTCGGTCTTGAGGCCAAGGACACGCAGGAGCGCAGTTACCGGGAAGCGGCGCTTCCTGTCTACCTTCACGTACATCGCGCCATCGGGATCGCTTTCGATTTCGATCCATACGCCGCGAGCGGGGATTATCTTGGCGGCGAAGTAGGTGCGGCCCTTCATCGGCACCGCTTCAAAAAAGACACCGTACGAGCGCGCGAGCTGCGGCACGACGATGCGCTCGACGCCGTTGATGATGAAGGTGCCGTGCGGCGTCATCCACGGAAAATCAGCGAGGAAAATTTCCTGTTCCTTTTCTTCGCCGGTCGTTTTGTTCTTGAGCTTCACCACCATCGAAAGCGGCGCCTCGAAGGTGCGCATTGATTTCTTGGCGTAGTGCTCATCCCATCGGACATCGCCGAAGGAGAACTTAACCAATTTTAATTCAAACTTCTTGCCGGCGTGATCGCTCATGGGAGAAAACTCCTTGAACACGCGCTCAGCGCCGCCGTCCACGAACTCGCGGAACGAAGCGAGCTGGCTTTCGACGAGATTCGGCATCTTCACGAGGGGCTCGCGATGCTTGCCGAAATATTTCTGCGGGCGCACAGTTTTCGATTTAGCCATTTCGATATTGGGCCGATACGCAATACGCAGGGAAGCGGCGCAGCGCGTCGACTGATTTATTGAGTTGGTGGACTATTAAAAATGTATGAAGCATCGCTTCCACCCGATACCCCACATCTTTACCCCAAGGCAGCAACCGTAACTCATTCGGCTCGCGAGCAAAAGTTGGGCCATTGTATCTCTTTTTTGCCGAGGGTCAAGCTTGACTTATATTATTAATGTTGTAGTTTACATATCCGCATCCGCTCCCCACTTATGCGGTGTTTGCCGTCATCTTCGGACTACTGTCCGTGGACTGCTTCACTGCCAACGGGAGTCACATCCTTGCGCTACTCCAACGTTAGTCCGCGCCTCCAACCGCAAAGAAAAGCCGCGGGAAGGAGGTGGCGGCTTTTCATTTTTATGATTCAAACCGTGTCATCCTAGTTCATGCGGCCGCATAAGCTAGGATGACATCTACTTTTGGCGCATTTTATTTTTCCACTCATCAATCTTCGCGTGGTGGCCAGTGAGCAATACTTTGGGCACGCGATATTTTTTCCTTTTCCATTCGAGGACTTCTGGTCGGGTGTACACCTCCGGCGAAGAAACGCGACTCGCTTCGAGCGATTCGGCTTTGCCGAGGACGCCAGGAATGAAGCGGGCGACGGCATCGATAATCGTCGCCGCGGGCAACTCACCTCCCGTCAGCACATATGGCCCGACTGAAATTTTTTTTGCCTTCAAAATTTTCTGCACCCGCGCATCCACACCCTCGTAACGCCCGCAAATCAAAACGATGTGTTTCGTTTTCGTCGGCGAACCCTTCGCCATTTTCTTGGCCATTTCTTCGCTAAAAAGCTCTCCATCCGTCGCGAAAAAAAAGATGCTTGGTTTTTGTACAAGTCGTACAAGGGTAACCCTCGTACTACTCTTTCCTGTACGAGGGTTACCCTTGTACATTTTGTACGTTTTTGACAAAGCTTTATCTGTCGCGCGGAGGACGGCTGTTGGTTCGAGAATCATGCCGGGGCCGCCGCCGTACGGACGCTGATCAACTCTCTTGTGCTTCTTTATCCTGAGCTCCGTCGAAGGGCCTGCCGCCCCTCGACTTCGCTCGGGGTAAACATACTTTTTTGGATCATAAAAGCTGATCTTGATCAATTTCTTTTCGATCGCGCGGCCGAGGATCGAGCTTTCAAGGTACGGTTTAATACTCTCCGGGAAGAGAGTGACGATGTGGAAATGGATCATTATTCGCTCTTCAGCTCGTTGATGACATCGTCAACAGATCGGTCGCGAGTCGCCGGGCGTTCGCTTATGCCCACATCGCCCATGCCGCGCTCGCTCCCTTCCGGCTCTTCTATCTTGAGATTGACGCGCGCATCGTTTTTCATACCCACGACGCGAAGGATGGTGCGGATCGCCTTGGCGGTCGCGCCGGAGCGGCCGATGACCTTGCCCATGTCGTCCTTATTGACGGTCAGAGTGAGGAGCACGCCCATCTCATCGAGCGTCCTATTGATCTTTACATCCTGTGGAGCGTCTACGAGGGCTTTGACGACGTACTCCAAAAACTGCTGGTCTTGTTCCATATAAATAGTAAGTAGTCAGTAGAGGTTTAATGGTAAAGGCTACCTACAAAGTCCAGCGTACAGATATATGAAGAAGCGTCAAGGGCTATTTCTCTTCAGCTGGGGTTTCCTTCGGCGCGCCGGAGTCTTCGACGGAGGCGGCCTCCGGTGCAGTCTCAACCGCTTCGGCAGGTGTCTCACTCGCCTCGTCAGAACTTTCAGCGACGACGGGTGCGGCTTCAGCCTCAACAGGCTTCGGAACGGTTTTCCTAGGCAAAACGTTGATTTTCTTGGCATTCAAAAGCCCAACAGAAACGAGCATATTGTGGACGGTGCCCGAGGGCTTTGCGCCGACCGACATCCAATACTTAATGCGATCTTCCAAGAGTGTGCGCTCCTTGCTCTGGGGGTTGTAGAAGCCGACGCGCTCGACATATTTGCCTGCCTTGGGGCTTGAGGTGTGCTCGGTGACCACAATACGGAAAGAGGGCTGATTGATACGGCCAGAGCGCTGCATTCGGATCTTCAACATAGTGTGGGGGTACTATACCAGCAGTTGTTGGAAAATCAATCGGCGAGCTTGACTTTAGTTTCCTTGGCGATGTTGCGGATCCAGCCGTCGTGGCGTAAAAGCTGGGATGAGGTTGCTGCGTTTTCGAGCTCCTGCCTGTCGATAAAAGACGCGAGTGGCTCTACAGCCTCCAATGTTTGTTTCGAAATATCTTTTATCTCACTTATTTCTTCTTTCGTAGCAAATACGTTAGCGAACATTTGGATCATCTTCTCAATGTCTTTGTTGGTCAACATATCGCCAGTGTAAAACACTCCCTAAAAACATCAAGCTGGCGTGGGGAAAGTGCTCAGCGTCTCTGGGTAGATTTCCACCAGCCAGCAGAAGACCAGGTAGCCCAACTGCAGTGTACGCAATTGGGTAGGCGACACCTAGGACTCGCACGTTCATTGAAAAAACCTTTCCAAAGTGGTGCCACCCATTTCTATCACACAAGCTGTTACTTCGCCACACGCTCCGCTTCCTCCAATTTCACCGACAAAAGCTTAGACACCCCATCCTGCCCCATCGTCACTCCATAGAGCTCTCCCGCTGCTGCCATGGTGGCGCGGTTGTGGGTGATGACGATGAGCTGGCTCTTTTTGCCGAGCTCCTTGATCATGTCGGCGTAGCGCTTGGAGTTGGCCTCGTCCAGCGCGGCATCGGTTTCGTCGAGAATCAAAAACGGCGGGGGATTTACCTGGCTCATCGAAAAGATGAGTGCGATCGAAGTGAGCGCGCGCTCGCCGCCGGAGAGCACTTCGAGCGTGTGCACTTTTTTACGCGGCAAATGTACGGAGACTGAGAGCCCGGCATACAATTCCTCTTCCTCCCCTTTCTCCCATTCTTCCCCTTCATCCTCTTCGTCGGCCAACTTCGCATTACGCGCCTTCGGAACATCCACCGTTAACTTCGCTTCCCCACCACCAAACAATTTTGCAAAAAATTCCTTGAGCGCAACATTGATATGCCGGAGGCCCTCTTTGAATCGCTCATCTATAGTGCGCTCCAAATCAGCGATGATGCCTTTGAGCGATTCGGCGGATGTCTCAAGATCGACAAGCTCTTTTGCAAGAAACTGGTCGCGATCGAGCGTCTGTTTAAATTCCTTCACCACGGCATCGCCGTTCCCGATCCCCGATTCTTCGATTTTGATTTTGAGGCGTTCGATGTCGCGACGGCGCTTGTCTTGCGCACTGCGATCTTCCGAGAGCGCGCCATGCGGCACCGCCTCTTTTTTCCAGCTGTGAATCGCGCTCCCCAGAAGCGCGATGCCTTCGCGCACCTCTTCTTCGAAACGCTGCCGTAAACCTGAGACGTGCGCTCTCTGCTCCTCTACCGCGGAGAGGCGAGCGCGGATTTCACGCAGCTGCCCTTCGAGCTCGAGGCTTTCGCGCTCTGCCGCAAAGGCCTCTTCGCGGCTCTTGGCAATTTTGGCGCGCAGCGCTTCAATCTCGCCGCGGATTCTCTTCTCCTCGTGCTGCGAGCTTTCAAGTTGGTGTGCGAGATGATCCACCTGTTCTTTTGCTTCCTGATTGGTGATTGGCGCGGCACCCGTAAGGCCTTCGATAAATGAGCGGAGTCGATCGCGCATCCGTGAAAGCCCGCTTTTCAAAGCGCCGACGTCATCCGTATGTTCGAGGCTCGCTATCTGGTCGTCGAGCTCGCGGGCAAAGCTTCGCACATGCGGCACCGCAACGATCTGCTCGACGGTGACCGTATTTGCTTCGAGCGCGCCTTCGGCGCGACCAAGCTCGCGTGAGAGTCGTTCGCTTTCTTGTCTTGCTTCGTTTAATTTCCGCTCGCAATCGCCGAGTTGCGTCTGCTCTTCCGGGAGCGCGCCTTGCCTCGCCGGAGCTTTCGCCGCTTGTGCAAACGACAAAGAATTTTCAATTTTCCGCGCATCTGCCTCATGTGCCTCTCGTTCGGTACGAAGTCGGGCGTCCTCCGCCGTGATCCACGCGTCTTCACGCGCCAAATAATCTGCGAGCTTCACCGCCAAATCTTCTTTCATCTCACGCGCCTTCTCAATTTTTTCTACCTGATGTCGGAGAAAATTGAGGTGTGGCGCGATTTCGCGACGGAGCGACTTGGTTTTGTCGATATTGATACCTGTTTCTTCGAGCTTCCTCTCGCTCTCCGCTTTTTTGTGCTGATAGAGCTTGAGGCCGAGCGCGTCTTCCACCATCTCGCGGCGCTCTTTTGGCGAAGCATTCAAGATGCGGTCGGCTTCGCCCTGCGAAATAATCTGATAGCCCGAGCCGCCGATATTGGCGCCTGCCAAAAGCCGGATCACGTCTTTGAGCCGCACCTGCGTGCCATTCAAGAGGTATTCATTCTGACCGTCGCGATACACCACGCGCTCAACGATCACTTCCGAAAAATCGATATCGAGAAGACGTTTCGAGTTATCAAAAACCAATTTTACGCTCGCGCGATTCTGCCGCGGCAGTGCCGGCGTGCCCCCCCAGATCATGTCCTCTCCCTTTTTGCCGCGCATCGATTTCATCGATTGCTCACCGAGGACAAACCGGAAACCATCGGCCACATTGCTCTTGCCGCTGCCATTTGGTCCCACGATAGAAGCAATGGCAGAAGTGAAGACGAGCTGCGTCTTTTTGCCAAATGATTTGAAGCCCGTGAGCTCGATTGATTTTAAATACATCCGCCCAATTGTATATCAAAAAATTCTTCCCTTTATATCCTTTACCACCCCTTTACTTGCAGTCCCTTTTCAGCGGCAGCCTGTTCTGCCTCTTGCTTGGATCGCCCATCGCCCTGCGCGATTTTTTCGGATCCGAGAAAAACGCCGACGACAAATCGCTTGTCATGATCCGGCCCAGTCTGATGCAGCATTTGGTACGACGGCGTGATGCCCGTTTTTTCCTGCGCGACTTCCTGAAAGCGGCTCTTCGCGTCTTGCCAGAGTCGTTCCTGCACTATTTTCTCGGCGCGATTAAAAAGCTGCTCGGCGATAAAGGCAGCGGCGGGCTTGTAACCCTTGTCGAGATACATGGCGCCAATCAGCGCCTCAAAGGCATTGGCGAGAATGATCTGCCGCGCGCGACCCGTATCCTTCGACTCGCCGCGGGAGAGCAGAAGATAGTCGTTCATACCGAGATTTGTTGCCGCAGAAGAGATTGACGTCGTATTCACGAGCGCAGCGCGTACAGCCGTGAGCTCGCCCTCCGTTTTCTCCGGATATTTGGCGTACAGAAACTCCGTAACGACAAGCTCAAGCACCGCGTCCCCCAAAAATTCGAGCCGCTCGTTGTGCTGCCGCCCTGGCGCCCGATTCTCATTGAGGTACGAGCGATGCGTAAAGGCCTGTTGTAAAAGGTCGGCGTTCTTAAACTTATATCCGATTTTTTTTTGAAATTCTGAGAAATTTGGCATATCGGAATATTAATTTTCAATTTTGCAATTTGCAGTGAAGGCTCAATGTTTCAATTTTAAAACATTGGTTCATTGAAAATTGATTGAAAATTAGAAATTGTAAATTAAAAATTTTACCGGTGTCTCCGTCCCCCTCGCTGCTCAACACTTGCCTCATGCGTTTCCTCGCGATTTTCTATCGGCCGCTGATCCTCCATCACATCTTTGTTTTCTATGCGCACTTGAGGATCTCTATTTTTCTGCGCGAGGATATTGATGGCTCGGGTAACAACAGGAAGAATATCATCATAAAAATTCAAATCACCCACTGCCTGCAGTGGAAACCATTGCGCATCGTCGAGTCCTCCCTCTCTTTTGAGTATCAAATCTGCAAACGGCGCGCGCGCAAGATAATACATGGCATGGCGACGCTTTTTGCCGCCGGTCGCCTTGGAATCGTTGGCGATGTATTCATTTTCGCCGAGCACATCCTCCACCACGACTGCAAGACCGATTTCTTCCTGCACCTTTCGGATCACGCCGTCCGGCGCCCTTTCGCCCGGTTGTAATTTTCCTTTGGAAAGCGTCCAGTGTCCGAAAATATCATGGACAAGCGCGAGGTACACGGTTTCTTTTTCTGCTTCATGCGCATACACCACGGCACCCACCAATTCCTCCACCTGCATCTTCCCTGATGCAGCTGCCTTCTTGCGCGCTGTTCCCTCGTCCTTGCCCGGCTCGCCGAGCTCAATGTACACGGCGCCGAGAACGCCGTTGACAAAACGGCCGGAAGAGTTGCTGCCAAATGTTTTGGCAAGCTCAATAGCTTCATTGATCGCGACCTTCGCGGGCACTTGCGCGCGGTCCGCAAAGAGAAGCTCGGTGAGCCCTAAGCGCAAAATATTGCGATCGATTGCGGCAATGCGATCAAGCGGCCACTCGGGAGCGGCGCGCACGATCACTTCATCGATTTCTTTTTGTTTCGCGATCGCCGTCTGCAAGAGTTGCTTCATAAACGGCATGTCCGATTCGCGCGCGCCAAACTCAGCCGAGTAATCAGTGAGACGCGCAGCGGCCGCATCGGATGTCATGGAAGGAGAAGCATCTTTCTCAAAGAGTACCTGCAAGACGACGGATCGTGCCAGATGTCTGTTGGACATAAGCTACAGTTTTTGTCGCGGAGGAGAGAAAGAGCAGGTCATTTCTTTGTTTTAGGAGGCGGTGGTTTTTTCTTTTTCCGGAGCTTGGCCGCTTTCCCGAAGCGCTTTGTCTTTGCGCTTCGTGCGCCGCTGCTCTTTCTGTGTGCGCGCGACAATATCGATTATCACCCTTCCATTATATTTTCCACATGAAGGACATACACGATGCGCCATGCGCGAGGCCCCACATTCACAGCGAGACACGCGCGATGCCTCCGCACGCAAATGTGAGCGGCGCTGCCTTGTCTTCGATCGATTGGCGCGCATTCGGACTACCATGGTCGCGATTATACCGTATTTAAGCCGCTAAGCAAAGTCTGGCAATAACTGACGCGGTGGATTTCCGAGACGCCGCGCAAGCGCACGGCATCGCGATGCGCGCGAGTGGGATACCCTTTGTGCTGCTCGAAGCCGTATTCGGGGTACTTCCGCGCCAGTCGCATCATCAATCGATCGCGCTCTACCTTGGCCGCGATTGCGGCGAGCGAAATTATCGGCTCTGTTTGGTCGCCACGGATGATTGTGGTCTGCATGGTAAACGCGGTCGGCGCTTTGAGTGAGCCGTCGAGCCGCACTTCGCATTCGTTTGGATCGGCTTTTAATTGAACGAGTGCTCTTTTGAGAGCCGAAAAAATTGCCGGCACAATTCCCCGCTTATCAATAACCTTGGCACTCGAAAACCCAACGGCAAATCGAAGTGAACCTTCCTCGCGCAATGTCTCAAGCCGTTCATACCACTCATCACGCGCGGCTGCCGTCAACATCTTCGAATCTTTGATCCCCGCAACGCGAGCAAAATCAAAATCCCGTTCCACTATTACAGCCCCTACCGATACCGGCCCCGCCAAAGGCCCGCGCCCCGCTTCGTCAATGCCGATGAGGTATTTCATCCCGTTAGAGACAGGAAGCAAAGCTTCCCGTACTTGATACATTGCTAATAATTTCGACCATATATTCCCTCGAATAAAGCGTGATATAGGTCATATGTCTTCCGCAGTCTCTAACGAGATTCATTCCACTAGAATATCAAAAAATATTCTGTCGATAAGCTATAATCATCTCTATGAGCGTCCCCCTTCGCCCCGCCTTCGCCAAGGCTACGGACGGGCAGGCAAGGCTTCGGAGGGAAACAGTGCGCATATGAAACCAAACTTCGTACATCTTCATACACATAGCCATTACTCGCTGCTTGAGGCGCTGCCTAAAATCTCCGATTTGATAGAAGCGGCCAAGAAAGACGGGCAAACGGCGCTTGCGCTCACCGACAACGGCAATTTGTATGGCGCCGTCGAGTTTTATAAGGAATGCAAAGACGCAAAGATTAAGCCCATTATTGGCGTGGATTTTTTTGTCGCGCCACGGACGCGGCACGATAAGGAGCATCGTGTGGACGATCGTCACTCACGCCTTGTTTTGCTCGCACAAAATTTTGCGGGGTACCAAAATCTCTTGCAGCTCGTCTCCCGCTCATATCTCGAAGGTTTCTACTATCGCCCCCGCATCGATCGCGAGCTCATCGAGCAATATGCAGGTGGCTTGATTGCAATTTTGCCGTCGTTTTCTGGCGAGCACGCGAGAGCCATTGATGATGGAAATATTGAGCGCGCCAAGGAATTGCTTGGGTGGTATAAAAAAACGTTTCCGGACAGATGTTTCGCTGAAATCACCCATCACCCGGAAGCCGACGGGCACGAGAAAAAGATGCAAAAGATCATCGAACTCGCGAAGAGCGAGAATGTTCCCATTGTCGCCGCGCAGGATGTCTACTATATGGAGCCTACGGATCGAGTCGCACGCGAACTCGTCAACAAAATCCGCACCGCAGGCACGCTCGATCGCGAGACAGCCGGAAGCGGACCGGATTTTTCTTTTATCACGGCCGAACAAGCTGCGGAACTTTTTTCTGATACGCCAGAGGCTCTCGAGAACACGCAGCGCATCGCGGATATGTGCGATCTCAAACTCGCCCTCGGCAAGGCGATTTTTCCCACCTTCCCCATTCCGGAAGGCTCGACGGATAATGCCGAGCTGCGCGCGCTGACCGAGAGGGGAATTGTCGAGAGGGAACTACTAGACAGCGCCGAGCTCCGACAGCGCATCGACTACGAGCTCAAAATCATCGAGCAAAAAGGATATGCGTCGTACTTTCTCATCGTCGCCGACCTTCTGCATTACGCGCGGCGAGAGGGGATTTACACCAACACGCGTGGCTCCGCCGCAGGCTCGATGGTCTCCTACATCTGTGGCATCACAACGGTCGACCCGATGGAATTCAACTTGCCGTTCGAGCGCTTCCTCAATCCCGAGCGCCCGAGCGCGCCGGACATCGATATGGACATCGCCGACAATCGCCGCGACGAGCTTATCGAATATGCGCGGCAAAAATACGGCACTGACCACGTGGTGCAGGTCGGAACATTCGGCACCATGATGGCGCGCGCAGCCGTGCGCGACGTTGCCCGCGCCCTCGGCCACCCCTACGCGCTCGGCGACCAAATAGCCAAGATAATTCCCTTCGGCAAGCAGGGCTTCCCTGTTTCGATCGACGGCTCCTTGAAGAACGTGCCCGAACTCAAAGAACTCTATGACAACAATGCGGAGGCGCGGGAGGTTCTCGACCTCGCGCGCAAGATCGAAGGCAACGCCAGGCACGTCGGCGTGCATGCCGCCGGCGTAGTGATCGCGCCGGAGAGCGTCACCAAATATGCGCCCATCCAGCTCGATCCCAAGGGCGGCAAAACTATCACGCAGTACGATATGTACTCGATCGCGGATGAGTATGGGGGAGTCGGTCTGCTCAAATTCGACTTTCTGGGGTTGACCAACCTCTCCGTGCTCGCCGATTCGGTGCAACGCGTACAGACGCGTCTCGGAGTCGACGTGGATCTCGATCGCATTTCGCAAGATGACAAAAAAGTGTACGACATGCTCGCCCGCGGCGAAACACTCGGCGTTTTCCAAATGGCCGGGAGCGGCATGACCGCGTACCTCAAAGAGTTGAAACCCACGGTGGTGACCGACCTCAACGCGATGGTCGCCCTGTACCGGCCCGGCCCCATGGCGTTCATCCCCGAATATATCGAACGCAAAAAAAATCCGGCGAGAGTAGCGTATCTCGACCCACGCATGGAAGAGATTCTGAAACCGACGTATGGGATTCTCATCTATCAAGACGACGTCATGATGATCGCGGTGCGACTCGCCGGCTACTCATGGGGTGAGGCCGACAAATTCCGCAAGGCGATGGGGAAGAAGATCCCTGCCGAAATGGCCGCGCAAAAAGAGCGCTTCACCGCCGGGTGTCTTGAGCACGGGATGAAACCGATCGCGACGAAAAATTTGTGGGAGCAGATCGAGACTTTTGCGGCGTACGGCTTCAACAAGAGCCATGCCGCTAGCTACGGCAACTTGGCCTACAAAACCGCGTACATGAAAGCCAATTTCCCCGTCGACTACATGGCGGCCGTCCTCACAGCCGACGCGGGCGACGTGGAAAAACAGGCAGAGACGGTCGCAGAGTGTACGCGCATAGGTATCA
>Ga0209542_10008895_pt1 | contig 18598 bp, 24 predicted proteins | sample RifCSPhighO2_01_FD_184028 | JGI IMG/M metagenome (GOLD analysis project Ga0209542, IMG submission 184028) | Soil microbial communities from Rifle, Colorado - Rifle CSP2_plank highO2_0.1 (SPAdes) (version 2) | ecosystem: Environmental > Terrestrial > Deep subsurface > Rock core/Sediment ...
TCAAGTGGTAAAAAATGTTCTGCTAATTTAGACTGCCAATCTTCTGTATGTATTAATGGGATTTGCATAGAAAAAAGTTTAAATGAAACTACTGGGGGAATAACAAGAAATAATACTGAATGTAGTGAAAAAGATATTAGATATTATAGCTGTCCAAGTAAGAATATGGATGTTGTATGGTGTTCATGTATACAGGAAAAGTGGACATGTTCTAATGCTCCAGAAACACAATGTGTTGGAGAATGTTCTGAAGGATGTTTAAATCAAAAAATTTGCTATCCTGTTAAAACTAGAGCAGAAATAAATGGAACTAATGTTTATTGTGATGTTACAAAAACGTTTGAATGGCAAAAAGAGAAATATACAAAGTGCAATGATAATTATGAATGTAAAAGCAATTTATGTTTAGAAGGAGAATGTCAGCCTGTAAAAGAAATGATTCAACAGGCATCAGGGCTTACAGTAATCTTATCAAAGATAATGTGCAGACTTGCTAGTTTCTTAGCTATAGAAAAATATGATAATTGTATGTTTCAGTATGCAGGCGTTAATGTTTCATTAGAAAGTTCTAATCCATAATAAAAACTATCTGCACTTATAACATAGAAACTTTTTATTTAAAATCTTAATAGCTCTTCTTCTCTTACATACTTCGCATTTATGACTATTTATTTCACTTAATCTCTTATCACTTAATATTTTTTTATTTAAACAGCCAGCACAATAATATCTATCGCATTTTTTACTTACTGCTCTCTTTCCACACTTGCATAAGATTTTCTTCTTAAATCTTCTACTATTCCACACCCAATGAGTTCCTTTCTTTCCCATAATATTAATATTATTATTTTTTAATTATATTATACACAGTCCCATAAGTAATATGTGGCTTGTGTAATAGATTATAAGCTTCTGCTGTCTTATGTAAAGACTTATGTTCTGCATATAATCTAACTATTTCTTCTTTATTCTCTTTACTTAACTTCTCTTTTCTACCCCACTTATTACCTTTATATGATTTAGTAGATACTCCTTCTTCTTTCCTTACAGCATTCCTTATTCTTTCACTTCTTTTCTTACTCTCATCTTCAGCCATCCATCCTAAGACATCAATTAATAATCCACCAACTATATCATTCCAAGGACTAGGAACATCAGATATAGATTTAAACCACTGCTGTCTAAAACTATAAATCTTAATTCCCATCTTAGTATAAGCTCTAATAAAATCAACAAACTTTAATCTATTTCTGTATAGTCTATCATAATCCCAAACAATTAATATCTTAATCTTTCCTTTCTGCATCTCATCTAATAAACTATTAAAGACTGGACGATTGTCTCCTTTGAACGCGGACTCCTGTTCTTCCAAGACTTCATAATCTATTATTCCCAAACTTCCAACTAATCCTACACAATCCTTTAACTGATTCTGTGGATTCTGTTCTTCAGTTGAAGTCCTTAAGTATATTATATTCTCTTTCATTTTAAATAATTATAACCATTCTATTTTTTAACTTTTGATAAGCAAACATTTTGTTTAAACAATCATTAAATTATTTAAAAGTTTATAAATATTATTATTTTTTAGACGATAAGCTAGTATTTTAATAAGAATCTTACTTAAAAAATATTATATATAATAAAATAAAATATATTATAAAATATTATATATTATAAATTATTAGCCTGTTTCCCACTAGATATATGTGTTAATACAAAAATTAACAAGATATACTATTTCTTTTAAGAACTAAATATATTTACATAAATAAGTAAATATATTTACATAAAAAAGACTTTTTCTAAAATATATATATGTTAAGTTAGATTTTTACCAATCTCTATAAGTTTTAGTATCTATATTTTTATCCCAAGCCATATATCCTTGCCATCTATTAACTTTATCACAACTTGTAAGATATGGATAAGAAGTATAATATGGTTTATTTTTTATTACTGTAAAACCTTCTTCTTCTAAAATAAAATGAATAAAAGACTTAAATCCTTTCTGTCCTTTCTTTTCATATATAATAGAATACTCTCCGTTCCCAAATTTATTATGTATATAGTCTGCAAACTGTGGAATATAAGATATAGTAGAAGATGGATTAAAGTAGTTTAATAAATAATAAGTCTCTTGATAGTTTAAGATTAATACCTGCTTCCAATCACTTCTGAACTCATGTCTTAGCTGTCTTTTAGTAGGAACAAGAGTTTTCTTTCTTACAAACAAATATAACATTAAATCCACTCCTGAACTTCTTCATTCTTTTGTTCTTCCCACATTCTTTCTTCTGCTATCTTGTCTCCTTCTAACTTTTCTTTCTCTTCTTCTTCTTTCTCGACTTCTCTTGCTACATCTTCATTATTCACATCAGGATAGACAATATAATCTTGATATTTCTGTAAATGCTCTTTACAAGTAAAGATATTCCATACTACCCCTCTTATTGCAGCCTTTATCATATAGAAAGCTATTTTATTACATCCATCTGCTCTGCATTGCTTTCTTTGTTCTTCTTCATTATATTGTATAGGATAAATCATGTTGGTACCTCCTTGTTATTATTCTTCTTAATCAATGAAAAGATAATCATAAATAGAACAATAATAAGAAAGATAGAACACACTAATCCTAATGTGGCATATATTCCTAAAGAAGATAACCAATACGACTTACAAATAGTGTAAGTTGGAACTATTGTTGAATTAGTTATATTACTTATCATAATCATAGCCTCCAGTCCAGAGTATTACATACCCACAACATTTACATAGATATCTTTCTTTTTCCATATCTACTTCCATCTTCTCTTTACATTTAGGACATTCCATCTGCATACTCCTTACATTCTATTATATTTTTTATCTCTTCTAACCTCTTCTTAGCTTCTAACCTTCCTTTAATATAATCTAAAGTAACTATAATATTATCTCCTAAGTTAGCATTAATATCAAAAGAAGCAGTATCTCTATCATACTTTGTGAACAAAATAACAATTCTTTCACTTCTAAACCATTTACTACTAATATCTTTAAGCCATACCATTAACATTAGACACCTCTGAAGAATTTAAATTAGAATCATCGCTCACACCTGTTATTTCGTCATCTTTACTAGTTAAGTTGTCTTTTTTACCTGTGTGTTTACTAAATGACTTATCAGACACAGCACTTATTTCTTGAGTTTTATAGTTAAGTTGATTATTTGTATGCTGTGTGTGTTGTAGTAATGGCATGAATTCCGGCTTTAATTCTACATAATTCATAGGATGCCCTTCCCCTATTGATAAGCTTTTAACATCTACTACCCCTAAAATCTTAAATATCTGCATAGTTCTTCTTGCATTATCATCAGAACAATTAAGTTCCTTTTGGATTACTTCAGTTGTTAATCTACCATCATGTCTCATCAAAAGTTCTAAAAACTTAAATCTATCATAAGGCATAGAAGATAAACAAACTCTTCTTACTAACTCTAAATCATCACTTTTTAGATAGTTTCTTCCGTGAATTAAGGCATGTCCTCTTGCTAGATTTAGTAAAGCATTTATTGCTCTAGGTGGTTCTTCTATAATTGGGAAAGTATATTCATAATCAGATTTATCTTCACCATGAGATTGCCATGTTGTTAGGTTTCCTCTTAATTTAGATAATAAAATAGCATAATTTGTTATCTCAGTTAAAATAAAAACATCCTGTGAAATATTTGTCCATTCAAAACTTCTTATTGGATATTTCTTAAAGAAATTATCAAGAAAACTTCTTACTGCTCCTCTACACTCTTTAACTTTTTCTTCATAAGGAGTTCCTATAAACATATTAACATAGTCTGTATTATTCCTATTTTTATCAGACATATTCAAGAAAAATAATCTATTTCCAATTTTTCCCATTACTTGCCAAACAGAAGTTCTTATTGGTGTTGTTGCCCCCAACCATGCAAATTTATAATCACCAGAATATCCTCTATGCCCGTGAGTTCCTTTATCTGAATTTAATCCCTCCCCATCTAAAACTCTTGTTAATGTTGCAAAGTTATCTATTAATCTATCTTTAGGAGCTTCAAATAATGGTGCTAGTTCAGGAGTAATTAACATTTTATTTTTAATTCTTGGCAACAAATCAATAGAACCTAAATCTTCTTTTTTTACATTAGCAGAATGAGAAACAAATGCTCTTGGACTAAAATCGTCAGATAAATAAGTATATTCATGTCCATAAAAAAAACTGGCAGCAGTTGTTTTTTCTCCAGATGGATTACCCACAAGAATTAAAGAAGGACAGCCATTTAGATGTTTTAAAGCTAAAGATGCTTCTGTTGCTAAACAAGCTTTAACTTCAAATAATATAGAAGGAAAGTTCTTTATAATTATATTTTCCAATTCTCCAATAGAATTTATTTTAATTTCTGAAAATTCGTAATTAAAATTTACTTTTTGTATTATATCTTCTTCTTTTTCTTTTATTTCTTCTTTATTTTCTTTCTTTTTTGTTTTTATAGATTTATTATCAATATTTCCCATTTTTTTCAACTTGTTAACAGCTTCCTTTATAGTTATTCCTTCTAATTCAGATACGAATTTAATAATATTGCCACTTCTGTTACAATGGAAACAATAAAATATGCCTTTCTCATTAATACTTAAACATTGTTTAGCCTCGCTTGGATGAAAAGGACAATCCCAGTTATTATTTGTCTGTTGTAAGCCGTAACTTTTTAATAGTTCTTCAAAACTTACTATTGATGCTATTTCTTGTGTTAGTTCTCCAACTTGCTTATTTTTATCTTCTTTTTCTTTTATTTCTTCTGAATTAAATTTTTCTTTTATTTTTCTTAAATCTTCATCAGAAATATTTGCGATTTCTACATTATTAACAATATCATAAGTATTTCCTGATGTATGTAAAGAACCTGCACCTACACATTGTTTTCCTTTTCCTTGTATTTCTCCGTAATGCTTTTTGGATATTTCATTCATCTTTTAAAGCTCCTAAAACACAAGAAGTAGTATTTTCATTTCTATAATAAAAATGTTTTTTATAAGGAGCATGAGAACCACTTAAAATAGTAAAAGTGTTAGGAAGATTCTCTTCTATCCATGCTGTAAGCTCCTCTGTATCACTATCAATAATAATTAAATTATTAAATCCACCACATACCCCATAATTCTCTCCATCTTCAAGCCAGCTAATTAAAGTTGGACTATTATATTCATAATTTCCTGTATTTGTCCAATCTTTATCTACTATTTTTCCTTTTGTTTGTTTCTTTATCCTAACAAACCTTATTCCTTTCTGTTGCAGCTGTTTTGGTATGTCTATCATCTTAACACTCCTATTCCTGCTAATTCCTGCATGTAAAACTGCCTAGAACAGCTCAAGATTGCATTATTATGTGAATAGATGTAGATTTCCTTGTTAATCATTAGAAACTCACCTCTTTAATCAATTCAATAGCAGTCTTCTTCAAACATACTTTAGAATTAGTCTTATCAATTATAGTAATAGAATCTTCATCACAATCTATAACCAATCCGATATAAGTAAATCTTGTTTCCAGAATAATTTGAACTTTTCTGTTTAGATAAATAGAGAAATCCATTGTAAAATTACTTACTTCCTCCAATAGAATTGTTATTGATTATAACAGCAGATGAAGAGATTGGAATAACTTCATCTGCTGATTTAATTAAATTGCTTGGAGATAAACCATAAGATTCTTTTAATTTCTTTAACTTTTCTAATGTATCTGGCTCATCTTTAAACTTTAATTCTAATTCCCTAATAACTTCTAATCCAGCCAGAACTCTCAAATCATCATAGATTCCTTTCATACGAACTTTATTTTCCATTTTTAACTCCTTTAAGTTTTTGTTTACAGAACTTTTCTAAAGCCATTCTAACAACATCTGTTTTGTCTTGAAAATTAAGTTTATTTCTTACTCTAATAATATCTTCATTTAATGTCATTGGAATTCTAACTCCAAGATATAAAGTATCTTTAGTTAATTGTAGTTGTTTAGGCATTTTATCGTCTATATTTTGTGATTTATAAAAAATTATAAATAAAACGGATTTATAAATATTATTATTTACTTTATACTATAGAAATATACCTAATAATAAAATAATATTAATATTTATACTTATAGAGATAAGAAATACTTGGAATTTGATATTTATTTTTCAATTCTTTATAGATAACATTTTTTGAGATTTTCTTCTCTCTCAATTTCTTCACTGCTCTTTTTATATAAATAGGAATTAAAACATTTATTCTATTTTTTTTAATTCGTTTATGTGTTGTCTGAACATACTTTTTTTTACTTCTCTCTCTATCACTTAACTCTTTCTGTAATTTTTTAGCTTCTTCATTATTTTTTGCTTTCAATCTTTCTTTTATAATATTTAATCTTCTTAAAAACTCTTCTTTCATATTTTTACTAAATTTAAGCTCTCTTCCTTTTACTCCATGTCTTTTATCTTTTCCTAATCTAAAAGTCTTATTACAATCTTTACAATAGTATCTTTGTTTATTTTTAACTATTCCTTTAGAAATAATATTATTATTTTTGCAGTATTTACACTTCATCTTTATTAATTTCTTTTAATATTTTAATTTTCTCTTTCTCTTTAAATATCTTAAATAATTCATCTACTTTCTTGTTTAACATTTCCATCTTAATATTACTCTTAATCTCTTCTTCATTAGATAAACTCATTCCGCACTTTCCGCAGAATTTAAACTTATTAATATCTATTAACTCATTACATCTACTACAAGAAACTAACTTCTCTTTCTCTATAGACTTATCTTCATCTTCTTTTATTCTTCCCATACTTGCTAATCTCTTTTTATTAACATCTTCTGATGTCAGATGAGTATATCTCGCTATTAAATTAGAAGTCTTAACCCAACCACCAAATACCCTTAATTCAGCATCAGTTAATATTTTACTCATGTCATTACTTTGTGAATGTCTAAATAGATGTGGATGCAAATTTTTATTAATTTTAGTTTCTTCTTCTAATTTCTTTAATAGTCTATAAACAGAATCATATCCTAATCTCTTATTCCTATCAGTTATAAATAATGGAAGAGAACTATTATTTTTTGTTGGATAATCTCTTAGCCAATTACTTAAAAAATAAAAACTATCAATTAATACTATTTCTCTTTTACTTATTTCTCCTCTTCTTCTCTTACTATTTAATAGTTTAATATAAGCTCTATCTTTCTCAAATCTAACATCTTCTATATTAGCTTTTAATATTTCGTTTATTCTTCCACCTGTTTCTCTTAGTAACATAAGTAGACACTTATCCATAAAATTATGGCAGGCAGGAATTAGTATATCTCTGACTTCGGACATTGTTAATAGCTTAGATGGCTCTAATTCTTGTATAGGTGTAGCTGTAATCTTAATCCAGCTGACTATCTCTGGATAGTCTCCTCTTTCATCCATTCCATTCAACCATTGATAGAATAATTTAATATATCCCTTAAATAAAGTCAAAGAAGTTGGTTTAGAAGTATTACTTCTTTTATTTAAATAATCTTTAATTTCTTCTTTGCTAACAGCTTTAAAGTCTTTCTTAACAAAATAGCCAAAATTCTTAAGAGTAGATAGTCTGTTTCTTATAGTTAATAGTGAAGTTTCTTTGGATAATAAGTCTTTGGAATAGTCTAATAAAGTCTTCTGCTGATTTTCTGATAGAATTATATTATCATCTCTTCTATGATGTAAATTCCTTTCTTTAACTACATATTCTCTTAATAACTGAACTTTATCGTCGTAATTCATATAATTATATGAATTTTGCCCTTTATAAATGTTATTATTAAATATTACTTATTTGCAATATTATATATTTAAACCTTTCTCTAATTAGATATATAGTCTCAGATGGCAACATAACTTAAATTATTAAAAGTAATGATTCAATAAGACTATTATGTATAATTCTCTTGATTAGAGCACTAGTTTTGAGAATTATACAGATAGATAATTCTGAAAAGAAAGAGCTACAATCATCAGAATTATATATATCTATAAAAAAAATTAGCTCATTTTTTCCTCGATAATTAATGTATATAATAATAATTTATAATAAGCTATTTAAAATTGTGAAAAAACCTTATATCTGGGGTAGTTGCAATCTGACGAGAAGTTAACAGTATCTTCTAATTAGCAGAGTGGGACACTCACCCTAATTAGATATTGCCCATTTAGCACGACTTGATTTAATAAAATTAAGGTGATTAGATTAATAATGCATTGAATAATTCTGGGAAACTTTCTGGTGTGCAACAGCAAGTATATAATATCCTCTAATTATTAATTAACATGAAGCACTATATTTATCTTTATGGGCATCATCAATCTTAAACCAGGTGTATTGATTTGGAATTCCTGAAATTTTGCAAGAACCATCAGCAGCAGAAGATGCAAAATAAACATGGTCTACAATACTTCTTTCTCTCTGCTGAATTTCTCCTGCAGGAAGTTTTCTTTTGTCTATAAGCATTTCAATTCCACAGCCTTCTGGATTAGAGCTTCCATCAGGATTTTTCATCTCACATTTATCTGTGCTTGCACTATCCTGCAATCTCATTAAAAAACTAGGAGCATCATTATTCTGAACATAATATCCCTGCTCCATTTCATTAAATAGATTAGCTTCAAGAATATTTCCATTATTATCTGCATAAATAGTCTGATTTATTTTTACCCCAAAATCATGGACATTCCTTATATATAGGGGATCATAAAAACTTTCAATTGGAATTTTAGTTATTATATTCTCTTTTTTAACCCAAGAAGCAAGATTGCTTTCATCTTTTATAATTAAATTAAATACAAAAGTTATTTTTATATTCCAAGGGTCATCTTGGGTTATTTTTATATGATAGCAAGATGTTGGACCAGGAGAAACTCCTTCTGGAGGGGAAGAAAGAGGGCATGTATCAATTTCAATATTCATTTCTTCTGCCCTCTTGTAAATGCTATCATCATTATTTTCAAATAAATCAATACGCCTTGCTCCAAACATAAGATTATTATTGTCTATTGCATTTTCATCAAGAAAATGTGCTTCAACAAATTCTTGCAAGTTATCTCCTGCAATACAGCTCCCATCTGGAGAAGTAAGGCATCTTTTTGTAGACAAATCTGTTTCTGCAATTAAAATCATTCTGTATCCTGAAATATACATCTGCCTTTGCAAATCTTTTTCCAAGGAAATTAAGAAAGAATTCATAGTATTAATGCGCGTATCAATTGCTGTTCTGTCCTGAACTTTTAAATAAATTTCAGAGCCAACAAAAAACAAGCCAAGTATAGCTATTGCTATAAAAGTAAAAATCTGTGCTTTCTTGTTTTTTATCATTTTTGATATTATTAACTTACAACTATTTTATCATCCTTATCAGGCTCCTCTCTTTTTATTAATAATCTATTCATTTTTCTTTTGTTTGCAGCCCTATCAGTTATTTATACATTTTATATTTGCCTGATGAAGTTGCTTAAATAATTTATATTTTACTATTTATATATCTTCCAATTTGGAAGTGTAAATCATTTTTATCTCCATGTTATTGCTTTAATCTCTGTTCCGAATCTGTAAGGAATATTATCCCATAAAGCAGTGTTAATTTTTAATGAGTCTTGATCAAAAATTATATCCACCTGCCCGTTTGAATCAAAATCAATCTCTTTTAACAGCTGGCAAGTTGCATACTGAACTGCATCATCTTTATTATATGCCCCCCCGCAAATTGTTCCTGTATTATAAATGCAAATTGGAGAGTCTAAAGCATCAGCAGGAATCTTCATTGTTTGCATGCTGTCTGTGAAATTTATCTGCCAGCTGCATCCTTTTGCAATTCCTTTTATTGGAGAGGGGGCAGTAAAATTCTTCCTGATTGTAAATATTAACTTGTCATATTCAGAGCCAAATTTTTCTGATGCAGGAGCTGCAGAAGATACAATCATTACTTTATCTGTTCTTGCATTTTTGCTGTATGCAAAAATATTTTGAGGAATATTAATAATAAACGGGTCTCCTAAAGGAATATAGCTGGAGCCATATTCAGACATATTAAAAACTTCTCTCCAGGCACTTTCTCCTGCTCTTTGATATAGAACAGCATCAGTCCATATATTTCCTGAATAAGAAATAGCCTTTGCTTCAAGATAGTCAGCTTCGCTTTCTAAAGCAGGAAGATTAAAATTTCCTGTAGGTTGATTGCTCCCAAATATAGATGTTTCTGCTGTAACTACTTCTCCAAAAGACAAAGGAGCAGAAGAATAATTTAGCTCTATATAAGATTCAGGTGAGAGAAATGTGTTGACATTTGTATTTATTGTCTGGCTTGAATAAGAGGCATTTGCTATTTCTGCAGACAGATTATTATAAATTTCAGAAAGTTCAGATGCTTCTTGGCTGTAATAATAACTTCCATTTCCGCATTGTGCTATAGAATTTAAAGTTTTATTAGCAATATAACAAGAACTTACAGGGCCAAATCCTATACTATAAAGAGTAGCTCCTAGATTATTATGAGCCCTGCAGCTTGAAAAATTAGCATTTCCACTGGTTTTTGAGCAGACATCTGGATTAATACATTCATTACTGTTAGGAACGCCATTTCCATAACAGTCTCCAATAGTGTTATTATTTTGGTCACAATAACCTGTAATTCCTGTTCCATTGCCAAACATACAATTTTGAACAAACGGAAAGTAATTTGCCAAGCCATCAGTCATGACAATAATATATTTTTTTCTATCTGGGCTTGACTGCTGATTTAATATTTCATAAGCCTTATTAATTCCACAGCTAATACAAGTTCCTGCACCCCCCACATTTAAATTATTGCTGTTATAAGTGCTTAATTCATTATTAATTATTACAGCATTATTAGTAAGGTCTGTTGCACTTGTTCCTTTAGCAAATTTTACAAGAGAAATTCTGTTTCCCTGTATATTTAATATATTATTAACAAAAATTGTATCTACGCATCTTGCAACATCTATTCTTTTTGTTGTACTATCATTAATAAGAGGATCATTGCAATTTCTTGAGATACCATTTTGTTGTGCTATATTCATCTTCCAGGTCATGCTTCCTGATAAATCTGTAATAAGAACAATATCTGCTGAGCCTCCACCAGAAATTTGAGAGAAGTTTTCCAAGCCATATCTTATTGGAATTGTTTTTTGAGTAAATGAGTTAAGAGTTGTTCCTGCCGGGAACTTGCTGAGAATTCCTGCAGTGTCTAAAGTTGCTGTAGTCTGCACCTCACTTTTCCCATTAAAGACAGTTACATTTCCTATTGTAAAAAAGTTTGAATAATTATTTGTATAATTAAGATAAAGTTTTATAGAATCTAGATTTGAAGCAGGAATATAAAAAGAATCATAAAGATTTACTGCGCCTTCAATTCCCGGGAGATAAAATTTCTTTTTCTGCTCAAAGTTATTTGTTGCATTATATAAAATTTTAATATATCCTCCTGCTATATAGAAAGAAGAGTTGCTGCTTGTAAATTTTATATAATTATCTCCTGAATTAAATTTTGATGTCGAGATACTATATTTTTTAGGTGTTTTATCATCTATAGATTTATCAAAACTGCCTGCAAAATTGTTGTTTACATATACATTAAAACCATCTGAAAAAACAGCCTCAACAGAGGCTTGTTTTATTTCACCCTCATAGTGCATCTTTGCTGTAATATTTCCCTGCCCTGCAAATCCGCCGAAATAAAAATATTCAGAATTATATTTTTTTGTTAATCTTGCTATAGCTGTAAATCCTGTTATGCTTCCTCCTGCTTCTGGCTTCATAATCCCGCTTATAAATCCTCTTGATGTCCAAACATCTTTTTTGCTGCTGAGGTCATCTAAATTTGCTACAGAGATATCAGGGTATATCTGGCTGTTTCCAAATTTTAAGCCTATTGAATTTGTATAATTAATATCTGATTCAAAAAATTTTGCGGCTAGATACTTTGCTGCATTGCCGTTATCAACTTCTAAGGCATCAAGCTCAACAAGAAGCTCTAAAAGAGACTGGTTTAGATTAGTAATATTTTTAGTGTTTATTAAGCTCTGAATATAACTCTTTCCAGCCCCATTTGATGATAAATAATCCTGAACAGTTATATAAGATAAAGTGCTTATAATATCATCCTGAAGATGAATTTCAGGAACTTTTGCTTTTGAAACAGGATGCAGGAATAAAATTACCCCGAATATAATTACAATTGCCATTAGCGCATCCAGCGAAAAATAATATGCTTTTTTGCCTTTTATCATTTCCATATTGTTAATTCAAATTTTCTTGGAATATTTTTATAAACAACAAAGCGAGTAATCTTAATTTCATTTTGAACATCATTTTTATCTGCAGTGCATATTCCATAAGGATAAGCTGAAGAAGGATAATCTGCTGCAAATTCTATGCCGGATATTGCAAAGCAAAAATTAAATTTTGTATTAAGCTTGTTTTTTATGTCAGGATTATTGCTGAGAATGCTGAAATTTTTCAGCTTATTATTATCTATCTTATTATTTTCAAGCAGACCAGGCATATTCATAAAATCCAGAGAAGATAAATCATAAGAGCTCCAATTTGCAGGAGAGCCTTGTGAAAGAAGATTAGATGAAACAAGATTTCCCTCGTAAAGCAAAGCATTTAAATTTTCATCTACTTCATTTGAGAAATTTATTGCATATAAATAAAGAGCTACAATTCCAATTGAAAATATAATTATTGCTATAATTAAATCAAATCCCCACGCTTGCGCTCTTTTATTTTGGATTAAGGTATATTTTTCCATCAGTTTTAATAATCTCATATATAAATTTATCTTTATTAAAATTAGCTTCTGTTATTGGAACAGGCAGGGCTATTGAAACTCTTTTTGTGCTGACCTGAAGAAGATTATCAAATACTCTTAAATCCTCGTATGGCTTGCCAGCTATACTTGAAGGAATTGAAAAAGTCCTATTATACCCATCACTTGCTTTTGCAGCAAGGTTTATTTCGTCCTGTATTGCATAAGCAATATCTTTTACAAATAATTCTTCTTTTTCTCTATATTTGTCAGACATATTTAAGTTTATTATTGATATTATAGCAACAAAAAAGAAAAGAACAGCCCCTATTAAAATTATAAATTCAATAGCGCCTTGAGCTTTATTTTTCATGATTAAACTAGAGTGAACTCGACTTCATTAACAGTAGCAGTCAGCCTAATCCTTTTATTGCCTTCTGTTGCAAGCCTTTTTTTATCATCATTACTCATATCTTTAAATTTAATATAAACATTAGAACTAAATATTCTTCTTTGCTCTCCTGAATGAGATGAGGTTGTTATTAAAATATCTTTGCCTGCGCCATTTGCATTAATATCAACTATATCAATAGAGTTTATAGATTTTGGAACAAAAACAGTTATTGTTGCTTGAGATGGCGAGCCAGCAAAATAAACTGATTCTGCAGAATTAATAAGCTTATCAGCAAGCACTTGAATTTGATTATCTGTTATTTTATCCTGCGCAGAACCAGAATAAAGATATGCAATAAATAGGATAGTAATTACTGCAGCAGATACAAATCCTACAATTAATAAGTACTCTATGCTTACCTGTGAGCGCTTTTGGTTAAAGCCTTTTTTCTTTTTTAATAATTCAATGTGTAAATTTGCTTTTTCTTTCATCTTAAATTGAAATTAAACGCCTCAAAAACTTCTAGTTTTTGATGGCTTCGGAAATTTCCAATTTCCGATAGTACTCGGAATTTCTCAATTCCGACATGCTCAGAAATTCCTCCAAAATTTCTGACAAGGTAAAAATCATCATCTTCAAAACTTTTAGTTTTGAATGCTTCAGAATTCTTTGAATTCTGACAGCGTTCAGGAATATCAATTCCTGATGAGTTAAAAACATCAGTTTTTAAAGATTTTTTCATCTCTTTTTATTCAATTATATTTAGTAAGGTTTATAAATATAAATTGTTATCATAGTTTATAAATATTATCTAAAATATAGGAATAACAATTCCTATCTCACCAGAAATTATAAATTTCTGGGCGCCATCAAAATCATATGATTTTGAGGTTTTGAAATCCTAGATTTACAAAAATGGGTGATAACAATACAATCTTAGAGGGGCCTGCGAAAAGCAAATTTAAAAAAAGAATAGCAATATTTGGGCTGATATTTATTCTTGCAAATGTTGCATTGTTTATTGTTAAATCTAAAACAAGAATGTCTGGATATGCTATTAGTGAAATTAGCAGCATGAGTGCTGGCTCTTTGATTAATATTATATTATTTGTAGTTGAGATTGTTGCAGTTGTAATTTTTGTGATATTTTTGTATGCAAGGCACTTAAGCAGAAAGAAGAGTGAAAATGTTCATATTGATATTAAAGAATTTGAAAGTTTTAAAAATTCAAAATCAGGGACAGATTTTGATGTTTTATATTCAATTGTTCAGGCAAAAGGGGAAATTAGCTTATCTACTATTGTAAATTTATTTAAAGTCAGCAAGGAAAAAGCGCTTAAATGGTGCAAAATTTTAGAGGAACATAATCTCGCAGCGATAAATTATCCTGCGTTTAGCGAGCCTGTATTAAAGAAAAAAGAAGAGATTAAAATTATATAGAAATAGGAAAAAATATAAGTTTTTCCCTATCTGTCAGAAATGCTCATTAATAGCTGCATTTCTGAGCACCAATAAAATCAAAAAGATTTTATTGGTAGTAAAGGTGCAACTGAAGAAATATCACAGCTCTTTGCTATATCAAAGAAAAAATGGCAAATAAAAAGCAAAAAAAAGTAAAAATAAAGAAAGTAAAAATTATGAATAAGAAAGAGAAGCATAAGACTAGCAAGCATGTTGCTCATGAAGAAGAGAAAAAAAGCAGTGTAATAGAGCAATATAAAGTTGAAGTAGATAATGCAGATGTTACAGTTAAAATTATGAAAGAGAAAGGTGAGAAAATTTACACATTGGAATTCCCTGTAATAAATATTGCTACAGCAGCATTATTAGATGATATAAGACAAGAATTAATATCAGCAGCTTCTGTCGGCATAGGAATAGGGCAGACACTAAGCAAAGAAGAATTAGCAAAGGTAAAGAAAAGATTTATTGAAGAAGCTTCTAGATTATTAAATGATATTGATCCTGGAATTGATAAAAAAACAGTAGAATTCCTTATAGGGAAATTAATGCAGGATATGCTTGGATTAGGAGAAGTGGAATTTTTAGTAAATGACCCAAATCTTGAGGAAATTGTAATACCTTCGGCAAGAGAAACAATAAGAGCATATCATAAAAGATATGGATGGCTAAAAACAAATTTAAAAGTTGCAACTGAAGATGCAATTATAAATTATTCAAATATTGTTGCAAGAAGAGTTGGCAGGCAGATTACAGTCCTTACACCATTGCTTGATGCGCATTTAATTTCTGGAGACAGAACTAATGCAGTTTTATATCCTATCTCTTCTAAAGGAAATACAATTACAATCAGAAAGTTTGCAAGAGACCCATATACAATTATTGATTTAATTAAAAATAATACTGTTAATTCTGAAATATCTGCTTTATTATGGCAAGCAACAGAGTATGAGATGAATATTATTGTGTCAGGAGGAACAGCATCAGGAAAAACAGTTTTCTTGAACTGCTGTATGGCATTTATGCCTCCAAATCACAGAATATTAAGCATTGAAGATACCAGAGAGCTGATGCTTCCAGATTATTTATACTGGACTCCCCTTGTTACCAGAACACCAAATGTTGAGGGAAAAGGAGAGGTTTCAATGCTTGATTTGCTTATAAATTCATTGAGAATGAGGCCTGACAGGATTATACTTGGTGAAATGAGAAGGCAAAGTGAAGCTGAAGTATTATTTGAGGCAATGCATACGGGACATTCGGTTTATGCTACACTTCACGCAGACTCAGCATCTGAGACTATTTCCAGGCTGACTAATCCTCCAATTAATGTTCCTAAAAACCTGTTATCTGGAGTTAATTTAAATGTTGTAATGACAAGAGACAGAAGAAAGGGCATCAGGCGGGTATATCAAGTAGCAGAATTTATTGTAGACAAAGACAATGTTTCTGCTAATCTTCTATATAGATATATCAATGAAAAAGATGTTATTGAATCTCATGGAGAGAGCGCAAAATTATTTGAGGATTTATCAAGGCATACTGGAATGAGCCAGGCTGAAATAAACGCAGACTTAAAGAAGAGGAAAATGATTTTAGATTGGATGCTTAAAAATGATGTATTAAGAATAGAGCCAGTAAGCAGGATATTTTCTTTATATTATTCTGACAAAGAAAGGCTAATTAAACTTGTAGAAAAAAATGCCAAGCCAGCAGAAGTTCTGCAGCAATAAAAATGGAATTCAAAATTCCTTTTACTTTTTCAAGTATAGAGATATTAAAAAAAAGGACAAAATTTTTGATTAATCAAGGAAGATATCTTAGCAGAGCAAATAAAGCCCTGCCTAAATATCTTAAAGATGCCAATATTGACTTAAATAAAGAAGATTATACTTCTATATGCTTATATACTTTCATACTGGCATTTGTTATATTATCTACTATCTTTACATCTGTATTAGGAGTGCTTAATTCTAATGTTTACCCTGTTCCCCAGTTTTATTTTATAGGCGCCGGCTTAGCCTTTATATTTTCAATTTTTGTTTTTTTTGCCCAATATAATTATCCAAAAAGCTTTGCTTTTAAAGAGGGCAGGCTGCTAGACAAAAATTTGCTGCCTGCACTGCAAGATATACAAGTTCAGCTAAATTCAGGAGTTCCATTATTTGATATTATGAATAATATTGGAAACTCAAATTATGGAGAAGTAAGCTTAAAATTTAAAAGAATAGTAAGAGAAATTAATTCAGGAAAACCTCAAATACAGGCAATAGAGAGTGTTGGCAAGAGGACTAGCTCAGTATTTTTCAGGAGAACTTTATGGCAGATAAGCAATGGAATGAGAGCAGGAAGCGAGATGGAAACTATAATTAAAGAAAGCATAGCTTCACTAAATGAAGAAAAATTACTGCAAATACAAAGTTATGGAAACAAGTTAAATCCTTTAGTTGTGTTTTATATGCTTTTAGCAGTTATTCTTCCTGCTTTATCTATTACTTTCCTTACAATTATAACTTCAATGCTGGGATTAGATAAATCAATGTCAACATTATTATATTTAACTTTATTTGTCATGGTTGTGCTGATGCAGATAATGTTTTTAGGAATAATTAAATCAAGGAGGCCCAGCCTGATATGAAATCAAAAACAAGAAGTGTTTCTGAGACCTTAAATTCGCGAGAATTTAAGTGCTCGGATTTAAGAGGTAAATCCGAGATCCTGAAGACTGATGTCCTCAGGCTTTTAAATTTTCGCGCGACTCAAATTTAAAATGAATACTTTAAATTTATTTCCAAGACAATTAAGAGAAACTTATGAAAATTATTTAGATATAATGGGGGAGAAAGACCACCAAATATATCATTTAAAGACTTTGATAATTTCTTTAGCAATTGCTATTATTGCAGCAGTTTTATTATGGGTTTTTTATAAATTTTATGCTGCATTAATAATTCCTTTTACTATTATAATAATTATAATTGCACAGATTTTCTATTACTTTAAGATTTCTTTGCAAGCAAGCTATAAAGTAGACAGGATGGAGATATTATTCCCTGATGTACTTCAGCTGATGGCAAGCAATTTGAGGGCAGGGATGACTATGGATAATTCTTTAGTTTTAGCTGCCCGCCCTGAATTTGCCCCTTTAGATGAGGAAATCAAAAAAACTGGAAAAGAGATTGCAACAGGAAGAGATATTGGTTCTGCTTTAATAAGAATGGCTAGCAGAATTGGAAGTGATAAAATAGAAAAAACTTCTTATTTAATTATCTCAGGATTAAGATCTGGAGGAAATATTGCTGATTTAATTGAACAGACTGGAAGAAATATGAGAAGCCAGGAATTTAGCGAGAGAAGAGTTACTTCAGGAGTGTTAATGTATGTTATTTTTATATTCTTTGCAGTTGCTATTGGATCTCCTTTATTATTTTCATTAAGTGCAATACTTGTCGAGATACTGATAAAATTGCTTGGGGGGTTGTCTGCATCAGGTGTGTCAGAAGCCACATCATCTCTGCCTTTAATGTTATCACAGATAAATATTTCTTCTGCTTTTATAAATTATTTTGTAATAACTTTTATATTAGCTACAGATTTTTTAGCATCATTAGTAATGGGATTAGTTCAAAAAGGAGAAGAAAAAGCAGGCTTAAGATATTTATTTCCTCTTATAGCTATAAGCTTAGGGGTATTTTTCTTAGTTAAAATGCTGCTTGGAAACTTTTTTTCAGGTGCTTTTGCAGGAATAGGCTAATTATTTAAATATCAAAAAGAATATCTCATAAAATTAATTACTCGTTATACCCTGTGGTCTTGCCACAGGGTGAAACTAAAGAGTGATATTAAACCTCTTAGTTATTATCTAAAAAACTATTTCTACACCTTGTTCTGCT
>Ga0209542_10008896_pt1 | contig 18596 bp, 16 predicted proteins | sample RifCSPhighO2_01_FD_184028 | JGI IMG/M metagenome (GOLD analysis project Ga0209542, IMG submission 184028) | Soil microbial communities from Rifle, Colorado - Rifle CSP2_plank highO2_0.1 (SPAdes) (version 2) | ecosystem: Environmental > Terrestrial > Deep subsurface > Rock core/Sediment ...
ATAGCGCCCGGTGAGCGTGGCAAGCATCTGCCGGGGGAGCGTTGCGAGCATTTCACCCGCCGTTTTCGGGGGACAATCCTTGCCGTCTCCAAAAAGATGCAAATTCACCCGCTCTATGTTTTCCCGCTTCGCCATTTCAATGAGCGCGTGCAAATGGTCGAGCGCTGCATGCGTGTTGCCTTTGCTTAGAAGTCCGACCAGGTTTACCGCGGAGTTGTTGCTTCGTGCATGCTCGAACGCGCCTTTCAGCGTCTGGTTCTGATAGAAACTTCCGTCGCGAATGGCGAGCATGATGCGGGGAAAATGCTGGTAGATGATTTTCCCAGCGCCGAGCGTGAGATGTCCCACTTCGCTGTTTCCGGTTTCGCCCCACGGCAGTCCCACATTAATGCCTGATGCCTCAAGACTTGTGACGGGGTATGTTTGTTCAAGATAGGTGAGCACTTCGGGGCGTGCCGCGTGAATGGGGTTTGAATCGTCGGAGGGGCCCAAACCCCAGCCGTCAAGGATAATAAGAAGAAGCGTGCGTTTCATGTTGCTACGCAGTTATTTTATGGGTTCATATAGCATCTGAAACTCTTTTCGCTTCTTTCCATGCAAGTTCATACACGGATTTCATCGCCTCGGCGATCTCTTTGCTCTCGATGATAATCCCAAGTTTTTCTTTCCACGAAGCAATCATCACTTTATTATCGTACATATTAATTTCAGGGGAAAAGTAATGCTCTTTTTCTGAGATGAGCGCGGTTTGTCGGGCCTCTTCGCGATCGTGACGGGCTCGTTCTTTCCCATACTCATTATCGGGAATAATCCCCCGGATAGATATACCTTTTTGAGCCCTGCGTTGATAGTAGCGAGGGAAATATCCCGGCAGTGTTTTATGCATTTCTTCCACATTCGCATACGCACGTATCGGCTCGTGCGAGGTGAGCGTGTCTTCATAGACTTCTTTAAGCCCTTCTATTCATTCGTAAAACCTGACACGAGGGCGGTTTCCGGTCTGATAGAAAGGCGTGAGGCGAGGGATGATTTCTCTCGCTTCCTCAAGCGCGTTTTTATCTTGTTCTATTTTCTCCTGGAGGAGCTTGAGAATTTTCTCCGGAGTTTCCGCCGCATATTCCTGCTTTGGTTCTTTCCCCGACATGCTTGCTAGTCCTTTGGCGATAAGCGTGTCGAGGATGTCGTAGCCAGTAGTTCTGTTGATGCGGGCGCGGCGGGCGATTTCTGAGACAGTGCCTTTGCCGAGCTTTAAGAGCGCCATGTATACCCCGGCTTCCTTGTCAGAAAAGCCCAAGGAAATCAGCGACTTTTCAAGTTCTTTCATAACTCGATTATATATCCACGAGGAAAAAGTGTCAATAGATTTCCACAAAAAGTTATTTCTCCTTATAAATCAATTAGTTTTTTGACTATAATATTTGACAAAATAAGTAAGATATGCCATAATTCAGATGCGACCAGGAGGTTTTAGGCTGATCTTTGAAAACTGAGATGAAATATGAAAAACTTAGGCCAACCAGAAAGGAGATCGAAATGCCGCTTTTTCCTAGAGAAACGTACGTATCGAATGAGGATTACGCTATGGCAAGAAGGTTTGAGGTGTGTACCGATCCAGAGTTGAGCGCGTTGTATAGAAGCACCGGTGAGAAGCCGTTCGAATTCAGCGACCATCTTCGCCATTGTCTTTGTTGCCGAACGTCAAACAACTTAATGATTGACGAAGATACCAGAATGGCGAGGGCTTATGCCCGGTCAATGGGTAGGGAAGATCCTGAGTTGACGAGCATTGTTCCACGAAGGTAGTAAGGCTAAATGCCTGGTCGCGTGCTGATAACTCCAACAATGCGCTTTCTTATCTCCAAAATATAGGGCACGCAGCATTTCCCACGCTGCCTCTGCCCTCTCGCCCGAGGCCGGTATTTCCTTGAAAATAGCGGTTTCAGGTGAGAATATACACGTTTTTACGTTGACTAAAATTGTATGGGAAGATATGATTCAGGCACTACCGTAGGCCTTTCAGACCTCGGGTAAAAAAAAGTCATTATTCACCAACGTACCGTTTCCTAAAAAATTCGTCCATAACCCATGAAGAATTTAGGGGACATATTGTTACATGAACGTGGTTCAATGGGGCTTGCTTCTCGCAAGTCTTGCAGTGGGTGCGGCGCTCGGATACGCGTGGCGCCATCGTGTTGCTTCGCAGAAAGCTTCGTCGGCTGAAGGCGCGGCGAAACGCCGTCTTGAAGAGGCAGAGGGGAAAGCCAAGGAAATAATCCTTGAAGCCAAGGAGAAAGCCGCCTCGCTTCTTCATGAAGGAGAAACAGAGGAAAGGCGCCGCAAGGAGCAGATAACGGGCCTTGAGGAGCGCCTCGTGAAACGCGAGGAGACGCTTGACGAAAAGCTCAACGGGCTGTCGAAGCAGGAAGAACAGCTTGTTAAAAAGCGCGAAGAACTTGAGCAACGAGAGAAAGAGGTTGAAACGGCGAAACTTGAAGCGCGAAAGGCGCTCGAGAAGGTAACCGGTCTTTCGGCTGATGATGCCTACAAGCAGCTTCTCGAGCGCATTAAGGAAGAATATAAGTCCGATCTCGCGGCGACTTTACAAAAACTGTATCGCGAACGCCGCGATGAGATAGAAAAGCAGGCGCTTGAGGTCATAACGACCGCTCTTCAGCGTTATGCCCGCTCTCACGTTTCGGAGCTGACGACAACGGTGTTTCACCTTACCGACGAAGATATTAAGGGCAAGATAATCGGGCGCGAGGGGAGAAATATCCGCGCTATAGAGCGTGCGACGGGGGTAGAGTTTGTGGTAGACGAGACGCCCGACACCATAGTCATTTCTTCCTTTGATCCTTTCAGGCGCGAGGTGGCGCGCATGACGCTCGATAAACTTATAAAAGACGGCAGAATTCAGCCGGCGAAAATTGAAGAGAAAGCGGAGGAGGCGAAGCAGGAGCTTGCAAAGCGCGTTATGGAAATTGGAGAAGCTGCTGCTGCGGAGGTTGGCATTTATGATCTGCCTAAGGAAATCATCCAGCTTCTCGGACGGCTTCACTTCAGAACGAGCTTCGGCCAGAACGTTCTGACGCACTCCATTGAAATGGCGCACGTTGCCGCGATGATTGCGGCGGACTTGGGTCTCAATATCGCAGTCGCCAAAAAGGGAGCGCTCCTTCACGACATCGGGAAAGCCATTGACCATGAGGTCGAAGGCACGCACGTTGAGCTGGGGCGTAAAATATTGAAAAAGTACGACGTTGAGGACGCGGTGGTTCAGGCGATGCAGTCGCACCATGACGAGTATCCCTATGAAATTCCCGAAGCATACATTGTCACGGCAGCGGATGTGCTTTCTGCGGCCCGGCCCGGCGCCCGGCGCGGGACGCTTGAGAACTACATTAAGCGCCTCGCCGACCTTGAGAAAATAGCCAACGAGTTCCCGGGGGTCAAAAATGCCTATGCGATTTCGGCGGGGCGTGAACTGCGGGTGTTTGTCACTCCAGAGAAGATAGACGATTTTCGAGCGCTCGAGCTTGCCCGAGAAATTGCCAACAAGATTCAATCGGAGCTAAAATACCCAGGAGAAATCAAAGTCAACGTCATCCGCGAGATGCGGGCGGTTGAATACGCGAGATAGCTTTTTCAACGTCGCGCACCCCAATACTCTTCATGTTGTTCCGAATCTCAAAACTGTTCCTGTATGCGTCAGTGTTCTTCATCGCCATAGTTTCTACATCGACGCTTTTTCCTTTTATCGTGGGAAAGTATGTGTGGTTCCGGATGTGCATCGACCTTGCGCTCATCTTTTTTGCGCTTGGCATTCTTTTTGATTCACAAGGTGCTTCTTATATAAAACGACTGCGTGAGCTCATGCGGATGCCCGTCGTTGTCGCGGTAACCGTTTTTACGGCTGTTTTTCTTATATCAAGCGCACTAGGGTCCGATCCCTCGTTCTCATTTTGGTCGAACTTTGAGCGCGGGGAAGGCGGCGTGCAGATCCTCCACTTGTATCTCTTTTTCATGCTCCTGATGCTCCTTTTCCAAAAGCGGAGCGAATGGAAAAAAATATTCTGGTGTTCGGTAATCGGGGCGGTTCTTATGATCGCCTACGGCATTGGCGCAGGGTTGAAAATGGGCGGCTTTGTGGGACCAGCATTTTCCGAGCCGGGAGTGCGTTTCCAGGGGTCGATAGGCAATCCCGCATACGTTGCGGCGTACCTTGTCTTTGGACTGTTCTACTCCCTTTATCTTCTTTTTACCTCCTATCGCGTGAAGAAGTTTGCTTCGGTAGGCACCTGGCTTGCCGCGGCGGCCTCCGTCCTTTTCCTCGTTTTCTTCTTCTTCGCCGCGACCCGCGGTGCGTTCGTCGGACTTGTTGCGGCAACGGTCGTTGCAGTGGGGTATCTCGCGTACGCCGATAGGCGGCTTCGGAAATGGCTTCTTGCGGCGGGCGCCGGAATGCTCCTTATTGTTGGCATTCTTGTGTGGCAACGCAACAGTGATTTCGTGAAACGCCTTCCCGTAGGGCGCGTGTTCGACATTTCATTCTCGACCGAAACGTTCAAGGACCGCACCATTATGTGGCGCATTGCGTGGAGGGGTTTTTTGGACAAGCCCGTTTTGGGATGGGGCCCCGAGAGCTTCCAGCACGTATTCGACCGTTATTTCGACAAGAATTACTTCGAGCCGGCAAAGGGTTTTGGAGCGTGGTTTGACCGGGCGCACAGTGTGTTTTTCGATTACCTCGTGGCAATAGGCGCAGCGGGGCTCCTAAGCTATCTTTCTATTTTTGCTTTGCTCTATGTCAGGTTCTTTCGAAAGGCGCGCCCGAAGGATACTGCGCCTGCAGCTTCCCGCGAGGAAACGTCCTGCCACATTCAGCAGGAGAGCAAAGTTACTCATGCGCTCATAGCTGCGCTTCCTGTTGCGTATCTTGTGCAGGGACTCGTGCTCTTCGACGTACTTGCCATGTACGTCAACATTTTCTTGTTTCTTGCGTTTGCGACGTGGGAATTGTCTCCTTCGGGGAAAACAGGACCGGTGGCAGATATAAAACAAAGCACTCGCCAGCGTGTTTCGAAACGAAGCTACTCTCCTTTTATCATTACGTTGTCCGTTGTGATGATAGGCCTCGCCGTGTTCTCAATGATATTCGCTTCGTACCTGCCGCTTCGAAAGTCACAGCGGTTCATACGAGTGCTTCGAGGCATGGGTTCCGTGCGCACTGTCGGAGATTTCACGTCCACCCTTGAGAGCGCCTTGGCGTTTCCATCGCCTGTTGGACAGGAGGAGGTGGTTAAATTCGCAGCAGGCAACGTTTTGGAGGTCATATCACAGCAAGGACAGCAAGAGAATGCAGCGCGTAAAATAGTCGATTACATAGAGCCTTACATGTTCAAAAACGATGTGAGGCATCTTTTGACGCTTGCGCAGATGTATGAGGTTTTATGGAAACACTACGGTCACGAAGAGGATTTCGCAAAAGCCGAATACTACTACCGCCAGGGGCTTTCCGTAAATCCCACTATACCCCCGCTTCTTTATGGCTTGCTCAGTCTTTACAACGAACATCGGGATCGGGAGAAACTTGCGGAAGTGGCGACCACCATTCTCGCGAACTGGCCTGATGATGCGAGGGTGCAGCAGCTGCTATTCACACTCCAGAAATGAAGCACGACTATCGAAACATCGGTGTCGTAGGTGTAGGTATGGTTGGCGGAGCGTTAGCACGCTATTTTCAGGCGGACCCAAAGCATAAGGTGTTTCTTTACGACAAGTATCAGCGGAAAGGTTCACCGCAGGAAGTGAACAAGGCAGATGTCGTTTTTGTGTGCGTCCCCACTCCTTTTGACCCGAAGAAACATGAATTTGACGTGAGCTACGTGCGAAGCGCGTTCTCTATGCTCAAAGGAAGTAAAATCGTGGTTATCAAATCCACTGTTATTCCGGGAACTACCGAGAAGCTTCAGAAAACATACCCCCACCACAAGGTGCTTTTTAATCCTGAATTTCTGACGGAAGCGACCGCCGATCATGATATGTTCTGCCCCGACCGGCAAATAGTGGGGTATACGAAACAAAGCTATGCCGTCGCGAAAGATATTCTGCAGCTTTTACCCCTTGCGCCGTTCGAGCGCATCATTCCCGCACCGGAGGCGGAGATGGTGAAGTACTTCTCCAATACATGGTTCGGAGTGAAGGTCTCGTTTGCGAACGAGATGTACGATGTGTGCAAGGCACTCGGGCTTGAGTACGACCATATTATGGAGTGCGCCGCCGCCGACAAAAGCGTCGGGCGCACGCACCTTGAGGTATGGCACAAAGGGTACCGGGGATACGGCGGCAAGTGTTTGCCGAAAGACATGAAAGCGTTCATCCGGTTCGCCAAGAAACACAAAGTGCCGCTCCCTGTTCATGAGGCTGCCGAGCAATTGAACGAAAAACTGCGCCGCATGCAGGGGATTACCGACAAGCAGTCTTCTTCGTAAGTCCTGAAACGCACGCTCTAAATTCGAAGCAATGAAAGCAGTTATCCTCGCAGGCGGCGCCGGCAGCCGCCTCCAGCCTGTCACCTATGAAATCCCGAAGCCCCTTCTTCCGGTCAAGAAGAAGCCGATCATCAACTATCTTGCGGAGCTTTTTCGGGCTCACGGAGTTGATGATATCGCGGTGCTTGTTGCCCGTTCGCACCAGGAGGATTTCGAAAGATGGCAGAAACAATGGGCGCAGACGCTCCCGCCGATAACGCTCTTTTATGAAGAAACGCCGCGGGGAACGTTCGGTGGGATGCAGCAGCTTCAGGCGTGGCTTGGCGGAGAGTCGTTCATTCTCTCAAATGGCGACGAGCTCAAAGATTTCGATCTTACATCCCTTATCCGCTTCCACGAAGCTCACAAACCCGTCGGAACGATAGCGCTCGTTGAGGTTCCCGACGCGCACGAATACGGCGTACCGCTTCTTGAAGGCAACGTCATAAAGGCATTTCTTGAGAAGCCCAAAAACCCTCCCTCGAATTTCATATCATCCGGCCTTTATGTCCTTTCTCCGGAAGTTTTCCCGCACGCCGATTTTTCGAAAGAGAAACTTATGATCGAGACGGACATATTCCCGGGCCTTGCGAAAGAGGGGAAGCTTCTGGGCTTCAAGATGGAAAACGCGCGATGGTTCGACTGCGGCAACCTTGAGCGGTGGGAGAAAGCGATGAAGGAATGGTAGGCTCACGTCACGCGCCGTGAGGTAAGGCGCTTGGTGTCGCTTTGCGGAAGTTGCAGCAGAGGAAAACTATTCCCAAAGGCGGGCATGTTCCAGCCCCGTCATAACTGCGTCGAGGCGGAAGCCGAGAGCTTCCATGCGCTTCCTATACGCGGGGATTTCTTCCTTCGCCTTGTCAGGCCGCCAGCGGTCGGGCGACACGAGACAGGTTTTAAAGTTTTTCATAAGGAGCGGGGCACTTTTTTCATCAAGAGGCAGCGTGGTGTTTGTGTCGATCCAGACCCAGTCAACGAGCCCCTTTTGCGTAAGCGCCATTTCCAACGGTTCCGCTTCGCTGTAGCGCACGGCGATTGAAGATGTTTGGACATCAGGCCGGGTGCCGCGGGTTGCGGCATAGAGGAATGGAAATTCAACATCGAGCAGGAAGTAATGCTCAGGCGGGATGCGGTGCGCTGCCGCTAGTTCGATGCACTTTTTTTCTATGCCCGCTTCTTTGATATTGAACACAATGAAGGCGTGGGAGAAATGCTTGAGGTACGCTTCAAGGTCGTCGCATTGCTCAAGTCCTTGTCCTTCGGTTCGGGGGTCGTGGTGGAGATAGAGCCGGCCGGTGCGGCTGTCATGTCGGACGTCTATTTCAACGCCATAGTGCGCCGGAACATCAGCAAGCCCGTTGATTGCGTTGATGCGGTGAGCGATAATAAGCGGCATGAGATTGTTATACCTTTTCTCGTTTGCTTTGGCAAAACGATTCACCGCATGCTGAGTAAAAAGAGCTATGTTTGAAACTGCTTTAAAGAAAATCCGCTCCGAGGGCGTGCGCGGAGTTCTCCTCGACCTGGACAATACGCTCTATGAGTACGATCCCTGCCATCGCAGCGCCTTCGAAGCGTGCTCTAAAAAGTTTCGCGCGTTGTTTCCGTCCGTGAGCGCGAATGGATTTAAAAAGCTATATGCGAAAGCACAGCGCGCGGTGAAACACCGTATCCCGACGCAGGCCGCATCGCACTCGCGGCTTTTATACTTCCAGACGCTTCTTGAGGAGTTTTCGGGCACGACCGATGTTCGGCTCGCACTTACGCTTGAAACGTTGTACTGGAAAAGTTTCTTTTCGAAGATGAAATTACGCTCCGGGGCTTTTACTTTCCTGCGGGTACTTCGCGGGGCGCACGTACGCGTCTGCATCGTGACCGACCTTACTGCCCACATCCAGTTCGAAAAGCTCAGAAAGCTCAAGCTCGACAGATATGTTGATTTTGTTGTATCGTCGGAGGAAACCGGCATCGAAAAGCCTTATCCCGCCGTGTTCCAACTTGCCTTGAAGAAACTTCAGCTTCGCCCCTCCGGCGTTATGATGGTGGGGGACGATCATGGCAGGGATGTGCGCGGTGCGAAGAAGCTTGGCATTCGGACAGTAAGGATACGCTGATACGCTTCTCATGTATAAGAAACTGCACGCACTCCTACGGCGACATTTGGTTGATAAAGGCGGCGCGTTCAAAATCGACATCGTGCGCTCGCCGCTTTTTCTTTTTGTTCTGATATTGAAGCTTGTTGCGGCAGCGCTTTTCGCCTCCGACTTTTTGGTGAAGTTCTTCGCGCCGTTTGTGAACTACTTTGTCGCAAGCGGATTTCAAAATCCGTACGAGTTTTTCTATCGCGCCGGATTACTTCTTTCATTCCCGTACCCGACGGTCATGCTGTGGATATTGAGCATCCCGCGGTTCCTCATGTCGCCTTTTGTGGGTATCGATTACACCGTCGTCTCAAACTTCCACATTTTTCTCTACCGACTGCCGCTTCTTTTCGCCGACACGGTCATTTGTCTCATTCTTGCGCGGTGGCTCAAAAACAGCACCAAGAAAGTGCTGTGGTACTACTGGTGCTCGCCCGTTCTTTTTTACATCACCTACATCCATGGCCAACTGGACGTCATACCCATTATGTTTCTTTTCATGTTCTTGTATTTCCTCTTTAAGGAACGGTGGTACCTTGCCCCCGTCTTCCTTGGGCTTGCAATAGCATCGAAAACGCACATCGCGATGCTTGTGCCGTTCGTACTGGTGTACCTTCTTTTGAAAAAGCGCGACTGGATACAGACGATGTTTTTTTTGGGAATTGCGGCGCTTGTGTTTGTGGCCTTGAACTACCACTACCTGTCAACGCCGGGGTTTGTGGAGATGGTACTGAAAGCCCGAGAGCAGTTTCGTGTTTTCGATTTCCAGCTTGGGTTTAACGATCGGTTCGTTATTTATCTCGTGCCGGTCGCGTACGCCGCGCTTTTCATGAAGAGTTTGACCTATCGCACCTTCAACCGGGACATCTTCCTCATGTTTTTGGGGTTCGCGTTCGGTATCCTCACCTTCTTTATCCCGCCCATGCAGGGGTGGTATTTCTGGGTACTGCCGTTTCTTATCTACTTCTATATAAAGGAGCGAAGCGCTCTGCAATCCAGCTTCATTGCCCTGAACGTTCTTTACTTCGCCTACTTTCTTGTAGTGAGGCAGTCAGACTTTTTCCAGGTGTTCCAGCTCATTTTGCCTGCCGTTGCGGCGACTCCCAATGTCTATCATCTTATCGCAAACGCCGGATACAACCCCGATACGGTCGTGAACGTGGTGTTCAGTTTTTTACAGACGGTGCTTCTTATTAACGTGTTTTGGGTCTACCGGAAGGGCATCGAGAGCAACGCGCGCTATAAAATGCACTATCAACCGTACCTTATCGGTCTAACGGGGGACTCGGGAAGCGGCAAAACGACGCTGGCGCGCCTTATCCAAAACGTATTTGGCGAACGCAATACTGCCATTGTGCAGGGCGACGACGTGCACAAGTGGGAGCGGGGAAACGAAATGTGGAATATGTTCACTCATCTTGATCCCCGCGCGACCGAATTGCATACCGATCTCGAGCACGCCCTTTCTTTAAAACACGGCACTGCGGTGAAGCGCCGCCGCTATGACCACGATGTTGGGCGGTTCACGCTGCCGCGAAAACTTGACTCAAAGAGCATCGTTGTGTTCGAAGGGCTTCACTCGCTCTTCTTGAGTAAAATGCGCACCCTCCTTGATCTGAAAGTCTTTATCCGTCCCGACGAAACGCTCCGCCGCCACTGGAAAGTGCTGCGGGATACGAAAGAACGCGGCTATACCAGAGAAAAAGTTGTCGAACAACTTAAGAAGCGCCAGGGAGACTCAAAGGAATATATTCAGGCGCAAGAGCAGTACTCCGACGTCGTCATCTCCGTCAAAAATAAAAAAAAGGTAGGTGCGATGCTCGGCGATGAGCGTGCACCTCTCGAGTTGTGCGTCGAGTTCTCGTGCACCAACGACGTCAACATGGATCCTCTGCTCCTTGCGCTTGCGCAGGCGGGCACTGTGGAGTGCCGCCATTCGTTCCACGACGACCGCCAGTCGGTTGAGATATGCGGCCATGCCAGTGCGCAGGAAATCGAAAAAGTCGCGTACGTGCTCGTTCCGGAACTATGGGAGGTCGTGGTGCATGATCCTGTCTGGGCGCAGGGGTATCAAGGACTTATCCAGCTTTTCATGTGCTACTACATTTTCGAGCGCATGAAGCTTGAGCGCTATGAAGAGCAGCACAAGCGATAAGCGCGACGCACTATGTGCGGTTGCACACACGCTCGGTAGTTCTCCTGATGTTGTTCAGGGGGCGGGCGGCAATCTTTCCGTGAAGCTCGACGGGCAGAAGATGCTTATCAAGGCTTCAGGGTGTCGCTTCAGTGAGTTGCGGGAGGACAACGGATTTGTGACGGTAGACTGGAAACAAATTCACTCGCGCTACGACCAGCTTCCGGCGGACATGGCCGTCGGGCTTTCCGAGGAGGCGGAAGATGTCCAGTTCGTTGACTCCTGCATACTCGAGCGGTTCGGTGAAGGGTCACGTGCCTCAATAGAGACAGGCTTTCATGCGTTTCTCGGCCGTTTCGCGCTCCATACGCACTCGGTGTATGCGAACCTTGTATCATGCGCCAAAGACGGCGAGGCGCTTCTTAAAAGCATTTTCGGTGGCTCCGATATACGCATCGTGTGGGTGCCGTATGTCAATCCCGGTTTGCCGCTTGCTCTGGCGGTTCGCGATGCCGTTTCGTCATATCGGAGCGAAACAGGTATCGTGCCCGATGTGCTCCTGCTCCAAAACCACGGTGTTATCGTGAATGCGGATAAGGGAGAAAAGCTTTTGGAGTTGCACGAAGCTATCCAAAGCCGTATTCAAAAGGCGCTCAAGATTCCAGGTGCATACCCGAACGTTGAGGTGAGACAGCGCGAGGAAGGCGTTTTTGAAAGTGCGACGCCGTTTCTCGCCAACTTCGTAAAAGGCCATCTGGGAATACTGTCGCACGTTTCAAACTACGTCCTTTTTCCGGATCAGGTTGTGTTTTGTGAACAGGTTGCAGTGGGCGAGAACGTCCAGAAACTTAACGGGAAACACGCGATTCTTGTTGGCGCGCAAGACGGCCGCGTAATGTACCGCGCGACGGAAAAGCAGGCGCTCACAATAGAGGAAGTGCTTATCGCGTGGGCGTTTCTCATGGACTCGCTTGAACGAATGGGGAAAACGCCATCGGTTATCAAAGAGGCTGACCAGCGTTACATTTCAGGTATGAACAGTGAGGCGCACCGCAGAAAACTTTTGAAGTAATGGCGCCTCTTTTTGCACTTCAGGTCGGGGTTTCTTTTGTGGTTGTGTTTGTATGGATTACGGTGCTTACCGTTGCAGCGGAACGTTTAGGGACAAGAACGGGAGGAGCACTTGCGGGGATTCCGGCGACCATGGTGGTAGCTCTATTTTTCATAGGGCTTATCGAGTCGCCTTCCTACGCCGCTTCCGTAACGACAGGCATTCCTCTCGTTGTCGGGGTCAACGCGCTCTTTGCGGTCGTGTACGTGTTTTTCCGGACACGACCGCTATGGCAGTCGCTTTCGCTCGCGCTTCTCTTTTGGGTTGTCGTGGCGAGCGTTGTGCACGCTTCAGGTATTCACAGTTTCCCGCTCTCCGTCGCGCTCTTTTTCGCTTTTATCGTTTTGGGCTGGTATCTCCTCGAAAAAGCGTTGAGGGTGACGACGGTTGAGGCGCGAAAAGTCCGCTACAGCATGCCGCAGCTTGTAGAGCGGGGGTTCCTTAGCGGCGCGGTTGTCGCTTCCGCGGTTTTGGGTGCCCACTTCGGCGGCCCCTTGCTCGGAGGTATCCTTGCCTCATTTCCGGCGCTCACAGTTGCATTAATTGTCATCATGCACCGGGCGCAAGGGGGCGAGGTGACGGCATCGCTTCTCAAGCATTTCATCATCGGCGGCACGTTCAACGTGCTTGTCTTCGTCGTGCTTGTGAGATATTCGTTTCCCACGCTTGGGGTCTCATGGGGTACCGCGGTTTCGTTCCTCGGTTCCCTCGTCATGACTCCCGTTCTCTACCGCGCCCTTAACGCGCGGATGAAATAGGCGTTTCCTTTCCAGGGAGACGCTTTTTGTTTCATAATGGTGGTGCGGATTTCCTTATGAAAATTATCATCCCCATGTCGGGAACGGGCGAGCGATTTCTTAAAGCCGGCTATACCGTGCCGAAGCCGCTTCTTCGAGTTGACGGCAAACTGGTAATTGAGCACGTCGTCGATATGTTCCCCGGCGAGCACGATTTTGTTTTTATCTGCAACGCAAACCACGAGGAGCGTTTCAAGATGAGCAGTTTCCTCAAGAGCATTCGCCCCGGTGCAAAAGTTGTTGTCATACCAGAGCACAAGAAGGGGCCGGTATATGCGGTCGCGCAGGCGTTCGAAACGTTCGGCGACGATGAAGAGATCATTGTGAGCTACTCCGACTTTTTAATTGCGTGGGATTACGAAGATTTCAAGCGAGCGGTGCGGGGAACACAGTGTGATGGAGCGATTCCCTGCTACACCGGTTTTCACCCGCATCTTCTTCGAGGGAATCTTTATGCAGGAGTGCTGCGGGATAAAGAGGGGTACATGCTCGACATCAAGGAGAAACACCGTTTTACGGAGGACCCCATGGAGTCATGCCATTCCTGCGGCATTTATTACTTCCGGCGGGGAGCCGACGTGAAGCGGTACTTCCGGGAACTTATGGAGTTCGACATCAACCTGAACGGGGAATACTACGTCAGCATGGTGTATTACCTTTACAAGCGTGACGGGAAACGCGTGCTTATATACGAAGTGCCGAAATTCCTGCAGTGGGGGACGCCGGAAGATCTTGAGGAATACGAAGCGTGGTCGCGTCTTTTTGCAAAAGAAACGAATACCCGAAAGGGAATTACAGACATACCGACGTCGCGCGAACCCCATGTCAAAATCAGCTGTCGCAAGAGTACGCCTGAGTACAGCAGGACATACGATTATTGGAAAGAGCATTTCCGCAGGGGGTCAAAAATGATCTGAAGATATGAACGTTCGGGATTTTTTTTATCGGGAAAAGCCATGGGTGCTAATGCTCATAGGAATTGCCGCAGTCGGTATATTCGTCCGTTCTGACGGCATTGCGCGGCAGATGACGCATATCGATGATATCGGCGTTGCAGACGCGATACTTATCAGAAGCCCTCTTTTTGCTGAAACCGCCAACCTTCATGAGAAGATACATGATGCCGCAAACCCAAGTTATGCGACGCTTCAGTTCCGGCTGTTTCGCGAACTCGATAAAGTCGGGAAGCTCGATGTTTTTCTTCCTCTTTTCAAAACGTTTTCGAAGTTTTTTATCATTCCGCAGGGGTTGACGTATGCGCCGTTCCAGTTTTTTTTGACCGCTGTACTTCTCGGTTTCACTGCCGGTTACAAGTCCGTGCTTTTTTTGGGGCGTTTTCCATCCTTTCTTTTCTCCGCCCTCTCGATTTTCCTTATTGCGTACGTTGCGTTGCGAATAGCGAAGGAAAAAGCTCTTTGGTTCGCAATTCCGAGCGCGCTTTTTCTCTCATTTTCCTGGGAAAGCATTTTTTACGCGAAGCATATGAGCAATTACGCCATAGGAGTTTTCGCCGCAACTCTCCTTGTATCTCTTTTACTCTCGCTCGTGCATAAGGAGAAGATTACGGTTGGGTATGGATTGTGTGTCGGGTTCGTTCTTGCACTGCTCGCGTATATGCAGTATCAAGTTTTGTTTTTTGAAGTTGGATTTTTCGGGGTGTGGGCGTGGTATGCGTTGAGCAGGGAGAAAGTTGCTTTTGCATGGAAAGGATTTACAGCTGCGACACTTTCTTATGCGGCCATGCTCGCGCCGCTTTTAGTTTTTTTTCTTATACCCAAGTCAGCAAAGGGGATAGTTGATTTCGTAGGAACACCGTATGCGTTTCACATTCCCTCCGGCGCATCGTTCGGACAGCTAGTCGCGTATGCGCTTGCATTTTTTGGCGGACACGGCTTCAGTGCCATTCGTTTTATCACGGCCTATGCTCCTTACGGAACGTTCGCGTTCGCATTCGGCGGCATAGGTATTGCAGTGCTCGCACTTTTCGGACTGGTGCGGTTTCTGCGCGATAAAGAACTCCGTTTTGTCGGGATATTTTTTGTCGTCGGCTGGTTGGTGAATATCGCTCTCATCGCACTCGGAAAAATCCCGCTTGTGCCTGCCAGGCACGCCCTTGTGTACCTTCCTTACATTGTCCTCTGCGCCGCGTACGGAGTTCACGGTATCGCGTGCTTCCTGAATCGGTTCCGGCACCATGCGGGAAGCGCGTTCATGCTTCTTGTGGTTGTCTCCGTGGCGGTTCCGTTTTTTACTTCATATGCACGCGTGACGGAGGACCGCCGGGACCTTTTCGACGAGCAGGAGATCGAGCAGCTTGCCGCACGGTACTCGGTAGGGCATGTTGTAACGCGGGAGAAAAACCTTTACTTTATGAAATCGTTCTCCGGCTGGGAAAGAGAGTACGGCATTAAAAACGAGCTGCATTTGATAAACCCGGAAACTGCGCCATCCGGCACCTATCTCCTTATCGAAGCTGTTGAATATCAGGATACGTGGTGTCCGGCGCTCTTCGCGCAGTTCCCAGAGCTTTCTTTCCGATGCCGCTCGGGCACCTATGAAACGCTCTATCGCAAATCCCTCACAACTGGAGAAACGCTTGATATTTCTCCGGAAGCTAAAGCGATTTATAATAAGATATTGCTTATGGTCGTACGGGAGAAAAACACTCAATAAAAGTCATGGTAAACATCATACCGATGGCAGGTGTAGGATCGCGTTTTGCCGACGCAGGATATGTTCTACCGAAGCCGCTTGTGCCGGTTTCGGGCAAACCGATGATACTCCAGGTAATCCGCGCTTTGCCCTCCGCCACACAATGGATATTTATCGTCCGGCGCGAACATATTGAGCGCTATCATATTGACCAACTCATAAAAACGGCGGTTCCTCACGCGGTTATCGTTCCGATAGACGAAACAACCGAGGGGCAAGCTGCGTCATGCATGTTGGCAATGCCCTTCGTAGATCCGCGCGAAGATGTGCTTATTGCCGCGTGCGATAACAGTTTTGTTTACGACGAAGAAAAATTTCTCACGCTCAAGCAGGACCCTGCGATTGACGCGGTAGTGTGGACGTTCACCAAAGACAATTTGCTTTCCGAAAAACCGGAGGCATGGGGGTGGCTGCAGCTTGAGAATGACGGGGTAACCATCTCGGATGTTTCGGTGAAGAAGCCCGTTTCGAAGAACCCCTACAACGACCATGCGGTTGTTGCAACTTTCTACTTTAAGCGGGCGCAGGATTTTTGCGCGGCGTATGAGCGCATGGTTAAGGAGAACTATAGGATAAATAACGAGTTTTATGTCGACTCCATGCCGATTTTTTATAAAAAGATGGGGAAGCGCAGCGTCATCTTCGACGTTGACCTTTACGTTGGGTGGGGCAAACCGAGCGACCTCTATCAGTACGAGGAGAGAGAATACGCATACCAGTTCCTTCGCAGCGCCGACCCGGCGGCGGCTCGAGAAATGCTTGATGGGCGGTGGGTGCGGTTTTTCGACTCGCTGGAGCGGGCTTGAACATCATGCACACTCTCACGAAAGAAGCGGCCCGATTCATTGTCGCCGGAGCCGCGGCGGTTGTGACCGACGTGAGCGTCTACTATGCGCTTCTCACGGTACTTTCCCATTCCCCGGCGAAGGCTCTTTCTTTCGTGGTGGGAACGGTGGTGTCATACCTTATGAACAAGTTTTGGACGTTCCGCCGGGGAGGGAAGTCCTATACGGAAATGGGGCGGTTTGCAGCACTTTACGGAGCTACGCTTGGAGCGAACGTCGGGATGAACAAACTTACACTCACGCTTTTCCCGAGCAAGGTGTTTTTCGCTTTTCTTGTTGCAACGGGCACAAGCGCCACGCTGAATTTCATCGGGCAAAAATGGTGGGTATTCAAACATGGCGCCGGGGCGCATGGGAAACCGCTTCTCCTTTCAAGTGCCTACTTTCCAAAACACACGCAAAATCTCATGCAGCATGTAGGGGATGTTGCCCACGCCCGCGGATACTTTCTGACAAAACGACCCTCGAATCTCGCATTCCTTCTCGAAAAGCGCTACGTGTGGATGAACGATTACATCAAACCCGGCGATCGTGGCGTTGAGGTCGGTGCCGCGCACGGCCTCTCAAAATTGTTCATCAAAGATGCGCACATGCTCCTGACGGACTTTGAGAAGCATCCGTGGATAGATATGCAGGTTGACGCGCTCCGCATGCCGTTTAAGGATGCCTCCTTTGACTATATCGTCTCAAGCAACATGATTCACCACCTTGCACACCCGGCGGTGTTTTTCGAAGAATGCGCGCGCGTGCTAAAACCCCGGGGACGCCTTCTCATCAATGAGATTAATGCCTCCCTTGCGATGCGTTGTGCCTTGCGGCTCATGCGGCACGAAGGATATTCTTTCGATGTCGACATCTTTGACCCGAACGTTGCCTACAGCAACCCTAACGACCCTTGGTCGGCGAACTGCGCGATCCCGAATCTCCTCTTTGACGACGTGGAAAAGTTCGAGCGTGCCCTCCCGTATTTCAAAATGGCCTACCACCACTACAGCGAGTTTTTCACGTTCGCGCTTTCGGGGGGAGTCACTGCGAAAACGAGAACAGTCCAGCTGCCGCGTGGTATATTAAAGATGATCGATGCGCTGGACGATGCGCTTATCGCCCTGTGCCCGCATATTTTCCCCTTGCAGCGGAAGATTGTGCTCGAGCGGGTGCATTGACGGCATATAACATATGCATTCAAAACCGAAACTTTCCGTTGTGGTGCCCTGCTACAACGAAGAGAAGAACATATCTTTCATCCTCGAAGCGTTCGAACACGCGATGAGGAGGGACGACATAGAAGTTATCTTAGTAGACAACGGCTCGACAGACAGGAGCGCCGCAGCGATTACGGCGCTGGCGCCCCGGTACCGATTCCTTCGCGTTGTGACAGTGCCGGTGAACCAAGGATACGGGTTCGGCGTTCTTGAAGGACTGCGTGCGGCGCAAGGCGACTATTTCGGGTGGATGCACGGAGATATGCAGACCTCTCCTGCGGATGCGCTTCGCACCCTTGAGATAATTGAGGAACAGAAGAATCCAACCGCGGTCTATGTCAAAGGGAAACGCCGCGGACGGTCGCTTTTCGACCTTTTTTTCACCGTCGGCATGAGCATTTTTGAAACGGCTTACTTAGGACATTTTTTCTGGGATATTAATGCCCAGCCCAATATATTCCCCAGGAGCTTTTTCGAGTCGTGGGAGAACCCGCCGACCGATTTCGCGCTGGACCTTTATGCGTTGTATATGGCTAAAGAGCGGGGCATGCGGATTATTCGCTTTCCAGTGCAGTTCCCAAAGCGCGTTCACGGTGCATCAAGCTGGAACACCGGCTTTCCAGCGAAGTGGAAGTTCATAAAGCGAACGGTCACATTCAGCGCTGCGCTCAAGAAGCGGATTGCCGCATCGCAGTAGTTGACCCCTCGCATATGTTGAATAAAACAGTATCTGTAATTCGGGTAAACTGGGCGCTCATTCTGGCATTCGTTGGGTTTTGGTCATACGGCCTCTATAACGCGGTTTCTTTCGGCGTTGGCTCCATAGACGCACTTGATGTGCTTTTGGCTTTGGGATTCGGTTTTCTCATAGCTTTTTTCGTATACGCCGCAGTCGCGTTTCGGGAAACGTTTTCCGATTCGTTTACCCTCCTGCGAAGCGACATCGCAACTTTTATCTCGTACTTTTTACTGCTCCTGCCCTTCAGTTTCGGCGCGCTCACGAACTCACTTGTAAGTGACGGACTCTCACATGCACAGCGGTCGCACATTCACGCGATACAGTTTTTGAAAGCCCTATCGCACATATCCTTTCTGCAGGACATTCCTTTCCGAAACGGTTTATT
>Ga0209542_10008897_pt1 | contig 18594 bp, 19 predicted proteins | sample RifCSPhighO2_01_FD_184028 | JGI IMG/M metagenome (GOLD analysis project Ga0209542, IMG submission 184028) | Soil microbial communities from Rifle, Colorado - Rifle CSP2_plank highO2_0.1 (SPAdes) (version 2) | ecosystem: Environmental > Terrestrial > Deep subsurface > Rock core/Sediment ...
GGCAGATACCATTGGGGGCGGGTTGGGGCGCTCTCGTGGGAAACCGGTAAGGGACAATTCTCCCCAACCGAAAACAACTTGCGAGTGGCAAGATATCAACCACTCCGCACTGCCCAGTGCGTTAGGCGCGATTCCGGAGATGTCCGGAGCGATGCTACGGGTAGCGAGTGGAAGTTCCATTCGCTCGCTCTTCTGGAGGGCCGAATTTTAAGAACGGCCCCCCGGAAGAGCGAAATTGTTCGCTCACAGTTCCTTCACCTTTATACGAAAGGAGATCTCATGCTTGTAATTTTTTTCCGTGCCGTGGGTATGCTTCTCATCTTCGTCGGGTCTTTCGTTATCATCGCCGACACGCAGTTGTTGGTGGATGGTAGGCCCGAATCCACAGTGCTCTGGGGACTGATGCTGATCGGTCGGTTTACCCAAGAGCCTGTGTGGATGGCGGCAGTCATGTGGCTACTACCGGTTGTGGTGGGCGCTATCATGCTTATCACACCTCGGCGGGTATCCATCTATGGCTTTCGTCGGGAGCGTTAGCGCAAACGTGAGCGGGGACTCTGGAAAATAAATAATCCAGAGCGAGACCGCAGCGCAGTGGTTGCGAATCCACTTTAAAAAATCGCAACGAGGTGAAGATCGCCTCGTCCGTTCTTCCGGTAAACGATTGAAATAGATGGTTTACCAGAAGAGCGAAATGCTTGCCCGTCCGAAATCCGCTGGCTGGCGGAGAAGGAGGGGGTCGCTCGCAGGGTTCCTAATAAAAACTGAATTGAAAGGGGGCGATTATCTGGATCGGGCTTAATTAGGGCGAAGTAATCCTTAGCCCGAAGGTTGCGGCGGGAAGATCCCGGCTGTGAGCGAAAAGTTCCAGTTCGCTCCTCCAGCACGGGGTCGGTCGAAGGACCTGGGCCAACTCCCGCAGCGTAAAAAACTGCCCCACAAAAGGGCGGACGAACAGAACATCGTCTGCCGCTCTTCTGAATTTTCATGTTTTGAAGATTCAGAAGAGCGAAATTAATCGCTTGTGTTCTTTCACTTGAAAATTAAGGAGATCAAGAAATGGAAGTCGATCAGGTTCTACTCGCAGGGATTGGTGTTCTTCTCGCGGGCGCGAAGTCGGCATTGAAGCGTGGAGAGATCGAGCTGGCGAAGATGACCATGGAAGTAGCATATCAGGAGTTAAATACACTACTCGGTTCCATCCCAGACTGATTAAATTCACGCTAACGGTGGAAAAAAGGAGATCGCGATGAAACAGAAAGTTATCATTGTAAGTTCGGTCAACCTCACTCCTGAAGATGAACTGGAAAAGCGGCTTCAAGAGCTTGGCAGGGGCTGGCGAGTTGTATCTGCCACCACTAGTCTCGCGCTCCATGGCACTATGGATCATCGGACGGAGACGAGCTGGATGGATGGGATTGCACGCCACGCGTACTATGTCACTACGGTGATCGTGGAGCGCGCGTCCTAACTCACCTACCACGGTGGAGCGGCGCGCCACCCCAAAAGCGCGCCAGAGTCCACCACCGCGGAGAGGCGGCAAAGGCTGAATAACAGTATGTTCAGCCACTCTCCCGTTGCGAAGCATGCAACGGCGAGCCGTCGTCTCTTGGCGGCGCGGGATCTTGCGTGGATCCTTAACTGGAGATAATCCGACATGGGACAACGGGACTCCAGACCACGCTTCCTCTTCTAAGTCCTCAAAAAATATTTTGAGTATTTGGAAGAGCGAAATTGGTCGCTCAAAGTACATTTCATATATATTTCAGGCGAAAAGCCGAGAGGAGGAAGACATGGCCAATCCCGTCAGAATCAAAGTCGGTGTTTCCATCCCTAGCGACTACAAGATCAGCAACAAGGCGGATGGTCGCAGGATGGAAGTTCATGGCTGGGGCCAGACGGAGTCAGAAGCGCTGAAGTCGCGCGTCGCCAGTGAATGCCGAGCGATGTATCACGGCAACTACTGGTTCGAGAACTGCACGATCGAAGATGCCGACGGAGCGCTACCCGAGACTCTCCATGTCATCGTCCGCTGTTATCGAGAATGGGACGATGTTGTCGGAGGATCATCGTGGTTTGCGACCGAGGCGTTCGTCTCCCATAATCGTGCTCGCGAGTATGCCGAGCGATGGGAGTCGAAGCTCAACTGGCATTGGATCGTTCAGTCTCGGCGCGCAGGGCTCCGATCGTCTTGAACAGGCGTAAGTGGGGATCTCGGGCAAACCATAACCCCGAGACGAGACCACAGTTCCGTGCGAAGGCACGTTAAACACTGGCGAGTGATGCTCACTCGTCCGTTCTTCCGGTAAACGATTGAAAAACATGGTTTGCCAGAAGAGCGAAATAAATCGCTCGAGTTCTTTGAATAACAACCGATAAGCCCTCACCAGAAATGGGAGGCCGGGTAAAGGAGATTCCGATGAAGAAGCCGACACTGTTCGTGAATATCGACGGTCAGCAAATGTCACTTGGCGGCAATCCGATCGCCAAGGCCATCGGTGCCATCGGCACGGCCTTTGGCGCCGAGGAGACGAGCGAGCTGGTTAGTGGTGACGTGGAGGCAGACATCGCCGTCACGAATTCCCTCAATACTGCACTCCACATGGTCAAGGAGACCGAGCGGACGACCATCATGCTCGCATTTTTCTACCGGCGTGAGCAAGAGGCGGCGGAAGCGCTCGCCGGCCGTTATCCCGACCGTGTCATCGCGGTGCCCTACGTGAGCATCGAGAGCGACGGAGCGGAACTCGGTCCGCGCCTGCAGAAGCTTATCTTCGAAAAGATAAAGGAGGCCTAGCGTGATGAGGATATTGCTTCTCGACGACAACCTCCGGCACCGACGTGCCGGAGTGCGGCAGCTCGAGGCACTCGGCCATGAAGTGGTTGCGCTCTGCGACTACGGTGAGGCTCGAGAGCGAGCCGGGGCCGAGAAGTTCGATGTCGCATTGATCGACCTTCTCATGCCCGCCGAGCCGACGACCCTCGGCGACAGAGCTCGCAAGGAGTTCATCGGTCGCGAGATCGCTATTGGCTTCCCTCTGGTGCTCGAGCTTAGCCGCTTGGGAATCAAGAGGATCGCCGTGGCGACCGACATGAATCACCACAACCACCCGATGTCGGCGGTTGTAGACTGGTTCCACTCGGTCAAGCTCATGGTGAACGGCGCCGAGGTGTCCATCATGCACGCACCCATGCGTGATGACGCCAAGGACTGGGGGGAGGTCCTTTGGAATCTCATGGCTGACTGATTCAAAACCGCTCGGCGATGCCGAGAGAAAGGAGTCACAATGCTGTAACTCTAGTGGGCGAGCCCGCAGTGAATCCCCCGCGGTTGCGGGTCCGAAAGGACACCGCGTAAAAGGAGAAACAGGGTGAGGGCCTCCTACTAATAAACCTCACCATCTACGAGCGAACGACGAGAACCTTCGTTCGCTCGCTCTTCCGAGTCCTTCGACAAGCTAAGGATTCAGAAGAGCGAAATGGTTCGCTCGTGTTCTTTAACCCTCAACAACGGGAGAAAAAAATGGAGAAGAAGGCGCATCGGTACGTGAAGTACGCCTTTTCAACGCCGGCACGGATGTGCTCCGGGTGTGGCGCCAAGATTTTCCGGTTCTACGTCTGCCGCAACCACGGCGTCGTGGTATGCGAGCAGTGCCGCGGCCGTCGCAAACACCGGAAGTGCGTGCTCGACCTAAAAGAGATAGAGCACTAGCAAGAGCCAAGCGGGAGTGTGCCGAGTTCTTCGCGTCCGGTTGGCAGACGCGTTTAACCGCAACGGCGGTGCGCGCCCAGTAGCTTCTCCCCGCCGGCAGATCGTTTATCAGGTAACGTGATGTTCATGTTGTCTGCCTACCAAAGAAATTTTTTAAATCGCTTGGGAGAAAAATTTCTTCGGTGGGCAATGATGCCTAAAAATACTGCCCCAAAGGAGGTGAGACCAGAATGAAAGATCAGGTGTTTATCGATTGCCTCGATTGTCGGAATGAAGTCGAGGCGGGCACCCGAAAGCGCGTGAATCATGCGCGGTTCGGGTGCGGGTGCCCCAGCAACGGTGATGTCGCAAATGAGGATCATTTCATTTGCGGCCAGCACCAGCAGGGGCACCCCGAGTCGTACCCTCTGCGGGACGGGGGCGACCTGATGAAGTGGCCGTCCGAAGGACTCGCTGAGGACTCCGACAAGGAGCCCGCGGGCGAGTCACTTTTGGGGTTCGATGAGCCCAAGGCGGATCCGCGGCATGAAATGAAATGCTGCGGGGCCGTTTTCATCCTCGCGCCCGAGGCGGACGCACCCTGCCCGAACTGCGGCGCCGTCTAGGCGCCGCAGTTGGTGAAAAAGTTTTGCAAGTTTTATCAAAAACCTGCGGCGAGTGGGTGGACTCACTCGCCCACTCTTCTGAACTTCGCATCAAGAATGCGGATGTCAGAAGAGCGAGATGTCTGTTGGCTGAAGTTTTTAGGATATACTAGTGTCCGCTCACAAATCTGCGGAAAATTGATCTTGCTCGCGCGTTTCTGGAGAAACTGCGCTATAACGAAAACCGGCCAAAACAAAAAACGTCTCGATAATTATCGAGACGTTTTTTGTTTGAGGATAACTCTCGGTTAGCGAACAGCGTCTTTCAAATTCTTGCCGGCGCGGAATTTCGGAGTGGTTGTCGCTTTGATCTGAATTTTCTCGCCGGTGCGCGGATTAACCCCTTGGCGCGCGGCGCGCTTTTTTACGACAAAGGTCCCGAAACCGGAGATCGCAACTTCCTGGCCTTTAGAGAGCGAGCTCGTGATGGTGTCGAAAAGCGTATCCACTGCTTCTTCCGCGGATTTCTTCGTGCCTTGGAGTTTGCCGTGTAGCGCCTCGATAAGATCTGCTTTGTTCATGGTTGTCTTTATTATCAACAAAGTTGGTTTCGACCTTTTACTAAATACGTTCCTATTCTAGAGGAATGGCTTATTAGAGCGCAAGCCCGCCTAAATTTTCCGCCCAAATCATCAAATCTCATAATTTCCGCCTTCCATCTTTTAGTGCGATCCAAAAATCGGCCGCGGCGGAAAATTTAGGCGGGCAGGATTTGGCGAAGTCTCTCGATTTTGGCGCATTTGCCGGTTTCAGGATCAATCTCGGTGAGTATAGCGTTCACTTCATACGGGGGCGCTTCGGCAACCTCGGGCTTTATCGGTTTTTGGCGTACCAGAATCTCAATTCGACGCTCCACATCTTCGCCAATCACCGAGTGGAACGCGCCTGTCATGCCAATGTCCGATATAAAACCGGTTCCTTTAGGCAGAATTTGCTCGTCAGCCGTGGGGATATGGGTGTGTGTCCCATAGACCAGTGAAACTTTGCCGTCGAGCCAAAATCCTATAACGCGTTTTTCCGAAGTCGTGTCGGCATGCCAGTCAACAATAATAACTTTTGTCTTTTGACTTTCGTCGTTTTGCTTTAGTAGCGCATCAATTGCTTCGTAAGGAGAATTGTATTGAGCGCGCATGTGGGTTTGGGCAATGGCGTTTATGATGAGAATTTTAATGTCGCCGACTTCGTGCAAAAGCCATCCGCGGCCGGGGATTCCTGCGACGAAGTTTATGGGGCGGATTAAGGGCAAGTCGGAATTATCCAACAGTAAACCCGCATCTTTTCCTTCTAAGGTATGATTGCCGCCCGTGATAATATCTACGCCAGCATCACGCGCCGCTTGAATCGTCGTTTCACTAATGCCTCTGCCGTGCGACAAATTTTCTCCGTTGGCAATTACCAAATCTGGCGAAAATTCTTTTTTCCAATCGGGAAGAATTTTGGTAATCGCCTCGCGGCCCGGCCGGCCGAAAATATCGCCGAAGATAAGAACTTTCATTGTTTCAAATTAATTTTCAATTTTCAATAAATGCCGCAATGTCTCAATGTTTCAAACGTTTCATTGGAACCCGAAGACTTTACGAAATACCAATACATACGAATATACGAATTCGTACATTCGTAAAAATCCGTATTTCGTAAAGCTAGCGTACACATTCTTCCTACTGCTGATTTCTATCTCGCGTACTCGATAGTGCGCGTTTCCCGTATCACATTGACTTTAATCTCCCCCGGATATTTCAGTTCGCCCTCGATGCGCGTCGCGATTTCTTTGGCAAGCTCCCGCGCGGCTAAGTCGCTAATTTTATCCGGTGTGACAAAGATGCGGATCTCGCGTCCCGCTTGAATAGCGTAGGCCTTTTCCACTCCTTCAAAAGAGTTGGCGATGGCCTCTAAATCTTGCAAACGGCGCAGATAATTCTCAACAGTGTCGCGCCGCGCTCCGGGACGTCCCGCCGAGATCACGTCAGCAACTTGAACCAGGATTGATTCCAGAGTTTCGTATGGGTATTCTTCGTGATGAGACTGCATAGCTTGGATAATCCGCGGATCGGCGCCGAACTTCTGCAAGATTCTGCGGCCAATTTCAACATGCGTTCCCTGCACTTCGTGATCTACAGCCTTGCCAATGTCGTGCAAAAGCGCGCCCTTTTTAGCAATCATGACGTCCCCGCCGAGTTCTTCTGCGAGCATGCCGGAAATGTGCGCCATCTCGATAGAGTGCACTAAAACATTCTGTCCGTATGAGGTGCGAAACTTTAAACGGCCGAGGAGGGCGATTAAGCGGGGGTCCAGGTCGAAAGTTCCGACTTCGAAAGCCGCGGCGTCACCGGCGCTTTTGATCTGCTTTTCGATTTCGGAGCGTGCTTTGTCAACGGTTTCCTCGATTCGGGCAGGCTGAATGCGTCCGTCGGCAATCAGCGTCTCAAGAGCATATTTGGCGATATGCCGGCGCACCGGGTCGAAGGCTGAAATTACGATGGCCCCGGGTGTATCGTCAACGATGATTTCAACGCCGGCGGCACGTTCAAGTGTGCGGATATTTCGTCCCTCGCGGCCGATAATTTTACCCTTGATTTCGTCGTTGGAAATAGGAACAGTTGTTGTCGTAACTTCGGAAACCGTGGGAGTTGAAACGCGCTGGATTATTGTTGCCAGTATTTGCTTGGCGCGCCGTTCAAGTTCGTCAAGTCCGCTAGTTTCTAATTTACGAATTCGCTGCATGAGTGTATCTTCATGGTCTTTCTTGGTTTTCTCGTACAGTTCTTCCAGAGCTTTGTCTTTAGAAAGACCCGAAACTCGCTCGATTTCTTTATCAATTTTAACCCTCGCTTCGTCCAGTTCGGTTTTGACCAGCCGAATTTTCTCAACTCGCTCCTCGACGTTTTTCTCACGCAGATCAATGTCATTTAATTTTTTATCAAGCAAACCTTCCCGATTTTCCAATCGGTCTTGAAGTCTTTTAGTTTCGTGTTCTCGGGCTCTCTCTTCGTCTTTGGCCGCTTCGAGAATTTTTACCGCTTCAGTTTTTGCTTCGACTAAAATTTCCTTGGCTTGGGCTTTGGCATCCTCGGTTAATTTTTCTGTACGGAGTTCCAGCGAGTTGATGCGCTGCCTGGCGATTAATTGGCGCAGGACGTAACCGACGCCGGCGCCAATACCAAGCAAGAGCAGCGCCCCAATACTAACAGCTAGGGGCAGCCGAATAAGTTCTTCCATAATTATTTAGTTGGAGAGACGTCGATTAGGAACTGCTGATGCGAAGCAGTTGCAATATGGCCGCTTTTAGGCGTTGAAAGTTAGCAAAGTCACAGTGCTGGTTGAGATTTTTCACCCCGTTACAAATCATGTATGGCAGATACTTTCTTTCAATAACAATCAGAAAACGCAAAGCGCCGCTGGTGTAGTTGATTGAAGCAGTTATAACGGGGCAAGCATCAGCAGGTCGCGAATCGCGCGATTCTCCCGTCGAAGTTAAGTTCCAAAGTTAACCCCCACACTAATCTCACCGCGATACCTTCAATATTGGAAGAATGCAAGGCGAAGCCGCCTAGCGGCTCATACATATCCAAGTCGTGATAATCACGAAAAGATTAGTGTGGGGGTAAATAAATTGAACGTGCTGGCAGTATACGACTCTTTATAAGGGGCGTCAAATGTACTATACACTATTCCCGCGATCGCGGGAATAGTGTATAGTTGTCACGAATAAAATAAAACGCCGCGGCCTTGGAGGCCGCGGCAGGCGCTTAGAGTGCGCCCGAACCCATACTGCACATTTCCCTGAAGGCCCGGCGAGCGGCTTCCTCCATGTGAGTGAAGTACTCACGCCCTTTGGCGCGAGGCCACCCCTCCAGGTACTGATAGCGGCTCGGAGATCCCTCGCATGGCGTTGAGCTCTCCACAGGAAGCAGGTGACGATCCATGATGTCATCCGACAGGCCTTGTCCGCGCAGGTGGTCGAACGTAATGACGCTGTTATCAGCCGGTACTCGCTCGAGACACTTGTCACAACGAAGCATGACTTCCTCCATGATAGGTGTGCGGTTGTGCCGCACCCCTCTCTGGAAGAGAGCCATGTGCTGCCTTGGATTGGACGCGGCGTCAGTGAGCCCAAAAAGCGAAACCTAGCGTTTCATTCGAGCCTCCTTGTTGGTGAGGGTTAGCTCCTAATTCTTGCGCCGCAGCGGGGAGCAGTAAATCTGCTCAGTCTGTTGTTTGGCGGCTCTGGTCAGTATCGAGAATCGCCGTGCTTCCACCGATAAACAGAACGTGGAAGTAGCTGTTGCGGAGCTGCCCCAGGACTTCGTCCAGGTTCGACGCGTCCTCGTAGCCCTGCGGCGTCGGAATGACCCGCTGGTCGTTCACTGGCTTGCCTTGGAAGACGTGGTTTCCGTCCACGAGGCCGATGTACCAGCCACGGTCGAACTCGCACTCTTCCAGCGTACAAGTGCTGGGGCCTCCGGTGGGAACTGCCGTCGCTTTGACTGGGGGGTCGAAGCGATAGTACTTCCCACGAACCAGGTTCTGCTGCGCCGCGTTGTTGGCGACGACTTGGTCTGCCGTCATTGTGTCTCTCATCGGGAACTGCATGGCGCTTTGCCTTCTCTCAAGGTTCAGGTTTCGTCGCCGCACCGTGCAGGCAACGACTATCGGTCTATGATTCCGATAATGCTTAAGCCTAGCATATTACGCCATAAGAGTCAAGATGCGGCAAATTTTGCCGGCTAGCCAATCTAACTATGTGCTAGAATACGTACATGAATCAAAAAACATATAAACCAGTGGTGCTCGCGGTTATGGACGGCTTCGGTATTTCGCTGGAGGAAAAAGCCAACGCTGTGGCGCTCGCCCAAAAGCCTACGCTGGACAGCCTAGACCAGAATTATCCTTTCACCGCCTTGCAGGCTTCGGGCATTGCCGTCGGGCTTCCTTGGGGCGAGGCGGGGAATTCCGAAGTCGGGCATCTTACTATGGGTTCGGGGCGCATAATTTTCCATCATTTGCCGCGCGTGATTTCTTCAATACGCGACGGCACATTTTACGAAAACGAAGCGTTTCTTAAAGCGGCGGCGCATGTGAAAGAGCGCGGTAGCAAATTGCATCTTTTGGGGCTAGTTTCTTCTGGGTCGGTGCATAGCTATATTGATCATTTGTATGCCCTGATGCGTTTTGCGGAACAGCAGAAAATTCCTCGCGTATTTTTGCACATGATTACCGACGGCAAAGACGCGCTTCCTAAAGAAGGGCAGAAATTTCTTGATCATATGGCGGAGCGCATGGCGAAAGAATTTCCTCATATTACTCTGGCCGATATCGTCGGCCGATACTATGCCATGGATCGCGACGAGCAATGGGAGAGGGTGCAAAAGGCCTATGATCTTTATACGGAAGGCAAGGGTGTGAAAATCGAAGGCTGGCCGAGTGAGTACATCCGCGCATCATACGAGCGAGGTGTGACGGATGAATTTATCGAACCAGCGTATGTCGCAGACAGCGAAGGAAAACCGATAGGTCTCATTGAGGACGGCGATGCGGTGATCATGTTTAACTTTCGCGAGGATTCGATGCGGGAAATTGCGCACGCTTTGGCTGATGAGGCCTTTGATGCTTTTCCGCGCCTGTCAATGCCGAATCTTCTGGTGGTTACAATGACGGAATATTCAAAAGACTTGCGCGCAGTTGCGGCTTTCCAGCCCCTGGAGATTAATGCGCCATTGGCGAGGATCATCGCTGACGCCGGGTTAAAACAGCTTCATATTGCCGAGACCGAGAAATACGCCCACGTAACATATTTTTTCAATGGCGGCCGCGAAAAACCGTTTCCGAACGAAGACCGAGTTTTAATTCCCTCATTGCAGATCGCGCATCTTGATGACGCACCCGAGATGAAGGCGGTCGAGATTGCTTCCAAGACGGTTGAGGAACTCTCCAGGTATGATTTTATTCTCGTCAATTTTGCCAATACCGATATGATAGGACACTCGGGAAATATCGAGGCGGGGATTAAAGCCGTGGAGATTGTTGATCGCGCTGTCGGGCGTCTTATGGAAGCGGTGCTTGAGAAAGACGGCGTTTTGATAATTACGGGGGATCACGGCAACATCGAGGCCAAACGCGATTTGGTTACCGGCGAGCGCTTAACCGAGCACTCTTTAAATCCGGTGCCGTTTTATCTGGTTGGTAAAGACTTCAAGTTTGTAAAACCGCGCAGCCGCGAGGAAATTATCGCCGGCAAAAGAGAGGTCGGGGGGATTCTGACCGATGTAGCGCCGACGGTTCTGGAGCTTATGGGATTTCGCAAGCCGACAGAGATGAACGGGGGCTCGTTGCTTACGTCGCTATTAAAACAAATTAGTGCGCATCGCTAAGCCGGTTTTGCGAATGGGTGGGAGTCGCGATCGCGGCGCCGACCGGAGGAAATTTATATCAACAAATTAGGTACGATCGTACCTAATTTGTTGATATAAAAAAATCGAGCCGAGGTCAGCTGACCTCGGCTCGCGTCTGTCGGTGGGCTTCCGTGTCCGGTCTAGATCTAGACACGTTTTCCTCGAAGAAGCTTCTTCACCGCCCAGTCGTCCCCGAACTCACGGAAGTGATCCGCGACTTGAACGAAGGCTTTCAGCTTGGCGATGCCCGCTCGGCCCTCCAGGGTCTGCCGTTGGATGTCGAGGGCGAGCTCGGTGCGTCTTGTCCATCGGCGACTGAAACCGAAATAAAGAACGTTCGTGCAGATGAACCACCATACAACGATAGTCATCACATAGAAGAAGATCGCATAGATGGAAGTTGCGGAATTCAGGCCCGCTTGGAGATTGGAGAGTGGCGCGATTTCGTACCTCAACCAGACCGACATCATAACGAACCATGTTGCTATCGCGACGAGCCCTCCAATGTTGAACGGAGACCTGCTCCAACACCAGCCCTCGATGTTGTAGATGTGTCTTGCCATCTCCCGTAGCGCAACTCTCTCGGCGTCTGTCAGCAGTAAAACTCCTTCTTGCGTCATCATGGAATGAACCCTCCTTTGTATATAACAAAAGCGCCTTTCGGCGCCCATGTCAACCCTGTTAGAGGTTTAAGACAGTTCTTCTAAATCCTCGAGAATGAGAGCGAGAGCGCCTGCCCGTCATAGCCTTTCTCTCAAGTTTCGCAGCGGTACGGGAAGTAAAAAGGTGTTGCCAGCAATTCCTTAAGTTCGGGCGACAGGCAGATGGCAGACGGGGCTTCGCCTTACATTCTTTCGCTTAAAGAAGGCCCCGGCCGAACCTCTAACGGGGTCAACAACTTCTAAAATTTCTTATCTTTCTCTATGTTAACAATTTGCAAGCGATCGCTTGCAAATTGTTAACAAGGAGCCGAGCATTTAATTTCTCACTTCCCGTTCTTTCGTTTGATGATCTCGTCAATCAATCCATAGCTTTTGGCCTCCTCGGCCGACATCCAGAAATCGCGATCAGTGTCGTGTTCGATTTTATCGAGCTTTTGGCCAGTGTGCTTCGCTAAAATCTCGTTGGTGCGCTGTTTGATTTTTAAAATTTGCTTGGCGGCGATTTCAATTTCGACCGCTTGTCCTTCGATGCCTCCCATGACTTGATGGATTAAAAGCTCCGAATTGGGCAGAGAAAAACGTTTACCTTTAGCGCCGCCGGCAAGAAGCAATGCCGCGGCCGATGCCGCAACCCCTACGCAGATTGTTGAAACATCGGGTTTTACATACTGCATGGTGTCGTAAATTGCGAGAGCCGATGAAACCGATCCGCCGGGGGAGTTAATATATAATTTAATGTCGTTTTTGGCGTCTTGTGATTCGAGAAACAAAAGCTGGGCGATGATGGCGTTTGCCACAACATCATTAATCACACTGCCGAGAAATATAATGTTGTCTTTTAAAAGGCGCGAATAAATATCGTAAGCCCGCTCGCCAAACTGCGACTTTTCGATAACCATCGGGATCAGATATTGAGAATATGTGTTATTTTCTTTCATAGATGACTTATTGTATCGTCATTTGCGGCTTTAGGCAAATCTTGACTATAACGATTTAATTTGATATATAACCGTTGACCGCCGATACGTCAGCGAGGGCGTCCTGCGGGGCGCGCTGGCTCATCTCTCACAATGCAAGGGAAATAGCCACTTCTGCGCTCGTCTCTCAACTGGGAGGCGAGCGTAATTCTTTTTTATATTCAGTTTTCTGGTGATTCAAGATACTCAAACACTTTCTCGTTCCTCGCGATTCCGCGGGCGTATTGGCGCACGGCATCGGGGTCGAGATCTTTAGCGGCTTCCCCGGGTGTTTTATAGCGGGATAGGATGCGATTGGTCTCCTCGGCAATTTCCGCATCGCTTGGCTCGAGACTTTTAGCTTCGGCAATGGCGCGCAAAACCATGGCAATTTTAACGCGCCGCAGTGCATCCTCCGCCCACTCTTTTCGGAGATCGGTTTCTGTCTTTTTAATATGGGTAAGATAGTCATCGTATTTCAGATTCATCCCTTCGATGTGTCCGCGGAGTTCCTCGGCCATTTTATCAAGTTCCGCGTCAATTAAGACTTGCGGGGCTGTGATCTCGGTTGCTTTGGCAATGGCATCGGCGATCTCGATGCGGATGCGCTCGGTTTCGCGAAGTCGCTTTTCTTCATGAAGTCCGTCACGGATATTCTGGTTAACGTCCGCGACAGTCTCGAATTTGCCCAAAGTTTTGGCAAATTCATCGGTCATTTCCGGCAAAATCAGTTCGTCCACGCGGTTCATCGTAACGTCGAACTCGATAGTTTTGCCGGCGAGAGATTTTTCGTGATAGTCCGCTGGCATGGCGACCGAGAATTGTTTTTTGTCTCCCGCTGTCATTCCAATAAGCCCATCCTCAAATCCCGGCACGAATTTCTCGTCGCCGATGGTAAGCGGATGATTTTTTGATGATCCTTTTTCTAGGATGACGCCGTTTTCTTTGGCCGTGAAGTCTATTTCTACGGCGTCGCCCTTAGCCGCAGGACGCGGGGCGGGTTTTGCTGTGCTTCGTGACCGACGCAGCCAGTTTATAGCTTCATCAATTTCTTTGTCTTCAACCGCCGGTTCTTTCTTGGTTTTTAAAATCTCGCGCGCGATTTTTTCAAAATCCGGCAGGCGGAATTCAGGAACTATCGCGGTTTTCAAAGTAAAGACAATGGGGTTTCCCGGCGCCATTTTTTTGACTTCAATTTGAGGACGTCCCACAACGCGCAATTTTTCTTTAACAAGCAATTCTGGTAGTACGGCGTCGATAATTAAATTCAGCGCTTCTTCGTATATTTTCATCTCGCCGATTCTTTGCCTGACCATTTCGATCGGCGCTTTGCCTTGGCGGAAGCCCTCGATGGTGATCTCGCGCGCGAATTTTGCTGTCGCCCGATCAAGGTAGGGCACGGTTTCCTCGTGGGATAGCTCAACTTCAATTTCCACCGTTGAGTCCGTATTGCGTTTGAGCGAGGTTTGCATAAAAACAGAACCAGTTTAACAAATTTATGCCAATTACAAAATAAGGGAGTTGCCGCAGGAGAATCTTCCCCCACGATTTATGATTTCAGCACCCAACACTACACTTTTCCGCGGCCGCGGAAAAGTGTAGTCAGATATAAATGGCGCCGCGTCGTGCATTTTTCAACAGCAACTTAATCTTTTCGCTATGAGTCGCGTCCACGACTTTCAAAACGATTACGTTAGAGAGTAGGGAGCGGTCTTTAAGAAATTCATAGAATTCTTCCGTGATCGGCTCGGGGCTTATCCATGCGCTGGCTTGCAGTTTTATAAAACCTAAACCACGTAATTCATAGCGAAGCAGGTCCCGTGACTTACGTAGTCGCTCGGGGATATCGAATATCACAACATACCATGCTCCGTCTCGCTTATTCACATGCGAGAGCTTCAGCCCAATGCGGCGTACCAGTTGATTTCCCTTGACTGTTAATTTAATACTCTTGTCGCGACGGCGGGACGATATAATAAGGCCGCGCGCTTTGAGGCGGCGTAATTCTTGATAGACGGTATCAGGTGGCACTGAATCGAGCCCCAAGAGCGCTCGTGCAAGCGCGGTTTCTGGGTACTTTTTTGGTAGGAAGGACTCGGCAAGTCCCGTGCCAAGCTCTGCCAGGCCGAGAAGAATATATTCCGCGACCGAGAGCGCAACTCGTTTCTTGTCATGTTGATAAATTATTTTCGCCATCGAGGATTATCGTATGAGCTAGATCTAAATACTGATAATATCATACTACACTTTTCCGCGGCCGCGGAAAAGTGAAGCGTATGACGTTTAATTGTTTAACTGTGTTTATCGGTCTTAATAAAAATGGGTAGCATAAAATGGGCGGTATAATAAAGAAAAGCGGCAGGAAGGACAAGGGTCCCTCCTGCCGCGAGACAGGTGCGTTACTTGTACACAGTACGGCCTCTGTACGACTCCATCGGCGGCGCGATTTCTGGGGTTGCGTGCTCATTCCGAATACCGCTTGAGTTCTTGATGTGCCTCGCCACAGCCCGGTCGAAGCCACGAGAATAGGCCCAGCCGCGCGCCTGATTCCGTGCCTTCAGGGCGCGGTTGAGCGCCTTATTGGCTCGGATGAACCCGCGCGACGTCTTCTTCATACTCTCCAACTTTGTGGCGGCGATCTGCTGTGCCCTAGCAGAGTCAAGATTCGTGTAGCACTGCCTGACCGCGTCTTCGGCCTTGTCCAGGCCCTGCGACACGTCTTCCTCACTTGGATTCAGACTGCCAAAGTGCCGTCGCGGGATTCGTGAGATGAGATACTAGATCAGCGCTCCAGCAAATGCTAAGAGAGTCATAACGACCGCCATTGTAGCGCCGTCGCTCATACTTCCTTCTCCCTTCTCCCGAGGATCCTTTCCTCGGTATCTCCGCGGCGGTCCTTCCACCGCGGCGAGGTTAAGAGAACCTAGAAGTCGCCCGGCCAATCCCGGTGCTCACGTTAAGTGATTACTATAGCATTATCGCCTCGCTGTCAACATTATTAATTTTGGGTGTTACACAAAAAAGACCGCGGTATAAACAAACAAAAATTGCGGCTTTATCACAAAATCCCAAATACACACATCATGCACGATCGTGTATGATGTGTGTATTTCGTTTAGATGGAGGTCGATAAATTTAAATTATAAATTAGAGAAACCGAACTAAGAGAAGCGCGACAATGTTTACAATCTTAATCATGGGGTTGATTGCGGGTCCTGCGGTGTCTTTGTAGGGGTCGCCTACGGTGTCTCCGGTGATGGCGGCTTGGTGCGCGGGAGATTTTTTGCCGCCATAGTTTCCTTCTTCAATATATTTTTTGGCGTTGTCCCACGCGGCACCCCCCGCTGTCATCGAAAGCGCCACAAAAAGGCCGGTAAGAAGCGTTCCCATCAATAAGCCCCCGATAATCTCGGCCGCATGCCCGCGCATCAGAATCACAATCAGGATCGGGACAACAACGGGAATGAGCGCGGGAATAATCATTTCACGGATCGCGGCTTTGGTCACAATATCAACCGCTTTGCCATAATCGGGCTTGGCCGTGCCTTCTAAAATACCTTTGATTTCGCGGAATTGCCGTCGAACTTCTTCAACTACATTCCCCGCGGCCTTGCTGACCGCTCTCATAGCAATCGAGCCAAAAAGATACGGCAGAATTCCGCCGATAAAAAGTCCAAAGAGAACGTAAGGATTGGAGAGATCGAAATTGCCGGTGATTTTGTCGAAGTCGCGCAATTCCTTCGTGTATAAAGCGAAGAGCACTAAAGCGGCTAAACCCGCCGAAGCAATGGCGTAACCTTTGGTAATAGCTTTTGTTGTATTGCCGACTGCGTCCAATGGATCGGTAACAGCGCGAATTTCATCGGAAAGGCCAGCCATTTCCGCGATGCCGCCGGCGTTATCCGTAATGGGGCCGAATGAATCAATGGCAACAATAATGCTGGCCAGCGAAAGCATGGAAACTCCCGCAATCGCCACGCCGTAGAGATCAAATAAACCATATGCCGCGAGCATTCCTGAAGCAATTACAAGAACCGGAATGGCCGGCGCTTCCATTGACATCGCAAGTCCCATGATCATATTGGTGCCGTGTCCGGTGGTTGAAGCTTTCGCGATATTTTGCACCGGGCGAAATTTTTTCGAGGTATAGTATTCAGTTGCAGCCATCATCAGCGCTGTTACGCCGATACCGATCAATGCGGATAAGAAAATTTTGACAGCATCGCCTCCGCTGAATGTCTGGCGCGCGATAAAGAAAATAAATATCGCCGAGACGGTCGAGGTCACAATCAGCCCTTTGTATAAACCCCACATGATTGACCCACCGTCTTTGATCGAGACAAAAAAGTTTCCGATGACGGAGGCCACAATTGAGGCGGCGCCGATTAAGAGAGGAAACAAGATTAGCGCTTCGTTGCCGGGGGCAATCAGATGTCCCAGAAGCATCGCGGCAACCGTAGTTACAACATATGTTTCGAAAAGATCGGCTGCCATGCCGGCGCAATCCCCGACATTGTCCCCGACGTTGTCAGCTATGACTGCGGGATTCCTGGGGTCATCCTCGGGGATTCCCGATTCAATCTTGCCGACAAGATCTGCGCCTACATCAGCACCTTTGGTATAAATTCCGCCGCCGAGCCTGGCAAAAACCGAAATCAGCGATCCGCCGAATGCGAGCCCGATAAGAGCATTGATGTTGCCCGTCGCCGTATAAAATATCGCGACCGATAAAAGCGCGAGCCCCACAACCAGAAATCCCGTTACCGACCCACCCTGGTAGGCGACGCTAAACGCGCGCGAGACACCATTTTTGGCGGCTTCAGTCACGCGCGAGTTCGTATCAACCGCAGTCATCATTCCTAAGTATCCCGCGAGAGCCGACGCAAAGGCGCCGATTAGAAATCCGACAGCTGTCGTGGTGTTGAAAAAATACCAAAGAAGCAAGGCAAGCACTATGGCCACACCGGCGACAGTCAGATTCTGCCGGCGCAAATAGGCGCGCGATCCTTCTTTGATCGCGTCGGAAATTTCTATCATCTTGGCGTTGCCTCGTGAGTGCTGTTTTACCCGATACATAGTAACGACTGCGAATGCGATTGATGCCAGAGCCACAAGAATCGGCGTTAATGGAGAAAGTAGTGCGTTCATAGGCTTAGATTACCGAGCAATGAGAAATAATCAGTAAGTATGAATTATTCTTTGTTAGTTGTTTTCTTAGTTCTCGACTTTTTTGTTTTCTTGGGCGCTTCAGTTTTTTCTTCTGTGGGGGATATTTCTTTCTTTTCGCTTGCTTCAGATTCGCGAGTTATAGCTTCATTGGTTGAAGTTTCTTCGGTCGTGGTTTTTTCCGCGGGGGTTTCATCCTCGTTCTTTGCGATTTCTGCAGGCGGCGTTTCTTCCTTCTTATCGGACCTGACATCAATTTTCCATCCGGTGAGTTTGGCGGCGAGGCGCACGTTTTGTCCGCCTTTGCCGATAGCGAGTGAGAGTTGTTCGTCTGGGACAATTGCCCGCGCTTCGCGCATCTCCGGATTTACGTAAACCTCTATAACTTTGGCAGGGGAAAGCGCGTGCGCAATAAACTCGGCTTGGTCTTCCGACCACTCTATAATGTCAATTTTCTCACCGCCCAGCTCATGGATCACAGTGGAAACTCGCACTCCCTTTTGCCCGACCAAGGATCCCACCGGATCAACGCCTTCTTGGTGCGACACCACAGCGATTTTCGAGCGCGATCCGGCTTCGCGGGCGATAAATTTGATTTCTACGCTTCCCGAGGCAATTTCCGGGACTTCCAATTCAAACAATTTTTTAACGAGGCGCGGATGTGACCGGGAAACAATAATCCCCGGGCCGCGCGGATTCCGCTCAACGGCGATCAAGAGCATTTTGAGCCGTTCGCCGATGTTATATCTTTCAAACGGCATTTGTTCCTCGGGCGGCAGGAGGCTAGTGGTGCGTCCCATGTCGATAAAGACATTCCGCCCTTCGACGCGCTGGATCATGCCGGTAAGCAGTTCACCTTCGCGATCTTTGTATTCGTTATAAATTGCATCCCGCTCGGCTTCCCGAATTCGCTGTATTATGACTTGCTTCGCGGTTTGTGCCGCAATGCGGCCGAAGTCTTCCCGAAATTCAATAGGGAATTCAATTTCATCTCCCAGCTTCGCATCGGGATTGATTTTCTGGGCCTCTGCGATCATCAAATGTTTTTCAGGATTGAAACGGACT
>Ga0209542_10008898_pt1 | contig 18594 bp, 18 predicted proteins | sample RifCSPhighO2_01_FD_184028 | JGI IMG/M metagenome (GOLD analysis project Ga0209542, IMG submission 184028) | Soil microbial communities from Rifle, Colorado - Rifle CSP2_plank highO2_0.1 (SPAdes) (version 2) | ecosystem: Environmental > Terrestrial > Deep subsurface > Rock core/Sediment ...
ATCTCCGTAAAATGGGCGTATTTTGAGATAACTCCGAGTTATCTTTCCATACTCCCCGGTACAAATGGACTAATGACTATTAGCCCATTTGTTCATGCTAGCATTATGAAGTTTTTTGCCAAGTTTTTCTGACAAAACATTGACACGCTTTTACTAGTGAACTATATTAACGATAGTCAATTAGTTTGCACCCTTAAATCAATACCAACTCATTTTGAGTTCAGGAGGCCAGGCTCGGTTGCATTGTGCAAGTGACGAATCGTCAAGAATCGTCATATGGACGTGGTATACTCATCTCAAAACCATAGCCCACGCTAGCACTTTCCCGTGTCCTGGCCTCCCCTTTCCTCAACCCCACCGTTCAACCTTGAACCTTGGGGTTTTTCTTATCTAAACCCTTCTATCGCCTCAAGAGCTTCCGGTAATTGGGTGATCCCGTCCCCTGTCGTAAAATGCCCTCTGTTTTCAAGCACTTTTACGTCCGCATGTAACCGTTCTTTAAATAATCGCTTATTTACTTCAACTGCGCCGTAATCGTCATTACTAGAATTTAATACCGAAATATTGCTTGTTACGCTTCGTATTTTTTCGTAATCAACATCATTTTGCATCCATGGCTTTGCTATCCGCTCTTCCTCATCATTCTCTAAACCCTGTAAAATAAACCACGCCGCAACAAGTACGCATCCGCCTGCTTTCTTGCCTGCCTGTGTTTCTAAATATCGCATAATTGTCTGGCAACCCACACTATGCCCTACAAAATATGTTTGCGAATCAAGCTCTCCAACGATTTTAGAAAGATGCCCTACCCAGTCTGTAATAATTGGCTCGTCAGTATTTGGCATGCTTGGCATATGCACTTCAAACCCTTTCTGTTCTAGTTCGCCTTTTAGCCAGGGTAGCCAATGCTCGTTTGGATTACCGCCCCAACCATGGACAATGAATACTCGTTTTTTCATATGTAGCTCGTAGGGGAATTGAACCCCTATTTTAGCCTTGAGAAGGCTACGTCCTAGCCGTTAGACGAACGAGCCATGGTTTTCTTTATAACGCATAATTGAATCGCCCGCTAGTTCAGCGGGCCCGCCACGCTGGCGGGTTAGACGATGAGGCCATGTGGATCTACTTTGCCTTCAACCGTTTTACTACTTTCCCCATGTCCATACTCTTACCCCCACTTACAAATACCAAGTCATCTTTCTGCACGTGCTCTACAAGCCAAGCGGCTGCTTCCTCACTTGATACAAAATGGTGCGTATCATTTTGAGTGCCCGCTGCAAGTGCGCTGTCTTGTCCACGTCGCATCATGGGGCCTACAAAAAGAGTAAGCTGCGCAATTGCCACTGCTTGCTTAGCCACTGCTTCGTGTTTTTCTGGTCCAAATGTTGCAAGCAAATCCATATCTCCTAATACAAGTATCTTTTTCCCGGCACACGACAGCGTTGCAAACGATTTTACAGAAGATTCAAGCTGCTCTGGGCATGTGTTATAGCTATCGTCAATTATTTGTACACCACTTGCACCTACTCCATGGGAAAGTGCGCTTCGATGTGGCTTCATCGTATGTAAACCTTGTATTGCATCTTGCATTCCTACGCCCATACCATGCGCGGCGGCAATGCCTGCCGCAACAGCGCTTACGTGCTGTTTCGCAAACAGATGAGGAAGAAATAATTCATGGTGAGTGCCGTGCACAACAATCTCAAGAAAGAGCCCTGTAGCATCTTTTGCTCGCGCTGCTCTACTAATACGAACATCTGCTTTTGGGTGTACTCCGTACGTTATGACAGGACGATGCATATACTCACATAGTTCCCGCAAGTACTCATCGTCGGCATTTGCTACAACAAGACCATCACCATGTAAAGAATTTGCGAGTACTAAGTATTCGTGCGCTATCCTGTCTTTATTTACAAATAAATCAATATGCTCAAGCCCAATATTCGTAAGAACAAGCATTCGCGGCAGTAGACGAGACAGTGCCCATGGGGCAGTGTGAGGAGGTATCACGAGTGGCAGCTGGGTTATAATCGTATCTGGTTCAAACTGCGTTAATTCTCTCATTTTACTTTGCACCAGCATCCGAAATATTCCCTTGTGTTCGCTATGGCTTCTTGCCCCAAGTATGCCTTCTGGAATATCTATTGCATGCTCTATTCTGTTCGCACTGCGCACATGCCTATGGCGCCGAAGTGCATGAAGTATTGCCTGGGATGCGTTTTCTCGCCCATATGTTCCCGCGACTACAATACCGTAGGGTTTGTATTTCCCAATATATTCTTGTGCTCGATACCACGCAATGTGCTCTCGTAAGCTTCGCATATGAGGTAAGTATACTTTCTATCGAGCCGGAACCACAAATTTTGCCGGCCTTGTTGAGGCGTCGTACGATGGCGGTACTTGGTAATATGTGAGGAGCTTTCCTGCAAGATTACGAAACATCGGCGCTGCAGTACCAGATGCAAAAGAGAGCCCATATGGATTATCTAGCTTGATGAGAATAGAAAATTCAGGATTAGGAACGGGACCAAACCCCACAAATGTAATAATTTTTTTATCTTGCGAGTATTTCCCGCTATCATCCGCAACCTGCGCCGTTCCTGTCTTCCCTGCAAGATAATACCCAGGTACGCGAGCTAAGGTAGCAACACCGTTTTCAATAACACTTACCATCATCGCAGATACCGTGTCTGCCGTTTCTTTTGTAATAACCTGCCGCACGGCAATAGGCACTGTTTGTTTTTCTTCTCCAGAAAATTGCTTCACTGTTTGCACAATGTGCGGCTGCATCAACATTCCTTCGTTTGCTATTGCATTAATCGCGTCTAACGCTTGTATCGGCGTCACTACAACTCCCTGCCCAAATCCTGTGGTTGCGAGTGTTGCAGCATTCCACGTACGAGGCTCTTTCAAGTTCGTTTGTGTTTCTCCGTCAAGCTCAACTGCCGTGCGTTCGCCAAGGCCAAACCGTCGCAAATAATCATACATGCGTTCTGCGCCCAATTTTTGCGCTACGTGCACCATCCCAATATTGTTTGATTGCTCAAGTGCTTGCGTCATTGTCTGCACACCTAAATGCTTTCCGTCAAACGTATTAATGGTAAATTTTGACACCTTTACCGGCCCGTTATCAACAAACGTGGAATCTGGCTCTACAAGATCTAAATCAATAGCTGCTGCCATTACTGCGGGCTTTAAAATAGATCCTGGCTCAAAGCTATCAGATACAATCGGATTTGTTTGTACTCTCGCATCTCGAACAGCGTAATACGCATTCGGATCGAATGTAGGATAGGTTGCCATTGCAAGTACGGCGCCCGTTTTTGGATTCATGATGAGAATACTTCCTCGTTCCGCAGCATATCGTTCCACTCCAACTTTTAGTTCTTGCTCCGCAAAGGCCTGTACTACTCGATCTACCGTAAGCACAATGTCTGAACCGTCTTGCGCAGCACGAAATTCACTCCCTCCAACACCAATAATGTTCCCACCAGTATCGCGTTCACCAGAAAGAAACCCGAAATCTCCTCGCAGCAGCGAATCAAAAAAACCTTCTATCCCATACCTTCCAATTCTTTTTGCATCATGAAAACCTACATACCCAACTGCATGCGCAGCAAGTGACCCTTCCGGATATGCACGTATTTCTTGTTCCTCTAAAATAATACCTTCTAATTTCCTATCTTCAAGAAATGCAAGAAATTCATCATCTAATACTTCATATGGTTTTAAAAATGGCTCATACGGATCAGTTCGTTGATTAAATCTCGTAAACAGCGTACTTGCCATACCGCGAACACGGTCATCAAAGCTTAATTCTATTTCCGGCGAAGGAGTAGGAGAAGGCGATATATCTGGAGACGGCGTCGGTAAAAACTTATCTATAAGGTTTTGTCCGGTTTGAGAAATAATCGATTTTGTTCGACTATCTTGACGATCACGAAATGCCACAAGAGCTGGAGCGAGTGTATCTGCTACATTTTTTACGTCCTTCATATTCCGCGGCACTGCATATGCAATCCATGCTTTTTTGTTACTTGCAAGCGGAAAAATATCTCCGCCTTTTCCTTCTTGTACATAAATTGTACCTCGATGCGGCAACAACTCAGATGCGCGCTTGCGTTGGGCTTCTGCAATAGAGTTAAAATGCCCGTGCCTAACGAGCTGCAAGTCTACTAAGCGAACAATGACAATAACAAAGAGCAGACACCCTACTATCGGTAATGCTTTTGCTCGCAGGTGTGCTGTATTCTTCATTTATTGAATTACCAAAGCAACGTGGTCATCGAACGAAGGCGCAAGGTATGAAACTTTATCTGTAGGAATAAGATTTAACTTCTCAATGTCATCTTCAACATTCTTCAGCGAACGAAGCTTTGCACCCTCTAATTCAATAACCCGCTGTTTTTCTTTTAAATCTGTTATTTTTGATTCTAATGCTCGCACGTCTGTGCTCTGTGATGCAGTGTGTACTACTTGCTGAAGATAGAAGAATCCAAGCATCCCTACAATTGAAACTGCTGCTAATCCAAGCATTAATGCGGCAGTAGTATGGTCTATTGCCCCTCTACTACTCTTTGTAAATACACGATTCTTTTTTCCGTTTCTAGATGCGACATGTTGCGTTATTTTTGGTGTCATATGTTTGTGTTATGTGTGTAAGTGTTTTGCTATTTTTTTTGGCTCTTTACGGCGAGCTCCGTCGAGCTGCCCGTAACTTTGCGCTTCTACTTCTGGGATTTGTTGTTATTTCCTCCTCTGTTGCTCGTATGGGTTTCTTTGTCAGTATTTCAAGTTGTGGTGTGTGTTCACAATTGCATATGGGCTGTTTTGGGTCGCATATACACGTAGAGGACGCTTTGCGGAAATATTGTTTGACGATCCGGTCTTCTAGGCTGTGAAAACTAATAACTGCTAGTACCCCTCCTGGAAGCAGCCGCTCAACCGCCTGCGGCAATACGCCTTCTAGCACTTCAAGCTCCCTATTTACGGCAAGGCGTAGTGCTTGAAACGTTCTCGTTGCACCATGAATTCTCCCTTTCTCGTAAAACTTTGGTACTGCCTTTTCAATAACGCTGGCAAGTTTTTTTGCGCTTTCGAATGGACGATGCTCTGCAATAGCATTCCCCACTACTCCGGCGAGTCTCTCTTCCCCATACAAACGCACCATGTCCGCAAGTGCCATTGGGGAAAGAAAATCGATCAGTTCATGCGCATCGGGGTACCTGTTCAGCCTTCTCGTTAATACATTAATCGGTTCCAAATATGAATCAGGAAGATTTTCTTGCGCACCGTATTGCATGTTGAGCGGGCCTTCAGAAGAAAAAGAGAATCCTCGCGTTTCATCTGCAATTTGGTGACTTCCAATTCCTAAATCGAATAAAATAGCATGCACATGCGCTTTCGGAAGAGTGTTAAAGTTCTGTTCATGGTATGTAATAGCGTCTCCATACTGCGAAAGATTTTTTTGTGCAACTTTTATAGCTTCGGGGTCTGCATCTAGTCCTATTACTTTTGCTCCTTTGCCCGCAGCATCCAAAAATGCTTTTGCATGGCCGCCATGGCCAAGCGTTGCATCAAGAAGAATATCTCCTTCTTTTGGCTTCAAGAGATCCATTACTTCTTGTACGAGCACTGGGGTATGTTCACTCATATGCCAAGTTCTCCCATACCTTCCGCGATTTCATCGCTTGCCTCTTCCGTTTTAGCTTGATACTCACGCCACTTCTCTTCGTCCCATATTTCAACTCGATTAAACAACCCCGCAACTATTACATGTTTTGTAACACCAGCATACTGCCGTAAGTATTCAGGGAGCATAATCCTCCCCTGACTATCTAGTTCAGCATCCATAGCACCTGCCAACATGAGGCGCGCAAATGCGCGGCTGCTTTTTTGGGTAACAGGAAGCTTCGAGAGTTTTTGCGCCATGTGTTCCCACTCTGCTTTCGGATATACAAAGAGGCAGTGATCGAGGCCTCTCGTTACCACAACACCGCTTGTTACTTCACGACGAAATTTCGCGGGCATGTTCATACGCCCCTTTTCATCTATGGTGTGATTGTATTGGCCGATGAACATAAAGCTCTTTCTTAATTAAGTTATCCACAGTTGCTCTCCACTTTTCCCCACACTTATCCACGTGTATCCACATTACTCCGTCAGCCCGCCACTACGCAATAGGCAAAACCCACGATTTATACACACTTCGACTCTCTCGCCCTTGGCGAGATCGCTCAGTGCAAGCACCCAAGTATAAAAAAAGCCCTTCGTTCGAAAACGAAGGGACTTGTTACGAATAGCACAGGGCAATAGTGCCGAGGCTCTAAGCGATTGAGGGCTCATTTCGAGGACGACGACTACTCTCGAGTGGGTAGAAAGTAACCGCACCACTCGGTATAGAGTTTAGTGGCTTTTATGCGCTTTGTTGCTTCGCTTTTCAACTTCTCACGATTAAGCGTTTTTAAACAATTCAAAACAAACTGGGGCTTAATGTCCCCTCGAACGTTGTCGAGGTACAACCCGACTTTCTGGCTTCCCGCATCTAACGCGCGATGCAGTCCTTTCCAATTAGGAAAAGTTCTCTTCACCCTTCGAACAAAGGCTGTTGGATACTTCACCCTAGAGATCGACATTCTGCTACTCCTCACAATGGTGTCTAAGTTGGGAATCTACTATCTGATGATCGCAGTTTGTGTATTGTACTCTCCGACTCCTGTTCTGTAAATATATCGGTGCTGAGTAGAGGCATAAAATGGGATAAATGACATGAAGTAGCGTTCCCTTCTCCCCAATTGGGGAGAAGGTGCCATGAGCGAGCAAAGCGAGTCGAATGGCGGATGAGGGCAACCCACAACGTGATACAGCCCTCACCCTAACCCTCTCCCAGAATTGAGAGAGGGGAACGCTACTGCACGCTCTTTTTAATAATCCCTGATTTTTCTGCTTCGTGCGCAATGAGTTGAATACACAAGAAGAAGCCTGCGCCGAGCAGATTCATCACAAGGTCAACAGAAGTGTCGTACATTGGGCCTATTGTGTGTGTCCCAAAATTTACGTCCATAAAGAGTTCAATAATTTCATTAAGCACCCCCGAAAGTGTGGTGAGGGCAAGTACTAAAATAGAAGTATAGTATGGATGTTCGTTCCATACTTTTTGCGGCAGGTATCGCAGAAAGAATTGCCATACAATATACGCCGCAAGAATATACGTAATAAAATGTTCCGCTCTATTTAAAAATGGAAAGTTCTCTTGCCCCTTTAAAAGCATAGAAGAAAAATTCACCATGTATGCAAGAAATACAATAGGAAATGCATACACCACATCTACTCCCCTCTTCAAAAATGCTGAGTAAATTTTTTCCGCGAGGAAATATACGCCAATTAAATATACAAGCCAATACGTGGTAAGAATATCGCCAGGAAACCACCCGCGCACAAGGCACAGGAAATAAAATACAAAATATGCAAAAAAGAGGATGCGGCTAATAATTAACACCCGCGGAGTATAGTTCATCTTCTTACCCCCCACTATGCCAAATCCCTAATAATGCTACGGGATTTTTGGTTCATTGCTTCCTTTGGGCGCATAGCAACGGGCAGAATATTCACAATTTCTTTAAATGACCCTCCAAATATTTGACGTAAAAACATATCGTTAAAGTTTAATCGGTACTGATATTCATTGAGTGTCATCGGCGTGTACCGTATTTCTTTATCAATTTGCTGCTCAATGTTTTTTGCAAACTGTTCTAACTTTTTTTCTTGTACGTCGCCAACTATAAACAAATCCGTTGGTGCAGTTGGATTTCCTGTAAAGTATCCGGTAACACACGCATACAAAACATTGCCTACGTGCTCAATATCTTTAAAGAGAGCATCTTCAACCCCTGGGCCAGATTTTTGCATAATAGATGCGAGTTCTTTGAGTAATGGAAATGCCTCGTCTACTACATAATATTTCCTACGACGCTCTTCGTACGTTGTTAACATGCCAATTTTTTCTAATATCAGAAGCTCTCTGCGAACAGCGTTTAAACGTTCATTCACCGTGCGCGTAATCTCACGCACAAAATATGGTCGCTTTACTCCAGTCGTAAACAAAGTAATTACCTTCACCCGAGTGCGGGATCCGAATATCTTTTCGAGCGGGAACGGTTTTTGTGCCATAGAGTGTCTTTTCTCGAGTGTACGCCGCTCTAAAAGAAGACGCAACACTTTTATTCCGTGGTATACTTTTCCCTATGGAACAAGAGCGTACTACCCCTTCTGCTGAAGAGCTCATCCTTTGTAAGGATCCTTCACGTATATGTGAAACGTACCTCTTTGAGCCTGCACCTGGAGAAAAACGACTTGGCTACCTTTTTGCTGCCGCAGAAACAGAAGATCGTGGTGGCGTGGGCAAGCCACTCTTAGATATGGTAATTACAGCGATACAGCGGGAATATTACCGAGAGCCTTCCCGTTCCGCATCCGCTAGCTTTGAAATGGCTCTCCATCAAGCAAACTTAATTCTCTACGATTCTGTTCAAGCAGGCACAAAAGATTGGATGGGGCATTTTCATGTTGCTATCGGCGTTCTTGCAGGCAACGAACTGCATTTAAGTGTTGCCGGAGCAGGGGCAGTGTTTATCGCCCGTAAAACTGCTGTTACCAATGTTTCGCAGGGTATATCGCACTTCCCTATTACCGACCCGCTGAAAACATTCTCACAAGTTGCAACTGGAGACATTTCAGCTCGTGATACTATTTTCTTCACCTCATCACCGTTCGATTCTATGTTCCGATCAGTGGATGTTGGAAGATTCGCACTAGAACATTCGGCATCTACTATTGCTGCTCGACTAGAGGGACTCTACCTCGACCAGGGGCAACGCATTCCGCTTGCCGTTACAGTAGTAACTCTTTTACCTGAATACATATCTGAACCAAAACAAGAAATAGCTTCGCCAGCAAGAAAAACATACGAACCAGCACCGGCAACTAATCTTACCCCTCGCGTTCCGTTGATTGTTAAACGATCCATAGTCCAACAAATACTTGTAATTACAATTTCGCTTACTTCACACACATGGAAAGTATGCAAAACATGGATCTGGCCGGTAGTTATGCGAAGCTCTACAGGCGTTGCGAAAAAAATCCCGACAATAAAGATTTCCATCCCTCGCCCTTCCGTACACGGTGCAAAAAAATGGGCACTTTCGCTCCCGTCCTCAAGTAAACTATTTGCCATTATCGCGATAGTGCTCCTTGTTGCGCTACTAGTAAGCATTGTACTTCTTCAAAAAAAGAGAGCGTCCGACGCCGTTATTGAACAAGCCAGCCAGCGTCTCCATGAAGCTCGCACAAAAGTAGACGCCGCAAAAACCGCCCTTATCTACGACAACAGAGAGCAAGCAACAGGACTTCTTGCCGATGCCAAACAGGTAACGACGCAGTTACTGCAAGGAACGCTGTACCTAGAAGATACAAAAGCGCTTGCGCTCGATATTCAAACGCAACAAGATAGACTGCAAAAAATATTTCGAAGTGCATCTAGCAACACAAGAGTGCTGGGCGACCTTGCAGAACATACAGGAAGCAAAGCTCCAAACCATGTATTTTTTGTAAACGATTCCCTATACGCCGTAAGCCCAAATACGAACGCTGTCATCAAAATGGGCCTGGATGGCAAAACTGAAATTGTACACGCAACTACGGAAGGTATTGGGTTTATAGCTGGAGGAAGCGCACAGAATTCCGATAAAACGATTATATTCAACACCGACTCCAACACAATTGCCCTCTTTGATGCAAAAGACAATTCACTCACGGCGCAAGAAATAAATATTCCTGCAGAGAAGCCTGAAATGAGCACTATTTCCGTATTCGGCAATCGGCTGTATGTATATGAAAAAACACTCAAAAATATCCTTTCATTCAACAAAACTCTCCGAGGGTACTCTGGTGGAACCCCCTGGATTACCGATGAGGCCGCAAAGAAACTCGATATCCAAAGTATTGCAATTGATGGGAATATTTATGCACTTGCTAAAAGTGGCGAAATTATAAAATTGTTTAGAGGTGCGAGCACAGATTTTGTGCAAGCAACGGTAGAACCCACCCTTTCTTCTGCAACAAAAATTGTAACCTCAGACACGATGCAAAACTTGTATGTGCTCGACCCGACAAACAAGAGAGTTGTTATTTTATCAAAAAAAGGTGCATTAATTCGCCAGTTGTTTTTTGACGAGGCATCTTCCCTTACAGATATTTCCGTAGTTCCAGATGAACAACGCCTCTTTGCATTAAATGGAACAAAAGTTCTCGAAGTTACGCTGACGGAAGACGCAGCGGGTCAATAAGAATCTTGCCGCCTGGCACCACTCTTCCCCTTGAAATAGCTTCCATGGCTGCTTTTTGGACGGTTTCCTGTATCAACTCTGGCATTGCGTGCGCGCCTTGTTCTTTGCTATAGCCCTTTTGTGCAATATATCCTATAAGTTCCGGTGTTATTTCTAGCGACACGTTGTATTCCAGTTGCAGACGGCCATTTAATTGACTCAACAAATTGTGCGCAACTTCGCGAACATGTTCAGGATTTAATGACACGAACCTCGCTACCCCATCAACACTTGCACGCAGATCTTCAGAAATAGTTTCTTCATTACTTGTCACAATAACAATCATATTTGTTGTAGAATATTTCCGACCAAATGCATCAGTCACATACCCCTGGAAAATTGTGGGCGGTTCTTCAAGTCCTTCTAGTAATAATACGTGAAATGGATGTTCGGCGATAACTCGCGGAAGATCTTCTGCGTCTTGATTCATGTGTACAGTAACTATGCGCTTCCTAGATCCAAAGTATACCTGTGCGATTGCTTTGGCTGCTTCTTTTTTTCCTACACCGCGAGGGCCGGTGAATAACAAAGAGGCTATGGGGTGCTTTGTATCTGCCTCCTTGCTGCGTGAACGCACAAACGCATCTGCTATTTCTTGAACTGCTTGTTCTTGGTTTACCAAGCGGCGATGCAGGGCTTCTTTCATATCATGATGATGCACCTCTTTGAGTCTATGTATATCAAACCCTATCTTTTGAGAAATATGACGTGCTACATGCTCTTTTTCCAATGTTTTTTCGGCAATTAACCCATGCACAATATCAATAGCGCGCTTTGGATAAGGGATGTGCGGGTATATGCCTTCTGTTTGAGCAACTACATCATCTAATACTTCATGTGGAATATGAGAACCAAACCGTTTCTTCAGAAATTGTTTCGTACTAGAAGCAGAAAGTCCTTTGATTTGAATAGCTTCCACAAAGCGGGACAATTCTTTATTAGATGCAATATGCGCATGATATTCTTCATCAGAAAGAATGGTGATGGTTTTTACCGAAGGGGAAGAAAAAAATGGATGAAGAATATCTTGCGCTTGTATTGTATATTTTCCCGCAAATACATCGCTCATACCCGAGAGCACAACAACAGCGTTACCCATGCGCTCCATTTCGGAAAGGGTTTTTGCTAACACGTGGAGCTGATGGATTCCGTTTGGGTTTTGCGCAAGAATATCATTCAGATCTAAGAAGAAAATTGGATGGTTTTTCAGTTCTGGGTGGCCTTTCAACCGTTTTGCTACTGCTTTCGCAATACCAAGACTCCCCACCCCTTCCTGGCCCACTAAAATAATATTTGCACGTGCCCGCTTAGCTAGTAATTCTACTATATTACCGACCTCTTTGGCGTATCCGAATGCACTCTCCCAAATATCTGTGTGCGGAATATGACTGAAATGATCGACATAAAATAGAAAAAAATAGCGTTGAATCTTATGCAACATATTCATGCGAGTAGTATAACACGAGGAATAAAAAACACCCCGGCGGGTGCCGGGGTGTTTTTGCTTTTATTTATTTGAGGGTCACTTTTGCGCCGGCTTCTTCCAGCTTTTTCTTCATCTCTTCTGCTTCTGCTTTTGGAACATTTTCCTTGATTGCCATAGGAGCTTTATCAACAAGGTCCTTTGCATCTTTCAAGCCCATTTGAGTTAATTCTCGAACTGCTTTAATGACGGCGATTTTCTGTGCGCCGGCTTCTGTAATTTCAACAGTGAACGAAGATTTTTCTTCGGCCGCTGCGGCTTCTCCTGCTGGAGCTGCTGCCATCATCATTGCTGGTGCGCTTGCTGATACTCCAAACTTTTCTTCCAATACGTGAACAAGTTCAGATAAGTCCAGTACAGACATTTCTTCAACTTGCTTTACAATTGCCTGGAACTTTTCCGGCACTACTACTGGTTCTTTTTCGTCTGACATAGGAATAGATATAATTAATTAATTAATTAATGATTTTTGATCTGCTATTGCTTGTAATACATATACTGCCCCTCGAGGCACTCCGGACAAGACCTGAACCATGCCACGCATTGGCCCAGACAGTACTCCAACCAATTGGCCGAGTAATTCTTGCTTGCTTGGCAATTTTGCCAAGGCAATAACGTCTGCTGCGGTAATTTCTTTACCATCCAGCAAACCTGCTACTAGACGAAGATTTTCTTTTCCTTTTGCAAATGCAAAGAGCACTTTTGCCGGAGAAACTCCATCCTTCCCCGAGATGACGGCCATTTGGCCCGTATGCTCCATAGGGTTGAACGAAATGTTTGCACCAGTAAGCGCAATTTTGAGAAGCCGTTTTGGCACAACACGCATGTCGCATCCTGCTTCAAATAGCTTGTTGCGCAGCTCATTTACATCCACCACATTCAGCGCATCGTACGCAAGAAATACAGCTCCAGCAGATGCCGAAATTGTATCTCCTACTTCAGATACGCGCGTTTCTTTTTGTTGTCGTGTAAGTGGCATAAAAACGTATTAGATTAAATCGCAACGCGTTGTCATGCCCGACCCGATCGGGCATCCACGTCGCGTACGCTTGGATTCCCGCATTCGCGGGAATGACACTGATTAACAGTCACCAGTTTCAGATATATTTTATAACAGTAGAAGCCTGTATAAATTATCCTGCAGAGGTCTTATTGCCGCCCCTGGTCTTTGGATGACTGAACTATGTATAGAATAGATTAGGGAAAAACACAAGCTGCGTTCCCCTCTCCTTACTAAGGAGAGGGTTAGGGTGAGGTGGGTTCGCATCGCGCCGCCCACAGCCCTCACCCACCCGCCTGCGGGCGTGGTGCCCTCTCCCCCATATGGGGAGAGGGTAACTACTATAGCTACTGCAAATACTTCACCTTATTCCGATTATGCTCGTCGTTGGTTTTTGCAAATATCGTTGTTCCGTCTTTGGCTGTTAAATAGTAATAGTATTCTGACGCTTCGGGGCGCAGTGCTGCCAGTATTGCCGTTAACCCCGGGTTATTAATAGGAGTGGGCGGAAGCCCTCGGTATTTTCTTGTGTTATATGGAGTGTCTAGCGCCAAGTCTTGAACCGTAAGGTTTCCATTTTTTTCTACTATATACTCAAGTGTTGCATCTACATATAATCCTTCCCCGTCTTGTATACGCTTCCACAATACGCCTGCAACCATAGCCATATCTTTCCCACTTTGCACTTCTTTTTCTAAAATGCTTGCCATCGTTACTATTTCATCGAGTGTTCGATTATTTTTCAGTATCTCATCGCGAATCCCCTCCGAAACTTTTTTATCAAAATTTCCCAGCATACGCATAATCACGTCTTCTGGTGTATCATCTGGTGTTATTTTATACGTATCAGGGAAAACATACCCTTCTAAGTTTCTTGTACCCGGAATATCTTTAAGAAACGAAAACTTCCCTGCATACTTTGCCACTTTTGCTTCGTCTAAAAATAACTGGGCCGTTTTTCCGGTACGGTCTGCATACCGTGCTGCTACTTGAGATAGCGTAAACCCTTCTGGAAACGTAACAGAAAATTCTTTCGTTTGTACGTCTCCGTGTGCAAATCTCTCCACAACTTTTGAAATTTTTTCTCCTTGCTCAACATGATATATTCCTGCTTGAATTTTTGAAGCAGCATTATCTTTTCTTCCATAGTATTTCCATGGAATCGTTCGATCAGAATATCCATCATCTACCAAGCCTCTCCAAACTTCAGCAGCACTCTTGCCTTGAGGAATTTCAATGTCCCCTGCTTTTTCAATAATCCCGCTCCCCCAAACAAGACGAAATAAGACAATGCCAACAATGCCAACTGTTAAAAGAAGTGTGGCAGTAAACTTTTTGCGGTTTACGATAGCAATCATAAAAATTCTTTTTTGTCACTCTCTTCTAGTTTCTGTACTACTTCTTTCACTTTTTGAGAACTTGCAATATCTGTTATGAGTGTTGCGTGCTCCGTAACAACTACGATCGTATCTTTCATCCCAATCATTGAAACAACGTGATTCGTAGCGTTGTAAATATAATTGTTATGACTATCTACGTGCACATGGTGCCCATGCGGAACATGGTCGCCATCTGTTCCAAATAGCTCTTTCACTATTGCCCAGCTTCCTACATCGCTCCACCCATAATCTCCCGTAACGGCAATAATATTCGGTGTGCGCTCATTGAGTGCATAATCGATAGCAATCTTTGGTATGCTTCCATATATTTTCGCGGCTTCTTTTCCTCCATGTTCCTTTAGTACACGTGCATAGTGCGTAATTGCAGTGTGAAGATCTGGTGCATATGTCTGCAGTTCTTGCAGAAGAAAATTCGGCGTAACGCACATATACCCTATATTCCAGAAATACGATCCATCAGCAACATACCCTTTTGCCGTCTCTTCATCTGGCTTTTCTTTAAATGAATCAATAGTGAATACATCATCGTGCCCTGCTATCTTCTTCCCCATCTTCATATAACCAAATCCTGTTTCCGGAGACGTTGGAGTGTGCCCAATAATGACAATACGGTTGGGATTTTCTTCTATTAACTTCTGCATGGTAGCTAAATCTCTCAGAAGTTCCTCTTCATTAGTAAATACATGATCCGCCCACAAAAAGAGTGTTGGCTCATCGCCTTTTCGTAATTGCTCTAAACTCACTGCAGCCGCGGCAAATGCAGGACCCGTTTCTCTGCGTTCCGGCTCTAAAAAAACATTTTGCTCTGCAATGGTAGGTAAAAGTTCTTGGATCTTTTTTTGATATTGCTGCGTTGTTGCAATATATATATTCTCTTTTGGAACAAGCACTGCAGCGCGATCGTAGGTGTGCTCAAGGAGCGTTTTTCCTGTTCCTAAATCTAAAAACTGCTTTGGGAGGTTCTTTCGAGACAGGGGCCATAGCCTTGTCCCACCCCCGCCTGCCATAATGACGATATTCATAGGTGTAGTAATACGATACACTAGTGCCTATGGGCGTTGCAAAGGTAACTTTTATACCACACCACACGAACAATCATTGGCCACTTGCGTTGCGTCATCGTACGCTTGCATATGTTTCCTCGTTCCTCATCCTTACAAAAATCGTTGCCATATCTGCACTTGCACTTACTCCTCATACAGCAGAACTTTCGACAATCACAGAAAGCACGATGGTAGCGCTGACTAATCAAGCTCGTACCCAGGCGGGACTTCCTGCACTTTCCGTAAGCAACAGCCTCACGCAAGCAGCAAAATTAAAAGGTCAAGATATGCTCAAAAACCAATACTTTGCACATATTTCCCCAAGCGGCGTAACTCCATGGTTTTGGATGAAAAAAACAAATTATACATACGAAGTTGCTGGTGAAAATTTAGCAATTGATTTTCTAGACGGTGAAGATGTAATATCCGCTTGGCTTGCAAGCCCAACACATAAAGCAAATATGTTGCATACGGAATACACGCAAACAGGTATTGCGGTAGTAAGTGGAGAGTTTCAAGGAGGAACGTCGATTATTGTCGTTCACATGTTTGGGAAACCGCTCGCAGAGGTAGTTACAGAGCCTACCGCCGATACATCCCCCGTGCCAACACCGCCACCAACGCCAATAGTAGCCGGAATTACCAAGCCAATTTCAACGCCATTACCAAGCCCTACACCAGTTCCGAAATATACAATCGCACTTTCTCCCGCATTTGACAGGCAGCAAATAGCAATTGTAGGTGCATCTTCTGTATCACCGTGGCAGTTATTTTCCCTCAATTCACCTATAGCAATAAATGCGAGCGTCATCCATGCAATCCCAACATTCACAATCCAAGAAAATAAGGCTACAGAGAGTTTTGTCGCGACCATTATTCACTCCACACGCCAAGTAACATTACTTATTCTTCTTACTGTTGCATTCTTACTTACGCTTGCAATCCTCGTTCGAATCCGTGTGCAGCACCCTGCGCTTATAGCCCATGCCTCGCTAGTCGTCTTCCTTGCGACGATACTGCTGCTATATTAAGCCATTTTTCTGCTTACTATTGACATTTAGTATAAATAGAACTATAATAGACGGTTATGCAAAAGACCCGTCCAATACTACTGTTTGTGAGTGCGTTCTTTTTCGCGTCTCTTTTCTTTACTGGAGCCGTTTTAAGCTTCCTTACATTTGCTCCTCTTGCGCCTTCTTTACTTAACTCCCTGTTTTTTCCTCAGCCCAGGGGTATAGCTCAACTACCCCTCAGCCCTGACCGTGTCGTCCCATTTTCTACCCCAGCTCCAGAAATCGTAATTAATCCATACCCAATTCAGGTACCACTCACTCCTGCATACAATAGCGCAGAAACTACTTCTAACTTGATTAGAATTCCTTCACTTGGCATTACCGTTCCTGTTGTACTGAGCCCTTCCCTAAAAGATACGGATGTTATTGCAACGCTCAATACCGGAGCAGCACTCTATCCAAATGGAGTTGCCCCGGGCGCACTTGGTAATACATTTATCTCCGCTCATTCCACAGGAGAGCCGTGGAAAGGTGCGTACCGATTCGCATTTATTCGCATCAACGAACTAAAAACTGGAGATGCGCTTCATGTAGACTGGAAAGGCACACGATATTCATATCGAATCACAACAAGTGAAATTGTAACTCCCACTTCTGATTTTCGTGTGATTTCTGATAGACCAATACCAACAATTTCTCTTATGGCATGTTGGCCGTTATGGTCAACCAAGCAGCGTATGTTAATTCACGCGCAGCTTACAAATATTACGCAGCTAACGAGACCAGTTGCTACGTAAAGCAGATGGTCGTATAAGGTAGTGTTGTTCGTTTCCAATTTCCCTCTAGAGTAAAGGTACAAGCAATGTCCAGGCTCATTCGAGATTTTTTTGCAGTTACACAAAATTCGATTTACTGGATACGAAGAGATGTAAATGGGACCGTAGTTGTATCCAAGTTTGCGCATCGTAACCATGCGCAAGGCGATCGAACAATCGGGGATACATTGCCCTCAGATGATCTGTGGGCAATCACGCTCCATGAAGGAATATTTTCCTTCCACGCCGACATCGATGCGATAGCATATGAAAAAGTTGGGAGTAACAGTCAGGTACTCCCAGAACATGTACCTCAATCACTCTGGAACAAAGGTACCTCGCCCCTTGTTGCCCTCTGCACAACACCCGACCTGGCAAACGCATGTCTTGCCGATGGAAGTACAGATATCGATGACGTGCGATGGAAAAGGAGTACGAAGAATGTTTTGCGCCAGCTCGAGGACGACCCAAAGTTTCGGGTGTCCCGTTTGCCCGGGTTAGGCTTCCCTGTTACTTTCTTCGAACAGTAACCAAGGACGTGTGACTCACACGATCAGCCGGAACTATACGTTCCGGCTTTTTTTATGCAAAAAATTCTTCGAAGATATTTCTTACTTCTGCAATTGAAATATATGTTTTTACGTTTAGTTTTTCATTACCTGCAATCATAGCAGAGAGCGAGCGACCCGGAGTTTCCCGATACAAACACAGAATTTTCTTACCCATATCTTCTGCGCGGCCAATTTCATATCCCACTCCAAGGCTTGGCTGCGTTACTTCCGCAACTACTACATCTGCCATCGTAACCCAGTCCATATCTTGCTTGTAAATTGCAACTACATCTTTTCCCGTACCCGCACTTGCCACAATGTCTTTATTCCCAAAATGTTCCGTGAGCACGGTACCAAAAGAACGAAGCAGTTCTATAATCTGTTTGTATATTTCCTGGTCGTCTCGTCCACCACGAATAGATGCTGCGAAGTAGATGTTCATATATTTATAGTAGCCCATGCATCAAATGCCGGAAAATCAGTATACAAATACCCGATACCGCCTTTACTCTCAAACAATTCAATCACCGCTGGTTGATTATCTACCATTAGAGAATTTTGAATACTTCCTCCTAGCTTTTCCAGAGCGATATCAAATAGCTTTCCATGATTCTCTTTTTTCAAAAAACCATAGTCAACGGAGTTAACAATCGCATCAAACTTTTCTTTCAAGCGATGTGCTGGAGCGGTTATTTCAGAGAACACGTCCATATTATCGGTTACAAGCCCCACCTTCATACCCGCTTCTCTTATTTTTGATATAAATAACAACAACTTTTCGTCTAGCTTCATGTTCAGCGCACTTTCAATAAATGCTTTATTCAAAACGTCAAAATCCATGCCTGCTCGCTTTGCAATATTTCTATTCATCTCATCGGATGATATTTCTCCCCTCATCCACTTGCGA
>Ga0209542_10008899_pt1 | contig 18593 bp, 17 predicted proteins | sample RifCSPhighO2_01_FD_184028 | JGI IMG/M metagenome (GOLD analysis project Ga0209542, IMG submission 184028) | Soil microbial communities from Rifle, Colorado - Rifle CSP2_plank highO2_0.1 (SPAdes) (version 2) | ecosystem: Environmental > Terrestrial > Deep subsurface > Rock core/Sediment ...
GCCAGCGTTCATCCTGAGCCAGGATCAAACTCTCAATAAAAAAAGTAAATTTATTAGTTTAAATGCAAAAACTTACTACGAAAAAAACATTTTAGAATAGTACAGGGTTCACCTTTTAAAACTGATACTTGTTGAATATACAAAATTCAACAAGCAACATTAAATTTTCAAAGTACCACAATACTTATATTTAGAGTATACGCTTTACAAACTACTTTGTCAATGCTACGCTTAATGAGTATTAAAAACTCAAAAAACAAACAACGCAAAATAAAATATTTTCTATAAACTATTTTATTGCTTAACTTAAGATTTACGCAAATATGATTTTTCTTCGCTTTATAAAATGGTATTTATACGAAACGCATATAAATATTATTAAAATTTGGTTAAATTTTTTTATTTTTATATTAAATTTCTTTGGAATTAGATACCATTTGAAAACTTTTTTTCGCGCTTGGCGTTTAATATCTATTAGCATAGCAAGCAATAATCGCGTTAAAATATTTTTCTTTAAGCTTACAAACAGGCTTATAGGAACAATAATAGGAATGATCGCGCGAAGCATTGTTATTATCTCTGGAATAATTTTCGCGATAATAGTATTTTTTATAGGAATCGCAATAGAATTAATATGGCTATTTTTAGTAATTATCCTAATATACGAATTATATAAAGGATTAGAACTATACAACATAACTTTAATATCTATAACTGTTGGTTTATTTTTAATCATAGCCTTGTTTTTTATATTTCAAAAAAGAAAACAAATTTCATTAGAATCAAAAGCAGATAAATATGTTAAAAAAAGAATTGGTTTTGATTATGAAGATAAAAATTTACTAAAAACAACAGGTCTAATTTTAAAAGATATAGAATATTTAAAAGAATGGTATAAAGAACATTATTATGAACAAAAATCCCGTTCGCGATTTTGGAAAAAAGAATTTTTAGACCGAATACCTCCGATTGGAATGAATTGGACTTCTAGTTATACTCCTATATTAGATAATTTTTCTAAAGAAGTAAAAATAGAAAATTACGAAATTGATGATCATACTATTTTTTCTGAATATAAAACAGAAATTGAAGGAACTGAAAGGATTTTAGCTCAAAATGGCAGAAACAATGTTTTATTAGTTGGAAATGAAGGCATTGGCAAAAACTTAATTTTAATAGCGCTCGAGAGATTAATTGAAACCGGCAAATCTCTGCCTTGCTTATCATTTAAAAGATTTTTATGGCTTGATGTAAATGCTTTATTATCTGGAATAAATAATTCCGGAGATTTGCGTTTGCGATTAGAAGCTGTTTTTAATGAGGTTCTTTATGCTGGCAATGTAGTGCTTGCTATTGAAAATATACATAGTCTGCTTAATACAAATTTTACAGAATTACCTGATATTTTGCTTTCTTTTTTAAAATCCAATCGCTCTCAAGTAATAGCAACAACAACTCCTAACTTTTTATCAAAAATCAACCGCAACGATATTATAGGAGAATTAGGAAAAATTATTGTTAAAGAACGTTCAAAAAAAGATATAATAACAACTCTTCAGGAACTTGTTCTAAATATTGAAAAACAGGAAAATGTTTTTATTCCTTATCAATCTATAAATAAAATCATAGAGCTATCAGACGTATTTTCTTCTATGGAAATTTTTCATCCTAAAAAAGATATTGATTTTTTATATGAAGCTGTATCTTTTATAAATAGCAAAAATAAAAAAATCTTAGAAATAAACGACCTAATAGAACTAACATCGCAAAAAACAGGTATTCCATTAGGCGTGCTAAAACAAGATGAAAAAGAAAAACTTATAAATTTAGAAGAAACATTTAATAAAAAAATAATAGGGCAAGGGGAAGCTGTTAAAGCAATTGTTAACGCGCTTAAGCGAGAGCGATTTAAAATTAGATCAAACGAGCGCCCAATTGGAACATTTTTATTTTTAGGCGCAACAGGCGTTGGCAAAACAACAACAGCAAAAACATTGGCAGCGATTTATTTTGAACGAAAAAACAATATGATTCGTTTTGATATGTCTGAATACGCTAAAGATAACGATACAACGCGCTTAATGGATAATCTTTCTCAAGAGGTAAAGCAAAATCCTTACACAATACTTTTGTTAGACGAAATAGAAAAAGCCAACTCAAAAATATTAAACCTATTTTTAAGTATTTTAGACGAAGGAATAATGACTAACACAAAAGGCTTTAAAATAAACTTTCGCCACTTAATTATTATTGGCACATCTAATGCCGGAGCTAATTTAATACAAGAAAGTATTGAAAAAGTAGGCTCAAAAGAATTTGATAAAGAACTTCTTGAACATTTGCAAAAAAATAATATATTCAGTCCAGAGTTTCTTAATCGTTTTGACGCCATAATTACATTTAAAACTCTTAATAAAAAAGAATTAAAACAAATTGCCGAACTTTTATTAAACGACCTTGCGGAAAGATTGCAAAAAGAACATAACATTAATTTTATAATAAATGATAATCTAAAAACATTTTTATCTGAAGATGGTTATGATCCTAAATATGGAGCGCGCCCAATGAGAAGAGTAATGCAAGATAAAATCGAAACTCTGCTCGCTGATAAATTCTTAAAAAACGAATTAAAACCAGGAGATAAAATAGAACTAACTGAAAAAGACCTGCAATAACAATTCAAATGTAAAATTTAATAAAAATACTATAAATAATAACATAATATATGTCAAGTATTTTCAAAAATATTTACATATGATATATTGTTTTTAATGAAAAAAATAATAGATAACTCTAACTTATCAGTTCCTAAAAATAAAAATGGTTTTAAAATATGGAGAAATGCTAAAAACTCTTGGGATAATAAAAAAATTAACCCTATAAAACAGCAAAAAAAATTGCCACGGCAATGGAGCCGTTTTTAATTTTTAATGATTACATTAAAAACAAGGTTATCAATTATTCGTTTGCGAGTGAAACGAGCTTACGAATAATTAGATGTTCTAATTTTTAATGATTACATTAAAAACAAAGTTCTCAACAAATGCTTAACGAGCGACAGCGAGTTTAGAATTTGTTAGAGGTTTTAATTTTTCCATAATTATTTTTATTTATTATGGAAAAACAAAGTTCTCAACAAATGCTTAACGAGCGACAGCGAGTTTAGAATTTGTTAGAGGTTTTAATTTTTAATGATTACATTAAAAACAAAGTTCTCAACAAATGCTTAACGAGCGACAGCGAGTTTAGAATTTGTTAGAGGTTTTAATTTTTAACATCTCCAATACCTGCTCTCTGATTTTTTCAGGAGCTATTTTTTTTGTTATAAGTTCGTTAATAAAATTTGCTGATTTTTTAAATTCTTTTTCTTTAAAACCAATTGTTGTCATTGCAGGCGTTCCTATGCGAATGCCTGTTGGCTTAAAAGCGTTTTCATCTCCGGGAACAGTATTCCTGTTAGCTAAAATATTAGCTTTTTCTAAAATATTTTGCGCTTCTGCGCCGTCTATGTTTTTGTTTTTTAAATCAATAAGCATTAAATGATTATCAGTTCCGCCAGTTACTAAATTAAAGCCTTTATTTTTTAATTCTTCAGCTAATATTTTAGCATTTTTAACTACCTGTTTTTGATATTCTTTAAATTGAGGAGTTTGCGCTTCTTGAAAAGCAATTGCTTTAGCAAATATTGTGTGTTCATGCGGACCGCCCTGAAATCCGGGAAAAACAGCTTTATCTATTTTAGAAGCTAATTCTTTTCTGCAAAAAATTACAGCGCTTCTTGGCCCTCTCAATGTTTTATGAGTTGTGGTCATAACAATATCAGCATAAGGAAATGGCGAGCTATGTTCGCCTCCAACTATTAAGCCAGCGATATGAGATATATCCGCTAAAAGATAAGATTTCACTTTTCTCGCGATTTTGCCAAACCGCTCAAAAGAAATTTCGCGAGGATAAGCACTTGCTCCCGCTATAATGAGCTTTGGCTTTTCGCTTATTGCTAATCGCTCTATTTCGTCATAATCAATTAAATTAGTTTTAGAATTTAGACCGTACGCAATTGCTTTATAAGCGCGACTTGAAATATTTGCTTTATGCCCGTGCGATAAATGTCCTCCATGAGCCAAATTCATTCCTAATATTTTATCGCCGAATTTCAAAAGAGCTAAATAAATTTCCGCGTTAGCAACACCTCCAGAATAAGGCTGAACATTTGAGTGCCATTCCTTGCTATCAAGACCAAATGTTTTTAACGATTCTTTTTGGCATATATTTTCTATTTCATCTATTATTTCAAGACCAGGATAATATCTCCTACCTGGATACCCTTCAGCGTATTTATTAGCTAAAATATTGCCAGAATAACGAGTTACATCGTCTGAAGGATAATTTTCCGAAGCAATTAAATTAATAAATTCTTTTTGCCTTTGCTCTTCTTTTTTTAATAAACTTTGTAAATTTTGATTCATTATGATAAAATCATAACATTAAGAACTAAATAAATCAAATAATTTTTATTGTTCACAATGATTGGTTTTACATTCATAATAGCAACATTTGTTGGGATTTTTATTAGCAGAAGTATTACCTTGCGGCATTTTTTTCTTAAAAAAATGCGTTCTAAAAGATTAAAAAACAAAAAATATATTTATAATAATGCTATAAAGTCTAAATCTAAAAAATTAAAAAAGCTTCTTAAAATAACTTAATGTTCTTGATTCAATGTTTTATTTAAAACCGTGTTTAAACAATTAAAAACTATTTATATTTTATTATTTACAATTGGAATTCTAAATGTAATCGCTTTATCAGGCGTTTATATTGGCGCTAATAATTTAGAAAAATTAAAACGCGAACAGATTAGCAATAAAAAAGAATTAAAAGAAATACTTTTAACGCAAGGATATGAGATTAGCAATATTGATATTGAATTAAATAAAATAAAGCAAGAATTGCAAATAGAAATACAAGAAATAGACAAAAAAACCTCTGAAAAATTTATTAAAGAAAAAGTGGTTCAGGAAGAAGAGCAAAGGCTAATTGAAAAAAGACTTGATTCGCAAATATCAAAATTAGAAAAAAATTTAGCGGAATCTGTTTATAATTTGCGCAACACAGTTAACGAATGGAGCAAAAGAATTGCTTTTATTGAATGCTCTTTTGCTGTAAATAATTTTTCTTCTATAAAAACATTTGGATCAGGAACAGCTCTTTTTACTAATGGCGTAAATATTTTAACTAACAAGCATATTCTTATTAGCAATGAATTATATCCTAATTCCTGCAAAGTAAAATTCACTTCTGATGGAGTTATATATATTATAGATAAAAATGATTTTACAATACCTATAAATGACAATGATTTTGGTCTTATAAATATAAAAAATCCTAAACTTAATCTTACTAAATTAGTTAATTCACCAGCGCCAATTTGCGCTAATAAAGCGTCTATAGGCGATCCTATTGTTATCTTAGGATACCCTAATATTGGTTCACAAACTGACATTACAGCAACTGAAGGAATAATATCTGGATACGACGGCAACTTTTATATTACATCTGCTAAAGTAGAGCAAGGCAATTCTGGAGGCGCTGCTGTTCTTATAAAAGAAAACTGCTTTTTAGGTATACCAACCTTGGCAAAAATAGGAATGGTCGAGTCATTGGCGCGTATTTTTGATATTAGAATAATATTAGGACAATAAAAATTTAAATGTATTTTTATATCGCGGTATTGTTCGCTGTTCATTTTTCATTGTGTTTTACTTTTTATGAAATCTTTTCTTAAAAAAATAGTGTCAAAAAATATTTTTAAAGTATATTACATCTTAGTAGAATTTTTAATCGCTCTTTTTTATGGCTTTCCGGGAAAACAATTGAGAATAATAGGAATTACAGGCACAAAAGGCAAATCAAGCGTTGTTTATTTAGCGTCTAAGGTTTTTGAAGCATCAGGATATAAAGTAGGCGCAACATCTTCTATTGAATTTAAATTAGGTAAAAAAACCTCGATAAATAAAACTAAAATGACTATGCCTGGCAGAATTGTGTTGCAAAAATTTTTGCGCGAATGCGTAAAACAAAAAATGGATTATGTTATTTTAGAAATAACATCTGAAGGACTATATCAAAATAGACAAAAATTTATTAATTTTGAAACAGCGCTTTTTACTAATCTATTTCCAGAACATATTGAATCGCATGGCTCATATGAGAATTACAAAAAAGCTAAAGGATTATTATTTAAAACATTAAAAGGAAAAGGCAACGCCATTATAAATACAAGCTATAACGAATCAAAATATTATTTAAATTTTAAAGCCAAAGAAAAACATACATTTAAATCAACTGATAAATTGCCGTTTAAAACTCATTTAATAGGCGATTTTAACAAAGAAAATGTTTTAGCTGTTTATAATTTAGCTCGCTTTTACAAAATTAAAAAAGAGATAATTAAAAATGCTTTAGATAAAATTAAATTTATTCCAGGTAGGCTTGATCCAATTGATATGGGACAAGATTTTAAAGTTTATGTTGATTACGCTCATATGCCAGCAGCTTTGGAACGAGTTTTACAGGCGCTAAAAAGTCAAATATCACATCCTATTGTTGGTCAAACAAACGCTAAAAAAGTCAAAAATCAAAAATTAATTGCAATAATTGGTTCGCAAGGCAGTAACAGAGACAAATGGAAACGGCCTGAAATGGGCAGAATTGCAGTTGAATGCGCAGATATTGTAATTATTACTAATGAAGATCCGTATAAAGACAATCCTTGGCAAATTATAGAAGATATTTATCGCGGAGCAGAAAAAATACAAAATTTTAAAAAACAAACAAAAGTAATAAAAATATTAGACCGTGAATTTGCTATTAAAAAAGCAATTGATGCAGCAGAAAAAAACGACATTGTTTTAATTTCTGGAAAAGGACGAGAGCCATGGATGGAAACAGCTAAGGGGAAAATTCCTTGGAGCGACGCAAAAATCGCTGAAAAATATTTAAAATTAAAAACCTCTAACAAATTCTAAACTCGCTATTGCTAGTTAAGCATTTGTTGAGAACTTTGTTTTTAATGATTACATTAAAAATAAAAACCTCTGCGAATTTTTAAGTTAAAATAATTAAAGCAATTCCTAATACAAACAAAGTAAAGTGCGCTATAAAATTACTTTTATGTTCGCTTTGATGATGAATTTCAGGCATTAAATTAGATAATGAAATATAAAGGAAAACTCCTGCTGCGAATGAAATCGCGATATACATTGAACCCTGAAGAACATCAACAAAATTATAAGTTAAAACAGCTCCTACTATTGTTGTTAAAGCTGAGAAAGCATTATATATAAATACTCTGCTTTTTTTCATTCCTATCCTAATCATTAAACTAAAATCAGCTATCTCTTGAGGAATTTCATGCGCTATTACTCCTATTGACACAGATATTCCAAGAATTGGATTTGTTAAAAAAGCAATAGCGATTATAATACCGTCAACAAAATTATGAACTCCGTCCCCAATTAAAATAGAATAAATAGTTCTTGTTGTTAGTTTTTTTTCTATTTCATCGCGGTGATGAGTATTATCGTCTCTATGGTGATTATACCACCAAATTAAACGCTCTATTAAAAACAAAAACAAAATAGCAGCAGCAGCAATATAAAAAACCTGCTCTGTATTATCTGTAAGTTCTAATGCTTCTGGAAATAAATCCAAAAGCCCAACTGATAGCATTACGCCTCCTGCAAAACTAACAAAGTAAGATGAAATACTGGTTATAAACTTATCTTTCCAAAGCATAAAAACTCCGCCAATCATAGAGCCAAAAGAACCAATAAGAGAAAATATAATTATCCAAAATAAAATAGACATAAAATGATTATGAAAATTTTTACTATTTATATACTATCATAAAAAGTTCTTACAAAGCAACTGATTAATGAATATTATTATTATGATATAATCTATTGACCGCTATATCAATATCTGATACTTTATACCTATGGAGAGGTGCCTGAGTGGCTGAAAGGGATAGGTTGCTAACCTGTTGTTCGCTTTATTGCGTACCGAGGGTTCGAATCCCTCCCTCTCCGCCAATAGAAACTTTGCCTATATATGAATAAATCTAATTTACATAGTAAAAAATTACCTGAATATAATAATAAAAAATGGAATTACAAAATTCAGATATAAAAAGAAGGAGGTGAAAATATGTTAAATGCTAAAAATTTTGGATTAGCTAGCGGAATTTTAGGCGCTATAACAATGTTTATAATAACTTTAATTTCGCTTGGCAATGGCTATGGGAGTGAATTTTTAAAACTAATGACAAGTATATACCCAGGTTATGAAGTAAGCGGCATTGGTGTTATTATTGGCTCAATTTACGGATTTATTGATGGCTTTATTTGCTTTTATATTTTTGCTTGGATTTATAATAAACTACAAAATAAATAATTTTTTATTGCATATAATCTCACTTTTTACTTTGATATTTATATCAAAAGAGTTTTTGATTTTTCGTTGACAGAAAAAGAGTTTTCTGTTAATTTAATGTGTAAAGCATAAATGTCGCCATCGTCTAGCATGGCCCAGGACACTAGGTTTTCATCCTAGAAACACGGGTTCAAATCCCGTTGGCGATAAATTTTATTATGCCTCACAAAATTTTACATCAATGGAGAGCTTTAGAATATAATCATAGCAAAAAAAGCGCTTCTTGGAGCATAAGCATTATTATATTCGCTATATTATTCTTTATTATAGGCATATGGAAATATGATATTACAATTATAGCGCTCGCGATTTTAGGAGGTTTTACAGTATTGCGATTTGGTCGCAAAAAACCAAAAAATATTATTTTTACAATTAGAAACGATGGAATACAAATTAACAATAAATTGTACGAATATAAAAATCTACAATCCTTTTGGATTTTTGAAGAACATAATGAATTAGTTCTTCATAGTCAAAAAAAATTAATACCTTTAATTCACATAAATTTAAATAACGAGGATAAAAAACACATAAAAGACCTTTTACTCAAATTTTTGCCAATAAAAGAAGAAAATTATCCAATATATGATATTTTTGCCCGCTTTATTGGATACTAAAACCAGTTAAATTGTAAATTAAATGAGAGTCCCTATAGCTCAACTGGACAGAGCGCAAGCTTGCGGAGCTTGAGGTTAGAGGTTCGAGTCCTCTTAGGGACAATTTCTTTGCTTAAATTAAAAATTATTATGAATTATGGAGAGGTGGCTGAGCGGACTAAAGCGCTGGTTTTGAAAACCAGTGAGGAGCAATCCTCCGTGGGTTCGAATCCCTCCCTCTCCGCCAATAGAAATCAAAAATAAACAGCTTGGATTTTTTCCTGTTTAGCTATTATTTTTCTTTTTCTTTTTCCAATTGTTTTAGGGCTAATCTCAAAGTTGCTCGATTTGCGAGAAAGGCGGCAAATTGACAGCGGTTTTCATCTTTTTTAGGTATATTTCGGCGGTATTTATCAAATTCCTCAAAAGTAAAATCATCTAATTTCCCATACATTTTTAAATCTTTTTTGGTTAAAACGTCTAAATTTACTTCAGGATTGCCCGGCGTTTCAATTAAGTGACTTGATTTTTCTTCACCGGTTTCTTCTTTTTTTTGAAAATCGCGTAATTCCTTACGAAGCACTTCCAAACGGATTTTTTCTTCCGCGTCTTGCTTTTGAAATTTATGCAATGTTTCTACCAGATTTGAGCCGGGTTCAGCGATAGATGCCCGAATAACTTCTTGAATAGGGTACGGCGTCGGAATATCTCCTTTTTTTTCTTGCAATTGAATCATTTTCAATACAGGAAAACGCACTTCGCGATCATCAAGTCCTATAATAAATTCACTACCTTCCTCGCGGAATTTGAATTTGTAGCCTTCGTCTTCAAGTTCCTCAACCATCTCGCTGACTTCTTTACGCATTGACTCGATTTTTTCTCTTTCATTTTCTAAATCAGGAAATGTTTCCATATTATTATAAGTATACCACAATTTTATATAATAGTCAGCTTACTGGCGAGTATCCTACGCTTTCAACTTCAGATTACCTTGATACCTGCGCAATGAACCGTTTTAAAAAAATAAATATTTATAATCTATCAAATTAAATTATGAACATTACAAACACTTACAAAGTAAAAGGAATGCACTGCGTCTCATGCGCGAGTATCATTGAGAAAACAGTCAAAAAAATTGACGGAGTAGAAAATATTTCAGTAAATAATGGCACAGAAAATGCCAAGATTTCTTTTAATACAGAAAAAACATCTTTTGAGATATTTAATCAAAAATTAGAACCGCTGGGATATTCTCTCGTTCTCCAAACAGCAGAAGAAATGGGTATGACTGAAAATGAACACGCGGAACACTTAGGGCTTAATCAATCAAAAAAAGAAAAACTAAAAGAAATAGACAACATGAAAAAAGGAGTGCTTGACGCGCTTCCTATTGCAGGTATCAGTATTTTCATAATGGCTTGGGAAATATTTGGAAAATACAATCTAGTTGCTCCGATGTCTCCTGTTATATATGAATTTTTTAATCATCTTATTCCAATCTTTGCAACATATATTTTTATAACCATTGGTAAACCATATTTGCTTGGAGTGTATAGATTTTTTCGTTATGGAAAAGCAAATATGGATACGCTTATCGGGCTTGGAACATCAGTTGCTTTTATTTACAGTTTTATTGTCACAGCGTTTGAAGACCTCTTAAAACCATATTTGAGCGCGCAATACAATTTTTATGATGTTTCAATTGTGGTGATTACTTTTATTGCTCTTGGTAAATATTTAGAAGCAAAATCAAAACTCAAAACTGGAGACGCTATTGAAAAACTTTTAAGACTTCAAGTAAAAACTGCGCTTGTTGTAAGAAATGGAAAAGAAATTGAAATAAAAATTGAAGAAGTAAAACATAGCGAAATTATAATTGTAAAGCCCGGGCAAAAAATTCCTGTTGATGGTGTGGTCGTAGAAGGAACTTCCTATGTTGATGAATCAATGATCACTGGCGAGCCAATTCCAATAGAAAAAACTGTCGGCACGCAAGTTGTCGCAGGGACAATCAATACAACAGGCGCTTTTAATTTTAAAGCCACAAAAGTTGGTTCTGAAACACTTCTCTCTCACATTATAAAAATGGTTGAAAATGCGCAAGGAAGTAAAGCGCCAATACAAGCGCTTGCGGATAAAATATCTGCTGTATTTGTGCCGATTGTATTAGTCATCGCAATTATTTCATTTGGATTATGGATGTACTTTGGTCTACCAGTGTTTGGTTTTTCAAAAGCGCTTTCATTTGCCCTGACTTCATTTGTAGGAATACTTGTTATTGCTTGTCCGTGCGCGCTTGGACTTGCGACACCTACCGCAGTAATTGTTGGAGTTGGTAAGGGCGCAAAAGAAGGCATTTTAATTAAAGATGCTACTGCGCTTGAAACACTTTATAAGGCAAATATTGTTGTTGTTGATAAAACAGGAACTATCACAAAAGGCAAACCAGAACTGACAAAAGCGCAAGTTTTAGGAAATAAAAATGAGGAAGAAATTATTTCAATCCTTGCTACGCTTGAAAGCAAATCAGAGCATCCTATAGCTCGCGCAATTGTAAATTATGCGAAAGAAAAAAATATTAACACAAAAAGTATTTCAAATTTTGAAATTATAAAAGGCAAAGGTCTTAAAGGAACGATTGAGGATACAGAATATTTTGCAGGTAATATAAAAATAATTTCTGACTTGAATATTTCATATAATATTCAATCTTTGGAACAGGAAACAAAGCAAGGCAAAACACCAGTATTGCTTGCAAATAAAAACGCATTACTTGGAATAGTTTTTGTCGCGGATCCTATCAAGCCAGAAGCAATTGAAACAATAAAAGCATTACATAAATTGAGAAAGAAAGTGGTAATGCTCACAGGCGATGACAAAAATACAGCCAAATATATCGCCAAAATTGTAGGCATTGATAAAGTTTTCGCAGAGGTAATGCCAGAGGACAAATTAAACATTATAAAGGACTTACAAAGTAAAGGGAATATTGTGGTTATGGCGGGCGATGGTGTAAATGACGCGCCTGCTCTTGTTCAAGCAGATGTTGGCGTTGCAATGGGAACAGGAACAGATGTTGCGATTGAATCAGCGGGAATTACTTTACTTGATGGAGATATTTCAAAACTTGTAAAAGCAGTGAAATTATCAAAAATGACAATGAACGGAATCAAGCAAAATCTTTTCTGGGCTTTTATCTATAATATTGTAGGTATTCCACTTGCAGGCGGGGCTTTTTATCCAGTCTTTGGTTGGCTGCTCTCGCCTGTTTTTGCTGGTTTTGCTATGGCGATGTCGTCTGTATCTGTTGTGTCAAACTCATTAAGAATTAAGGCAAAGAAATTATAATATGAAAATATACGCCTTTCATTTTTCTGGCACTCACTTTGTGCGTTATACAAAATCTTGATTGAAGATATTTTTAAATGTAGTTCTTGCAATATCATACAAAATGTTGCGTAAATGATTTAATAATGTTATAATTATTTAATATGAAAAAAATAAAAAAATCTATGCTCGGATTTACATTGATTGAATTATTGATAGTTATTGCTATTATTGGCACTTTAGCTTCTATGCTTTTTGTAAATATAGGCGGTGATTCGTTAAAAAATGCTCGCGATGCAAAAAGATTGTCTGATGTGCAAAATATTCGCTTAGGATTACTTATTTATTTCTTTAATAACGAAGGAAAGTTTCCTGACACTTTATCAGAATTAATACCTAATAACATACCATCAATTCCTATTGACTTCTTCTCTAATGAATTATGCAAAGAATCTGGCTTTGGAAATTATGATTATAAATATTCTTCTATTAATAATAATACTGGCTACATATTACAAGTATGTCTTGAAAATGCTGATAATCCTTCTTTATTAAACGATGCTATTGACCCTTCTTCTGGCGCTGAACATGTATATGATATAAAAGTACAGTAAAAATTTTAAACATTAGCAGACGCTTTGATTAATCTTTAATCAAAGCGTTTTTTATTTTTGCTAAAAAGCAATTTTTTTGCTATTATAAGTACAAAAATTAAGATTTAATAAACAAGATACAAAAATATGTATAAAGCGTATGACTCAAAATTAGTTGAAGATAAAATTTATAAAATATGGGAAAAGTCAGGCTTTTTTAATCCTGATAAATTATCTGAAAAACTACAAGTTAATTCAAAAATTGGCTTGCTAAAAAGCTATTGCATTGTTCTTCCTCCTCCTAATGTAACTGGCAATCTTCATATGGGGCACGCGCTAAACGCGACTATACAAGATATTTTAATTCGCAAAAAAAGAATGCAGGGTTATAAAACTCTTTGGCTCCCAGGAACTGATCATGCTGGTATTGCAACGCAAAATGTTGTTGAAAAAAAACTGAAAAAAGAAAATAAAAACCGTCATAATTTAGGAAGGGAAAATTTTATTAAATTAGTTTGGGAATGGAAAAAAGAATATGGGAACAATATTTTAAAACAATTAAAAAAACTTGGGGCTTCGTGCGATTGGTCGCGCAAACGCTTTACTATGGATAAAAATTACGCTAACGCAGTAGAAAAAGCTTTTATTTATTACTATAAAAAAAAATGGATTTATAAAGGAGAACGCGTTGTAAATTGGTGTAAAAGATGTCAAACTTCGCTTTCTGATTTAGAACTTGAATATGAGGAAGAAAAAAGTAAATTATGGCACATTCGCTATCCCCTAAAATTAAAAATTAAAAATAAAAAATTAAAAATTAACTATATTGTTATTGCCACAACAAGACCAGAAACTATGCTTGGAGATTCTGCTATAGCTGTTAATCCAAAAGACGCGCGATATAAAAACTTGATTGGAACTTATGTTATTTTGCCTATTTTAAATCGCGCCATACCTATAATTTCTGACCGCTCTGTTGATATGAAATTTGGCACAGGAGCTATTAAAGTTACTCCTGCTCATGATATATTGGATTCTTTAATTGGCGAAAAAAATAAACTGCCTATATATAAAGTTATAAACCAATTAGGCAAAATAACAAAAATCGCTGGTAAAAAATACGAAGGGCTATCAACAAAAGACGCTCGTGAAAAAATTGTTATAGAGCTTGAAAAACAAAACTTAATAGAAAAAATTGTTGATTATAATCACAGAGTTTCAAAATGTTATCGCTGTTCATCAACTATTGAACCTTTATTAAGCAATCAATGGTTTTTAAAAATGGACGAACTATCTAAAAAGGCAAGAAACGCGGCGCAAAAAAAAGAAATTTCTTTTCATCCTAAAAATTGGGAAAAAGTTTATATTGATTGGTTAAATAATATTCGCGATTGGTGTATTTCACGACAATTATGGTGGGGGCACCGTATTCCAGTTTATTTTTGTCAGAATAAAAAGGAAAAATTAAAAATTAAAAATTGCAACTTTATAGTATCAGAAAAAAAACCAAAAAAATGCCCTGTTTGTAAAAAATGCGAAATGAAACAATCAGAAGATGTTTTAGATACTTGGTTTTCTTCAGCTCTATGGCCAATAGCAACTTTAGGCTGGCCTAATAAAAATGCTCCTGATTTAAAAAAATTTTATCCTACGCAAGTATTGGCAACTTCTCGCGATATTATTAATTTATGGGTAACAAGGATGATTTTTTCTGGAATTGAATTTACAGGAAAAAAACCTTTTACAGATATTATAATACATCCCACTATTTTAACGCGCGACGGCAAAAGAATGTCAAAATCGCTTGGCACAGGGATTGATCCGGAAATTTTAATTGAAAAATATGGAGCAGACGCAACGCGATTTGGACTTATTTATCAAATGATGGGAGGACAAAATATTCATTTTAGCGAAGATTCTATAATTGCTGGCAAAAAATTTGCAAATAAACTTTGGAATATAATAAGATTTATAAATATAAATCTTGAAAATTCTGAAATCCAAATTACAAATTACAAATTCAAATCCGCCAGTTGGCAGACAAAATTATCAAAAAAAGATAAGGAAATATTAAAAAAATTATATAAAACCATAGAATCAGTTAATCAAGATATTGATAAGTATAAATTTGGACAAGCGCTTCATAACATTTATGATTTTGTTTGGCGGGATTTTGCAGATAAATACATAGAATATTCAAAAACAAAAAATACTGACGAGGTTAAACAAGTATTACTTTTTATTGTTACGAATATAATAAAACTTTTGCACCCGTTTATGCCATTTATTACTGAGGAAATATGGAATAAGCTTAAATTTAAAGAGCAAAAGGGATTGCTAATGGTTTCTGAATGGCCAAAATCATTAGATAATAGAAAATTCTTGTTTTAATAATTTTTAATTTTTATCGTGTCTATATCTAAAATTGTAATCATTACAATATTAAGTTTATTGCCAAGTTTTATTTGGCTTTTATATTATTTGCGAAAAGACCCTCATCCCGAGCCAAAAAAAATTATCATTAAATTATTTCTAATAGGTTTTTTAATAACTCCAATAGCTGCTATTATTGAGATTTATGGACAGCATTTTTTAGGGGGTCTTGTAAAAAATATTATTATCATTATAATGGGAGGAGCATTCATAGAAGAGTTCCTTAAATATTTAGCTGCGAGGCGTATAATAGCGCGCAATAAAAAAGAATTTGATGAACCTTCTGATGCTATGATATATTTAATTACTATAGCGCTTGGATTTGCAGCTTCAGAAAATATCATTATTCTTTTTAGCAGTTATTTGAACGGAGAAAGTATAAATCAAATTATTATAACTGTTACTTTGCGTTTTTGGGGAGCAACGCTTCTTCATACATTATCTTCGGGAATAATAGGATATTACATAGCTCAAAAATATTTCTATAATAAAAAATATCAATTAACGAAAGGTTTTATTATCGCTACTACACTGCATGCTGTTTTTAATTATTTTATTATAACTACTCAAAATATAAAATACACTGAATATAATCTTTTATTTGGGAACATTGAATTAGTTAAATATTTATTACTTTCTTTAATTATAATTTTACTTGGCGCGGGATTATTTATAATACATAAAGAATTTAAAAAATTATCCTTTTAATTTTACACATAATTTTATAACTAAACATTTATGACTAAAAAAGAAAAATTAACATTTTTAGAGAAATTAACAGGAATTAAAAATCTTTCTAAAAGTGACGAAACAAAAGAAGAAAAAGAAGTAAACGCAAGTGTAAAAGACAATGAAATTAATAATAAATCAGAGGAAAAATCTTTTATTAATAAAGATTATATTGAAAATCAGGAAAATTTTACTATTTCATTGCACAATAAAAACAAATTGCCAGAAAAAAAAATAACTCAAATAAATATGGATAAAGAAACTGAAAAATTAGAACAAAAAGATGAAGAAGAAGGACAGCTAACTATTGATGTTTATCAGACAGCAAGCGAAATTGTTATTAAATCTCCTGTGGCTGGAGTTCGCAAAGAAGACTTAGATGTTAATATTACCAATGATATGGTAACTATTAAAGGCAGAAGAGAAAACGACGATAGTGTTGTTCGTGAAGATTATTTTTTTCAGGAACTTTATTGGGGACCTTTTTCTCGATCAGTTATTTTGCCTTCGGAAATTGATACAAAAAAATCCAAAGCAATATTGCGCGACGGCATTTTAACTATTAAACTTCCAAAAATAGATAAAGAAATAACTAAAAAATTATCTATTGAATTAGGATAAACGCAATTAACAAATAACAGCGCGCAACGAACAATTTTTTAAAATAGAACAAAAAATGCTTTTCCATTATTTTTTGTTTATTATTTTTCGCCGAGGTGGTGAAATTGGCAGACACGCATGGCTTAGGACCATGTGCCGCAAAGCTTGTGGGTTCAAGTCCCACCCTCGGCACCACGTAGGAAAAGTCAAATCAGCTCTAACCATATTTTGTAAAAGCAGAAAAGAAAAATTTTCATAAAAGATTTTTAATTAAAAATAGGGCCTCAACCATTATATCAACTTGTGTGTAATTTCGTTTATCACGAATCACACAAATCGCCTTTTTTTTGAATTAGAAAAAACAAAACCCCGCGCAGTAATGGGGTTTTGTTTTTTAATTAAATTTTTAGAATTCTAAAAATTACAAAAGATTATGCTGGAGCAAATACTATACTGTTAACAATAGCAACTATTGACCAAGCAAGTCCTGCTATAACAATACCAACAACAGCAAAAATAACCATTTTTATGCCAACACCCGCTCTTTCTGCATTGCCTCCCGCTACCATATACATAATACCACCAACAATTAACATTGCTACGCCGATAATCAAAGCAAACGCAAATACCCAACCTAATACATTTTGAATTCTATTAAATAATTCTGCTAATCCGGAAATTCCAGTATCAGTTGATTTTATTCCTCCTTGAGCTAAATTTTCTACATCTTCAAAAGCGCTTATTCCTCCTGAACCTGGCGGAGCGTCAATTGCATTTGCAGAGATTGGCGCTCCAACTAAAACCGCAAGCATTGCTAAAACTAATAATGTGGATATTTTTTTTAACACATATATCACCGCCTTTCTTTAAAAAATAAATTACATTTTTTATTCTATTATGCTATTTATAACACTTAGTATTGACCAAGCAAATCCTGCTATTAAAAAACCGATAACGCTATATAAAACCATTTTGCCTGCAATTTTTGCTCTATCTACATTGCCACCGGATGTAATATAAACAATGCCAGCTATTATTATAGCTATTACTCCTATTACAATAGTAAAAGCGAAAAGCCAGCCAGCTATTTTTTGCAATAAATTTAAGGTTTCATTTAAACTGCCAGGTCCTCCCCCTGGCACGCCAACTGGTTTTCGCACTCCAAAAATTATACTTGAACAAAACCTGTCCGCATCAGAAATAACACTGGTTAAATCATTAAAACAAATAGTATAATCATTTATAGTGGAAGAATTGCAACAATCAGACACTAATATTCTACAAGCATCAAAACAAGAATTATCAATAGCATCCAATATATTGCAAACGCTTTCCCCTCCTGCTTTGCATCCTGGAAAAATCTCTGCTTGAGCAAAAGAAATTGGAAAATTAAAAATTAAAAACAATAAAAATAAAAAAATAAATGATGATGTTAGGCGATTCATATATAAAATTTATTTAAAGTAAATTTCTAATTATGCTTAATATTGACCATGATAAAGCCACAATTATAATGCCTATTATTGTGTATAATAATAATTTAATAGCTTTACCAGCTCTTTCGCTATTTCCTCCTGATAAAATATACATCAATCCAGATATAATAATCATTATAACCCCAATTGCTATAGCAAACCTAAATATCCAACCCATAACAAATAATAATATGTCAAAAATACTGCTAACAGTTGTGGGAATATTTTGTATTCCGCCAATAGTTTTCCCTAATTCTTCCGCGCGCTTTATGGCATCTGAAGCGTTTAACGCGTTTTCAGAACTTGTTTTGCTTTTAGAATCGCCTGTTGATGGACAATTAGCGTTT
>Ga0209542_10008900_pt1 | contig 18593 bp, 20 predicted proteins | sample RifCSPhighO2_01_FD_184028 | JGI IMG/M metagenome (GOLD analysis project Ga0209542, IMG submission 184028) | Soil microbial communities from Rifle, Colorado - Rifle CSP2_plank highO2_0.1 (SPAdes) (version 2) | ecosystem: Environmental > Terrestrial > Deep subsurface > Rock core/Sediment ...
GGGCAATGAGGCCGGAGCCAAAGAGCCATACTGCTGGCGGGGCGGGAACCGAAGGGGTAAAGGTTGCCAAGCCTGTGTCTGAAATGCCGGACTGGGCGACGTTGATGGGTATCAGATACTCATCAAGACCGCCCACCCAGTAGGTCATTCTGCTGAATGAGCGACGAGTATGTGCGCAGACCAGTTGAAGGTGTTGCACTTCAAGGTTGAGTGTACCGCCAGAAAAGTTTGACTTTTTGCTCAAAAAATGCTATTATTTTTTGAGTATGATAGTAGTACATTGAAAAGTTTTCAACAACATACAACCTCTGTTCTAAGGAGATTAACATGTTAATTAGTCATGATCAGTCACGCAAATACTTTTGTGTGAAATGCGGGTGGACGACGTCCGGCATTGTACTCAAAGATAAGTCCCAAGACCATCGATGGTGTATGAAATGTACGTCCCCACTGTTGCGTTGTAATCATTGCTTCAAATTTACAACAGGAACCATTCGTGTTTCTGGTGTATTCTGTGATCACTGTAATAAAGTGGTTACAGAAGATGCACTTGTTGTTCAATCTTAACTCAGAAAAGGAGGTTATTATGTATCCTAAGTTACTTGATGGAGCAATATTACGAGGACGTCACAATTGTGAGTACCCAAGTGATGCTGACCGTGTTGCGGTTACTCTGTATGGCGAAACCTATCTGTTAACACCAGAATTGTTCCGAGCACTATCATTGTGTGATGGACTGACGCCCATTTGTGAAATTCCAGGGCTCGATAGTTTGATCAAAGAAATCCCTGCTTGTTTCGAAGTCATTGAATTAAATGAAAAACCAAATGGTGGTAGGCAGAATCAATTGGTTGAAACATATGACTTGGTTGCACCATGTAGACATGCCATATGGCATTTAACAAGAAAGTGCAACATGAAATGCAGCCATTGCTACTACCTCTTTGATGATGGAGAGCCCAAGAAACAAATGTTCTCTAACGAGGAGATACTAACTACTGCACGCAATCTGTCATTACTTGGCGTTGAAAGTGTTAGGCTTTCTGGAGGGGAAGCAAGCATTAATCAGTCTCAGTTTGAAATGACCGTTGATGTCCTTACCCGAAAATACTGTATTCCCATAGTCTTGAATACTAATGGTTGGAGACGTCAAGATTTTGTAGTAAAAGCACTTCAAAATAATCCGTTCGTCCGAGGGGTTCAGGTTAGTTTAGACGGAACAATGGTTTCCCATAATACTTTGCGTGGGGTTCAAAGTCACAAGGAAATTGTCTTGAACATCGCGAGGTATTTAGATGCAGGGATTCATGTGCGGGTTATAAGCATGCTTACTGATGATTGGATGAACAAAGAAAGTCTTAAGGAGGTGTGTAAATTGGCCTCAGACTTAGGGGTGAAAGACTGGGTTATAGAAGTTCCTTCTGTAACAGGAAAGTGTATAGATGATGGGACCAAAAGAGTGCAAGATATTGCTGATTTAGCATACAAGCTGTTGCTGTTTCTGGAAAAAGGAAATCACTCCATTAAAAAATTTTCCCTAACACAAGTGTTTGACTGGCCTATGTTACTAGATCGAGAACATAAGACATTGCAAGACCCAGCATGTTCTCATGATTTAGGGCTAATTACCTTTGGCCCTGAAGGCGTTTCTTATTGTACTTTGTTTCAGAAACAATTTGGTGAGAATATGTCCCATCTTGGCCACTTGCACACGGATCAATTCGTGGAGATATGGAACACAATTGCTCGCGTGCGGTTATCACGTACTATCTCTGATAATACAAGCTGCAAAGAATGTAACTTGTTTCAAGTCTGTCAAGGTGGATGCCCCGGGCAATATACAGACGCGGTTCGTTTTCAGGGCTGTGATAATCATTCGAAAAATCTTGCTCTTGCAAAGTTACAGTTCTTTGAACGGATTGGTAAGCCGATTCAGTTATGGAGGGTAAAATGATAGAACTAGAACCAGCTGTTGTGTCTAAAAAACATATTGATTTTCTTTATGGATGTTATTGCTCAGAGGCTGTCCAAGGAAATTTCCAGCCCACTAAGACTATCAGTTATGAAAGAATCGCTGAAAGCCTTCGATTACAAGATGAAATGTTCAAATATGTATTCATCATTGTATATAATGGGTTGTACGTTGGCTATGCTTATTCCTATCTGTCGCGAGCATTCAATCACTTTGAAATTGGTGTGACCGTAATGCCAAGCATGCGACGTATCGGACTAGGCTCCTTCGCTCATCAGGTGTTGATTGCGTGGACTCTTGAAAACCATAAGACACATAGACTTACGGCATATGTGTCTTATGATAATACTGCAGAACGCATAATCCTAGAGAGGCTTGGTTTCCACCTCGAAGGAGTAATGCGGCAAGCTGGCATTATTAGAGAGGCTCTACACGATATTGCAGTCTACGGGGCACTTAGAAGTGAGCTTGCGTTAATGTGTAAAACATAGTAGTATTATTGTGGGTGTTTGCGTTGACGAATGTAAGTGGACGCCTCTAGCCCGTAATCTTAATAAGGAGATTGAAATGAAAAAAGAAGTTCGCAAGACAAGCACTTCGCAGGGCGGATGGGGTGATCCCAATGATCTTTCACCATTCAAGCCCAAGCCGTTGAAGAAATAGGTGGCCATGCTACCTAAAGCCCGCACTAGAAATCGCGGGCTTTTTATTTTGTGCCACTACACTTTACTTTTTGTCTTTTTTAATCTAGTCTTAGACTCAAGATATATTATTTTGTACTGTTAGATTTGAGGTTTGACATTATATGGAATACATGTTAGTTTTGCGATAGAGGTTCTTATCAAATTTAGAAAGGAGTGCAATCATGAAAGCAGAATACAAAGTTGAATTATACACAGGTATCCGTCCGACGGGGGATCTTACAATAGCAAACTACATTGGTGCGGTGAAGCCTCTTGTGGAGCTCCAGAAACAAGGCGCCAAATCGCTGGTGTTTGTGGCAGATATGCATTCTTTGACGGACAATGAACCTGCGGTGGCAAATAAATTTTGCCGCGAGGTCGTTGCCGACTATTTGGCCTTGGGGTTAGATCCCAATAAGACAAATATCTACATACAATCATCAATCGCTTATCAAGTGAGTTATATGACAATGCTGTTGGCGCGGCACACTTCGGTTTCGGAATTATTGCGAGTGCCGACACTCAAGGATAAATTAAAGAATACTGAACACCCTGAAACAGCAAATGCTCTTTTGTTTCTTTATCCAGTAATGATGGCGGCTGATATTTTACTTCAGCGTGCTAAAAGTGTCCCCGTTGGAGAAGATCAACTTGCACACATGGAGGTTGTTCGTCGACTTGCTCGTGATTTTAACGCTAGATATGGGGATGTATTTCCTATTCCTGCAGTACAGCAAGTTAAGTCGTTGCGCATCCTTTCATTGAAAGGGACTGGGAAAATGAGCAAATCAGTTCCAGGTGGGGCCATTTTTCTTACTGATGACCTTGCTAAGGTTGCAAAAAAGATAAAGTCAGCAGAAACTGCGACTGAGGGTGTAATGACTGATAGCCTACAGAGCCATATAACTCTTGCGAAAGAGTTGTGTGGTGATCCGGCAGTTCATTTGAACATAGACTCAATTATCAGTGAACATTTAGAGGGTAAGCAAGTAATGGGGGTGTTCAAGGATTTATTAGCTACAATTGTAGTTGATTTTTTACGTCAGTTCCAGACGCGTCGAGCTGAAATTGTGAAGGACCCTTCATACATAGATAGTATTCTCAAAGAAGGGGCTTCCGTGGCTTTAGCGAATGCAGAATCAACACTTGACCTTGTGCGAAGCTCGATGAAGTGACCCGTAGCGGTTATACCTCGTTCGGTTACCTAAGAGACCCTTGATTTTGAGGGTCTCTTTTTTATTTTGCTTGACAGAATTTTTTGCTGTGCTACTCTTTATTTAGTTCTTCGATAGTAGTAAATCCTTTGATATAGGTCCCCTAGGAAAACTAGGGGGTTGGGCCTATATCGCTCGCCAAAATGAGCAAGGTGGTCTCTGCATTAGTGGAGACCCGGATTCCTCCGTAATCATGGGATAATTGATGTCGGCCGCAAGGTGTCTGAGTCAATAAGGGAAGCTTTGCTTCCAAAAAAGGGTGGTAACACGTAGACAAGACTCTTCGTCCCTTTACACAAGCTTTTTGTGTATGGAGACGAGGAGTTTTTTGTTAAAGCTTCTCAGGGTTTCTGTGTCATTGTTCTTTTAATATTACGAAAGGAGTATGTCATGAATACCAAGCATGTACTTGATGGTCAATACAAGCTTGAAACTCTACGGACAGATGGTTTGTCTGAGAGTGAACTTGGGAAGGTTGCTGAACAGATAAAGGCGATGTACTTGTGGTTCGCTCCAGACTCAACGGACGATGATATTCATGCACGTCTTTGCCAGCATGCAGAGGCGCACATCGATATTCTTACTCACGTTGAATCAGGCGAATGCCGTGGTTTTAGTGTTTATTATACCGAACAGATCAATGGACACCGTGTAATGTTTCGCGGAGGTACCATTGTTCGAGACAGGTCTTGCGGACTTTATAAGATTCTGCTCCTCAACAGTATTTCTGTTGAGGAGCAAGATTTTGTTGCCGCAATGACGCAAAATCCTCGAGTATATGAAACTTTGCGCTCACTCTCTTCTTTTGGTGTTGCGTATCCGTCAATGGGCGCTAACCCGCCCGAAGCTGTGAGGGGAATCGTTTCAGCGCTCTGCAAGGTTCCGAGTATCGATCTGGACACAATGATTGTTCATGATATCTATAACACGATCCGCAAAGATGCGGATTTCAAAAAAGCCAAAGACCCTCTTGTTGAGAAATTTTTTGCAAACAGTCTCAACGAGAACGATGGATTTTTTGTTGTCGTTCCGCTTCGTTAAAACAAACCTTCTTATGGAGTTTTTGTGAGACATGCTGCATTTTGCTGCATGTCTCTTTTGTTTTATAATTAACAATATTAAAATAATATGAATCATAAATATTCAAAAAAGAATATTCAAAAAATAGACTGCTCACCGTCGCCAAAGATTTTATTGAATGTTTGTACACACGGTAATGAGCGAGTCGGGCTTAAGGTCGCTAAGTATTTTAGCAAGACACAACCGCTGTGTGGAACTTTTGTCATTAATGTCGCAAATGAACAAGCAGTTAAAGCAAAAAAGCGCTTCCTTGATGATGATCTCAACAGAGTTTTTCCCGGTAGGAAAAATGGAAGCCGGGAGGAAGAACTTGCGTACAGGATGAAGCCTTTTATTGATGCATTTGATGTTGTTGTAGATATTCATTCTACCGAGTCAGGGGTTGCTTCTTCGCTCATAATCACAAATTATACCCCCGCAATGAAACCCTTATTGAAGGCAATTTCACCCAAGAGGGTTATTTATATGAAGGCAACAAAGTCGAATGCACTGATGTCCTCTGCAAAGTTAGGAGTTGGTTTTGAGTATGGGAAAGATAAAAGCACAAAAACGTACCATGATACCATTCGAGGAGTAACACGCCTGCTTGAATATTATAAAATGATAAAACCTTCTTCTCAAAAACAAAATAAAAATACCATTGATTTTTATGAAGTCGATGCTCTGGTGATAAAGCCAGAGGGGTTTAAGGTAATGTCGAGTATCAAAAATTTTGCCCTTCTTGAAAAGGGGAGTGTGGTCGGATACAACCAAAAGACCAAGGAAAAAATTTTTGCTAAAAAATCCTTTCACCCGATTCTTTTTGGGAAGAATACATATAAAACTATATTCGGTTTTTCTTCGAAAAAGAGAAAGATATAGTTTCCCCAGAAACAAAAAATCGGGTGGAGAATGTAATTCTCCACCCGATTGGTGCTACTTGAAAACTTACTGCTTACTTCTTGCGACGCGCGACACCGACGAGGCCGAGGAGACCACTTCCCAAGAGCCAAACTGATGGCGGGAGGGGGACCGACGGAGCGATACTTACCGTGCCAGATGCGAGGGTGAGACCTTGGCTGGCGAGAGGAACGAGATACTCGTCACGACCCGGACCACCAGAGGCGACCGCCATCAGGGTAGACCAGTTGAAGGTGTCGACGATGCTAGAGCAAGACCAGTTGCTAGGACACGAAGTTGAGGACATAATATCCCACACTTGCGTGTTTAACGAAGCAAGCGTATCATTGCCGTTCGCTTCCGCCAGCACCCTTAAGGAGGGATACAATTGAGAAAGATTTTGAGGACCAAGGTAGCTATCAAGAACCCATCCTGCTCGTGCATACTGTTCCGACGTAAACCGTACTGGTGCTCCTGCTTGTACTTCGGCGTAGGAGTAGTTGGTCATTGTCCACGATTCACCAGTATGCGATGGCGCATTGCGATCGCTCGACATGGCGAGGATTCCACTAGAGAACTCAATCAATCCCGCATACACTTGCGGATTGTCGCCCGCAGGGTAGGGAGTAGACAAACCTCCAGGGCCCGTAGCGTAGCCGTCATAGACGAGTGCGGCACGGGCAGGTGCAACAATGGCAACAAGTGCCATAAATACAAAGAGTATTGCGACAAGTTGTTTCATTTTGTACCTCCGTTGGGTTGGTTGCAAGAAGTTTTCAGGGAACTGCTACTACATCAAGTATAGAGCACTATGGTGATTTTGTCAATAGCTGGCGTGAGGGCGACTAGTTGAGAGGAAGGACACATTTTGTGCCCCATGAATAAGGGGTATAAGTAGCCCCCTTTATACATTTTTGATTGGTCTGTTGCAGATACCATTCGATTTGTGCCGTTGAGCATCCTGTTGCGCTAGTGCATTGATAAAAAGGTCCTTGATATGCCCTAGTCGCGCTTTCAATAACAATCTTTAATGTTGGGAGAGATGGGAGAAATTGCTTAACACCTGTGATTCCCGTTGGTCCCTCAAGTACCGTTGCGTTTTCGTTTTTAGTAGTACCAACAAGTCCATATCGACAAGTGCCGCTAGTATAATTCCCAAGTGTCGGGTAATCCCCGAGACAGTACATAGTAGTGTTGTTCCCCGTATCAGGATACGACCCCGTCCCCGCAGCGTCATACGCAAGTGCAAGTGCCTTTACATATTCACCCACAATCTGATTCCTCTGCGTATCATCCGCCTTGGTCCGTGCGCCGTTGAGTGCCGCCAACACCACCGACGACAACAGCGAAACAATCGAAATCACCACAAGAAGTTCAATCAACGTAAACCCGCCTTGCATTTTCTTAGGAAAATTCAGGTGGACAAGCACACGTTTGTTTCTCAATGACATAGATGTATTAATTATTTTACTCTCCAAAACTTTGCGCGGTCAATATTGACGAGAAAAAGAAAACCCAAGTTTTTCTAAGACGACGACCATCTCTCTTGTCTTAGGAAGTTTTGGCATATTTGTATGGCTATGCGGCAACTCGTACCGAAGAGAACGAGATTGTTTTGTGTTGGGGGATGGTCTCGCGGATTGCGCGACGGTCCTCGATGTGTAGCTCTATTACCTCATGTATATTTCTGAGCGCTTCATCGAGAGATTTTCCTTGCGTATAGCACCCCTGGAGAGATGGTGCATATGCCACATAGTATCCTGCCTCGTCTTGTTCAATAACGACGGGGAATTCGTAGACTTTTGTAAGATTTTTCTTCATAGGTAAATAGTACTATATCTTCCACGGTTATTCAATGTAGTGTAATGGTTCAATAACTTGGAACCATTACGAAAGTTTGACATTAACGCAAAAATAATGTACTCTATAAAAGTCGACTTTTGGGGTCGATTCCTTTTTAATCATTACATGGTTAAAAAGGAAATGTTCCTTCAATTAAAATTCTATGGAGATTTGCAGAGATGAGTGAAAATAACGTGCAAAAGGTTGTTGTTGTGGACGGCGGGAGTAAGAGCGTCGGGGTAGCGTTTCTCTTGGCCTTTATCTTTGGTCCGCTGGGGATGATGTATTCTACGGTGTCGGGCGGTATCATCATGTTGGTGGTCTCGCTCTTCGTCGGCCTGTTCACGCTCGGTTTCGGCCTGTTTGTTACTTGGCCTATCTGTGTTGTGTGGGCGTGCATTGCCGCAAGCAGCCACAACAAAAAGGCGTTGGCAGGGTTTGCTCGAGCATAAAAATCGCCATCATCTAGTAATTAAACTAAGGACAGTCATTTCATGACTGTCCTTTTTGTATACGTATTTCTGCACTCACATCTTTCCTGCTATGATAAGGAATATGAAGAGAAATTCTATTGTCGTTACCAATTTATCCAAGACTTTTTCGTTTCCCGTAAAGAATGCGAAAGCGGGGTGGGTGAAGAATTTGTTTTCACCAGAGATGCGGGAAATTACCGCTGTCGACAAGGTGTCTTTTTCGGTCGTGGCGGGGGAGCGCATTGCGTTCATTGGTCCCAACGGCGCAGGAAAGTCCACCACTATTAAAATGCTCACGGGGATTCTTTTTCCTACCTCGGGAACAGTTAGCGTCCTCGGCCTTGACCCCACGACGGATAGAAAGAAACTTGCCTACCGCATTGGCACCGTCTTTGGTCAGCGTTCACAACTTTTGCCAAACTTGCCGCTCACTGACTCCCTAGAATTTTTTGGGGTGATGTATGGGATGACTGATACGGGTATCAGTGCTCGCATTGAGGAGCTCACAAAACTCTTTGACCTCACGTCGTTTATTGATCAGCCAGTGCGCAAGCTTTCGCTTGGACAGCGTATGCGTGCCGAGGTTGCCGCTGCGCTCATTCACCGCCCCGAGATTATTTTTCTCGATGAGCCGACGATTGGGCTTGATGTGGTCGCAAAGAAAACGTTGCGTGATCTTTTGATTACCATCAACAAAGAGGAAAACGTAACCATCTTTCTCACCTCACACGATGTGGGGGACATAGAGTCATTGTGCGAGAGGACTATTGTCATCAATCATGGCACGGTTATTAACGACCTCCCCACCAAGGAGCTCTCGAAAGCTTTTGCGTATGAAAAGCATATTGACCTCATTCCTAAAACAAGCTTCGAGGATTTTCCCGCACTCCCCAAAGGCGCAACATATTTTCTGCAGAGCAAAGACAAGATAACGGTTACGGTGGATATCAACAAGCTGAGTGTGCAGGCTTCACTCAAAAAACTCCTCAACCTTTTTGAAGTCGAGGATGTTGATGTGTACAATACCGAGCTCGAGACCACTATTAGGCACATATATGAAAGAGATTCGACTCGCTAAGAAAATAATAACAACGCTGGTAAAAGACCGAATCCAATACCCGGGACGTCTTTTTGCTGACACTGCTTCCATCGCTGCGCGGTGCGGTATCTTACTCCTTCTGTACTCGTATGTATTCAAGCTGAACAACGGCGTGGTAAACGGTGCGACTTTTGCGGTGGTGGCGTGGAGTATGTTTTTTTACTTTTCTTTTTCGGTATTGGGGCTTCGAGGTATTGCACGATCTATCATGAAGGATGTCACTTCCGGATACATTGAAGTTTGGTTGAGTAAGCCCGTTACGTATTTGGCGTATCGCGCATGGTGGCAGATAGGGGCAGGAGTTTATCCGTTTTTGGTAACGACGACGATAGGGGTGCTGGTGCTAGTATTTACGGTGGGGATTCCACAAACAATGACCGCCGCGCTGTTCCTCCCAACACTACTCCTTACTTTTCTTGGTGCGATAGTGCTCACGCTTCTTGTTTATGGGGTTGTGGGACTCCTCGCTTTTTGGATAGAGGACATTGTCCCAGTGTTTTGGGTCGTCGACAAGGCGGTGATGATTCTCGGCGGCTCGTATTTGCCCGTTGCACTTTTCCCCGACCTTATGTACAAGATTGCACTTTACAGCCCGTTTGGTGCATCGGTTTTTGTTAGTCATACGGTGTATGAATCATGGGCAACGGTTTGGTTAAAATTGATTGGTATACAAATGTTTTGGATTCTTGTATTGGGATTGGTCGCGTATAGTATGTTTAAACATGCAGTAAAAAAAGTCTCCGTGAACGGAGGATAGCACTATGATGCAAGAACTACACTTCGCGCTCTATGCGCTCAAAAAGAATATTCAAAGTAGTGCCGAACTGCGGGCGAGCTTTTTGATGAATGTGGTTGGAATGACCATCAACAACACCGCTTTTATTATTCTGTGGGTATTTTTTGTGAAGTCAGTCGGCGTCATTGGCGGATGGACCGCTGCGGATATCGTAGGGTTGCAAGGTTTTACCGCACTCTGCTACGGGCTCACATTTTCTTTTGGTGCAGGCATTCAAAGACTGCCCGATTATGTCGCAACGGGAGCCTTTGACCGCTTTATGTTGTCGCCTAAAAATTTACTTTTGAGAATTGTGACTTCATCATTTAGTGCATCAGCGGTAGGGGATATTGTGTTTGGAGTGATTTGTCTGGGGATTTACGGAATCCTGATACATGCAAGTATCGCGCAGGCTTTGCTGATATTCTTGCTGGTGATACTGAGTACGGTTTTATTTTTTTCGGTTACCATAGTTATTTATTCAGTCAGTTTTTTGTTTACCGATGCAAGTTCAGTCGTGAATGGTCTCTTTGAAATGTTCCTCACCCCAGCACTCTTCCACGGGGGTGCATTTCAAGGAGCGATGAGAGCAGTCTTTATGTTTGTCATTCCTGCACTCCTCATCGGTACGATTCCTGTGGAAATAGTAAAAGATTTGTCGCTGGGCAAGGTCGCAATAGTAGCTGGTTTTGCGGTTGCTTGGTTTATATTTGCCATCAACATATTCAACCGCGCCGTCCACCGCTACGAAAGCTCAAACTTCATGACCTTTGGCGGGTAGGGGGGTATAATGATTAGATTATGAATCTCACGAACAATTACAAAGGGCTCGCGGGGGTGGAATATATTTTTGAATATTCGGATGCGGATTCTTTTGATGATTTAGATATGAGTAAGTGTACTCAGACATACGGTGTTTGTTTTTATGGTGATAAAATAGTAATAGGGTACAATGGTAAAAAGAAAAATTGGGGACTTATTGGGGGGACTATTGAAAAAGGAGAGACACTAGAGCAAACATTGGTGCGAGAAATACAAGAAGAAGCAAATATGGAAGTGATGTCGTTTCTGCCGGTTGGAGTTCAGAAGGTTATTGATACGCGTGACGATAGTTTTTACTACCAGCTTCGCTATGTGTGCTCGGTGCAACCATACGGGCCATTTGTATGTGACCCCGCTGACACGGTAGCAGAAATAAAACTTATCGACCCCGATGAATATAAACAATATTTTGACTGGGGAAGTATTGGCGATAGGATTATGGAAAGAGCGCGAGAATTAAAAGTTAATCTAAAGTAAGAATAAGTCCTAAATCATACCCTGTGCTACAATACGGCCTATATGTCTGAGGAAAAGCAAACAGAAAAAAGCCCACACACCGAAAAAGAGGAGATGAAAAAGGGGTTGCGGGCTATATGGCGACATGTGTGGCCATTTAAAAAGGAACTTACTGTCCTGGTGTTTTTGGGTGTTATTTCAGCACTGGCGAACGGGTTTGTCCCGTACGTGACGGGACGTTTCTTTGACACGCTTATTGAACTCTCTCAAGGGGAGCACACGTTGGTGACGAGCACACTCCCGCTCTGGGGAGTTTTGCTTGGTGCGTGGGTGTTTGTGCAGCTAGTGGCGAACAACATTGACTGGGTTATGGATCGTCTGCGTCGGCGTGTAGATACAGGGGTGTCATTAAATATTCAGACAAACGGATTTATACATTTACTGCGTGCGCCTCTTGTGTACCACAAAAGTGTACATATAAACGGCGTGATGCAAAAAATAGGGGCCACAAGCTGGCGAGTTTCAGCTATTGTGAGAACGGTCGCCGAGGTTGCTCCGCAATTTCTTAGCATCATTATTGGTATCACGCTTGCAGCAAGTATCAATACGTTTCTTGCAAGTATTTTGGTAGCGGGGGTTGTTTTATATGCAGCACTTTTGTCGAGAATACTTCTCCCTATTGTAGCGGTTGATATTGCAGCGCATAAGTCGTGGAATGAAGGATGGGATGATGCTGCTCAAGCGGTAATGCAAATCGAGAGTGTAAAACAGGCAGCCACTGAGGACTATGAGAGTCATGCGGTGAGTAACGCACTCATGGTGAGGACTGCACGCTTGTGGGAGCAGATTGACCGTACTTGGAGTAACATAGGTTTCTTCCAGCGCATGATTGTACTTGCGACGCAACTCGCAATATTTATTTTTTCCGTACAGTTTGTTTCAAACGGCACTATCACCGTAGGGGAGCTTGTTGCACTCAATGGTTATGCAATGATGTTTTTTGGCCCCTTTGTATCGCTCGGGCATAGTTGGCAGACGATTCAAAACGGGCTTACCATAGCGGCGCAAGCAGAGGAGATTTTTGATGCGCAAGAAGAGGTGTATGAGCCTAAAGGGGCCATAACCCCCGAGCATTTTTCCGGAGAAATTGTTTTCGAAAATGTTTCTTTTACGTATGGCGAAGGTCAGCCAGATGTGCTCTCGGGGGTTGATTTTAAAGTGCGTGCCGGAGAGGTCGTGGCATTTGTTGGCGAGTCTGGCGTGGGAAAGAGTACTGCCATTTCTCTTATCTCTGGGTATTATTTCCCCTCGAAAGGGCGCGTACTCGTTGATGGTGTCGATACGCGCAAGCTTCACCTCACTAATTTACGAAAGAATATTGCCATGGTGCCTCAGGAGGTAGCACTTTTCAACAATACAATAAAAGAAAATATACGATACGGATCACCGAGTGCATCTGACGAAGATATTATTCGCGCTACGCACGAAGCGCACGCAGATGAGTTTATCGCCGCGATGCCTTTGGGGTACGATACGGTGGTGGGAGAACGCGGAGTGAAGCTTTCGGTGGGACAGAAACAACGCGTGGCTATTGCCCGTGCGATATTGCGTGACCCAAAGATTTTGATTCTCGATGAGCCAACGAGCGCGCTCGATAGCGAGACCGAGCGTAAAGTGAGTGAGGCTTTGGAAAAGCTTATGAAAGGGCGCACGACGTTCATCATCGCGCATCGCCTGAGTACCGTGCGAAAAGCAGACCGCATCTTTGTAATCGAAAAAGGAAAGATTGCGGAAGAGGGAAACCACGACGAGCTGATGAAGATCAAAAACGGCATCTACCGCCACAGCTACGAGCTGCACATTGGGTTGGTGTAATTCTGATTATTTACTATGGACACAAAAATAAAAGTTGGTGTCATTATTGTTGACGAAGACGGGAGAGCTTTGCTCATCAAGGAGAAACTCGCAAAGAATCCGACGCCGCTTTGGAACATCGTCAAAGGATCACACGATAGCGGGGAGACAATATTTACCACTGCAATACGAGAATGTAAAGAAGAAGCTTCTTTGGATGTGACACTTATACATTCTCTCGGTGTGTATGTTTCAGAAGAAGCCGACAAAAGAAGAGTTCAATTCAATTTTCTTGCCCACGCAGACGGTGCGGGCGCAAGGCCTGCCTCCGCCGTAGAGCAGGAGCTGCATGGTGAATCTGTTCTCGAAGTACGCTGGTTTACCAAAGAAGAATTATCGAAAATGCTCCCTGAAGAATTTATTTCTCTACGCGCCTACGAGCTTTTGCGCGATTGGGTTGAAGGCAAAGAATTTCCCTTGGAGGTGTGCAAACAAGTTGATATGTAAGAGGAATCCAAGGGGAGTCCTTGGAAAATTTGATGCAAAATATTAATAAGCAGGGTATAATAGTAGGTATCAAATCAATGAAAAAATTTTTAGAATTAGTGGAGAAGTTTCTTGTTGTTTCGTTTGGAACGATTGGAACTACGGGAGCTTTAAAATCTCTCCTCAATGATACTTTCCCATCATGGGCACTCTCTATTCTTGGTTTTTTGACCTATTTTTTTATTTTGTATTTATTTTGGGTAAAGGCAGGGAAGTCTCGCACTATTGTGTGGTTCGGTCTTCTTATGTTTGTAATTGGGTTTCCTATCGGACTCCTGTTATACTTTGCGCCTGCTGTCGGCCCATTATTTCTGGTCTACGGATACCTCAGGGGCTTTATAGGAGATGGTGAAGATAAGGCAACAGCAGAATTAAAAGAAGAAAGTGGTAAGAAAACTTACTATCTCATCGCTCTTGTAATTGTCATTATCATTACAATAGTTGTTTCCCTTTGGAAACCAATATCTTTTGTTGTACATTCAGGGCGTAGGTCTGTTCCACAACCTGAGAACCCTCTCTTGGGTACTAAGTTTTCATTTAACTTACCTCTTGCGTATAGTCGTGACTGTGAGGGGTGTGGTGGGTCAGATAGGGACCTTGAGATAAATCGTGACTTGGAGTGTATTGAAGATCTTGATTCTTTAGGATTTCATTTTTATAAAAATAATACCAAAAATCTTTCTTATATTCCTGCGGCGACTCAATTTACGGTGAAGGAAATATATAAGGTTGAACCGTATGGAGCTGCTCAGATAGGAGGCAGCCGGTATTTGATGGCTGTATTAGAAGATTCAAAAGGTCTGCTCTCAACAACACTTTTGGATGTTGTGCAGGATCCAGGAAGCGTATGCATTAATAAAATGACACCGCATATTGAAAAAATGTTTAGATATTTGGAAAACAAAGGAACAATGAAAGTTGTTGTAGCGCTTTATGATACTGAGCATCAAACGTCTAATGTTGAGTTGCAAAAACAATTTATACAGTCGCTTCCTGCTAATCTCAATATAACGCAAGCTACCCCTATTAATGACGGCGGCGTTCCTGGGTTGGTAGGAGTTTCTATTGTTGTAGATGCTGATGCGTTGGTGTTTCTTGTAGGTTCTGAACTCAGTTTAAAAATTTGGGAAATTCAAGGTCTCGATAGCGAATATTTAAAAACTCTAACCACACAAGATACCGTTGAAATAAAGAGAGCGCCCCTAAGATTTTAGCGATGGTTGTCAGAGGTACATATTTGTGGTAAAGTCACTCGCAGTGTGTTAGTTCTTTGTGATACACTATATATCGTAACCTCTCAATAAGGAGCAACATTATGGAACCAAAGAAATCAATCTTCAAGTACGCACTCGGCATCATCCTCGGCGTCCTCGCTCTTGCGGGGGTATGTTCGATCAGCGGATGCGGTGGCGGGGGAGGTAGCAGTAGTGGTGAAGTGTCGTCTACGACGCCTGTACCAACGCCCAAGCCTGCGCCAGTAATCCCCGACATAACGCCAACGGACACCAATGGTGTTGGGTTGCCACTGCATGTACGACAATACATTGAGGCGACACACCCCAACTCGGCAAAGGAACGCGCGGCACTCTTTCAGTATGCGAAAGTTGTGGAAGCAGCACTTGTTGATGCTCAGGACAAGGTGAAGTCCGTACAACATGGGCGTGAAGCTGATTTGGCAATCACGTGCCTTGTGTACACTTTTGGATCCGTTGAAGCCATGGATAAACCGCAAGTGGAGCTGAAATCTGTAATCCTCAACACCGACGAGCGCATAAAGGCGTATTTCGCCTACAATGATAAGCTCGGTGGCGAGGTGTTCCACGGAACCCCTTATGACCAGCGTGCATCAACGTGTGCGGTTAATCCCTCAACACTCCCCAACTAATCATCTCAAGGAGGTGAACAATGAAACACATTCTCTGTGCGGCTCTCATGCTTCTCGTATCTTTTACGGAAGCGACTGCGAGTGAACCATTCTGTGTTGGCACCCCCAGCCCAAGAACAGTCGTGGTATTCGGTAACGGCGTTATGAATGATCATGATGATGCTGTAAAATCTCGAGAAAAAATCGAGATGTTGCTCCACGCAACATTACCTCCGGAGGAATTTGCTTTACTCGACTTTGACCTTGCGGAAAATAAAACGTACGGACTCTTGAATGACCTGTATGAATCCGCGAAGCAAAAAGCTTTGTCTGACAATGTCGCTGTCTCTTTTTGGCGGTGGCTTGGCGGGATAGATATGATGCCTGACTTCTTTCAGAATGAAATGCTTCGGCTTGCCGGAGCATTCGACTTTTCGAGCATTGTGGGAAGTGCTGACCTCAATGAACATCTTGATCTTTATAATAAAAGTATCAAGGAAGGAAAGAATGTTGTTACCATTGCTCACTCTCAAGGGAACTTTTTTGCGAACGCGGAATGGAACATCCTTTTCAGTGAGCTGAGTTCTGCGCAAATGCAAGGGTTTGGTATTGTTTCCGTCGCCAACCCAACAAGTTTTGTTGGCGGGGACGGGCCGTACACAACCCTTGAGGAAGATCTGGTAATCAAGGCCATCCAGCAAGCCATTCAAGGCTTTGGTCTGATAGACTTTGATTTGGTAGTCAATCTTCCCTTGGAACCAAATGCAACCAACGAAGTGAGTACGTGGATATCTCACGACATATTGAAACATAGTTTTGTCGGAGAGTATTTGGCACCGGGAAGCAATACGGTGGATATCATCACGCAAAACATTGTGACGATGATGCACAGCCGCGTTCACCCGCCGGTGTATTCCAATGAAACCGCCATCTCTGTTACTCTTACGCCTGGAGCAGGGCAAGATATGGATCTTCATGTGTACGAGCATAACGGCGCACAAGCAACATCTTTGTCACCTGTTGGTACCGCAGGCAAGTTCGATCTTATAGATTCCGCGGGTTATGGGCCAGAGCGATATGTCGCCTCTTGTTCAGAACTCACCGACTCATATACGATTGGGGTCGTATATGCTCGCGGACAAGGGCCGAGCACCGCAGTATTGGAGATCAAGGCGGGAAATATTGTGAGCAAATACACAATCCCCATTCTCTCTTCGGGTGGTATCCTGAATTATCAGATTATTATTCCCGTTGCCGGCGTAACTGCAGTACATGACCCAGTGTATGGAGGATATTCTTTTTCTGTGCACAACACCTTCGGTACACCACTCTCGTCGTCTCCACCGACCTTCAGTTACAGAACCTTCTAAAGTTCGATAACGTGTATCACTCTGTATCATTTCACACCCCGCAAGTTTTCGCGGGGTGTTTTTGTTTTAATAAAAAACCGCCTTCTGAACGAAGGCGGTTTTTTTAAGTTTTGTTAATCGAGCTTAACCGCTTTGTAGTCGGCGGGGGCTTCGGCGAGGAATTTCTCGAGGGCTTCACGGGTGAGGAGGCCTTCTTGTGCGCCTACTTTTTGAACGACGGACATCGAGTTGATAGGTGCCCAGGCAATCGCTTCGCTCGGGGTTTTTCCGAGGGCGAGTGCTGAAATAAATGCTGAGGCAAATGAATCGCCGGCTCCCGTACGCTCGTACGGAGGAACAGGGTCGGGGTAGATGGGCATAAACCACGCATCTACACCGTCGTACACGTACGCTCCCTTGGGACCGTCGGTAATAACGACAATTTTTGGCCCAAGTGTCGCCATCATTTTTACAAGGTTCTTTGGTTCGAGCTCCTCTGTTTTTAAAATGAGACGTGCTTCCTCGACATTACAAAAGAAAACTTCGGTGTGTGCGTAGAGATCTTTGAGTGCTTCGACACCAAGTTTAATCTGAAAACCGCCCGGCTGAAATGAAAGTTTTGTCTCAGGGTGCTTTGCAAGATATGCGGCGATTTCGTGATGATAGGCAAGTGACTTTTCGTTGAGCGATGAGAGGTAGAGCCAGCGTGGTCCGACATCGCCAAGGGGAAGCGTGTAAGGGAAATCTTCGTGCTTGATGAGAATCGTACGCTCGCTGTCGTACCAGAGCACATAGTGGTAGTTGGTTTTGATGCCATCGTACTCTTTTATATACTGCGTACCGACGCCGTCGTTCTTGAGCGATGCGAGACATTTTTTGCCATCCTCGTCGTTGCCGAGATTGGTGATGAGGGCGCTCTTGAGACCAAGGCGTGAAGCAGAAACACAGGCGTTGGCACTGTTGCCCACGGCGTAACATACCGTCACAAAATCAAAAGGAACTTTTGCGCCAAATGGCATACAAATCTCGCATGCGCCCGTATCAATACGGCACGTGGTATGCGCCTGGTCCTCTTTGAGGCGGATAAATGCATCGACAACGGTATCACCGATTCCTACAAAGTCTAACTGATTCTCCATATATGATTTCTATTACTGATTAATTCCCTCTAGTATACCACCATTATTTCATTATGGTATACTAGAAAACATAACTACATATATATGAACACAGTACCAACATTACGCGAGACAATTCGGATGGCAGAAGAAAAGGGGGTTGCCGTCGGACATTTTAATATTTCAGACATGGAGGGCTTCTGGGGGGTCATCAAAGGGGCCAAGGCAGCGGGTGTACCCGTCATTATCGGCGTATCAGAAGGGGAGCGCGATTTTGTAGGTATTCCGCAGGCGGTTGCTCTTGTAAAGACGGTGCGTGACGAGGGATACCCAATATATCTCAACGCCGACCACTCGTATTCCTTTGAGCGGGTAAAGGAGGCTATTGATGCAGGGTTTGATGCGGTTATTTTTGACGGGGCGAAGCTTTCGTTTGAGGAAAATGCGCGCATTACCAAGCAGTGTGTGGAATATGCGCGCAGCGTGAACCCTGAAATTATTGTGGAGGCAGAGCTCGGCTATATTGGGTCGGGCTCAAAGGTTCTTGACGAGGTTCCTGAAGGTGTA
>Ga0209542_10008902_pt1 | contig 18593 bp, 25 predicted proteins | sample RifCSPhighO2_01_FD_184028 | JGI IMG/M metagenome (GOLD analysis project Ga0209542, IMG submission 184028) | Soil microbial communities from Rifle, Colorado - Rifle CSP2_plank highO2_0.1 (SPAdes) (version 2) | ecosystem: Environmental > Terrestrial > Deep subsurface > Rock core/Sediment ...
TTTGGGAGGTTGTTCTAAAATTCGCCATTCCCCTGCGCCCTATTGACTTTTTCCTCTAAAGGCAGAAAATCCACGCTGACCGTATCATACTCGCCTCGCATTTTTGCGAGTTGAACGTCGTATCCTTTTTTTTCTAGCGCTTCTTTGATTGCGTATGCTTTTTGGCGTGGGAAGCTAATGGCTGGTTCTAATGAGAGTCCCATGCGGCATCCGGGTGGTGTCTCGGCTGCGAATTGGTATGGTTTTGCTCTATCTTCTCGGCAAAGAACGTACCAGTTAGTGTTTTCATCTTCGATTCGTTGTTGTATTTCTTTAAGCCGTTGAAGTTCAGGGTCCATCTTACTTCTTCCCTTTGGGTCCAGCCATCGCGCATTTTTCTGAACAGAATTTCATGGAATCGCCCTTGTATTTGCGCTCGATAATCTCTTCTTCGTCACGATCGCCCAACACTTTATCGCAATGAGCGCACGTGGCATCTTCTCCTCCGTGGTCTGCGCCTTTTGAGAATCCTTCTTCCCAAGGGGCGACTTCGTCGCTTTCCTCTAGTTCTTCCCGTCCTTCTTCTGTATAGACGTCTTCTTCGCGTTCGCCGACTTTGACTTTTAGCTCGTGGGCAGTTTCGCCGACTTGTTCTGATGGCTCGTCTAAGAATTCTTCTGGTTCATCTGATAATTCGACATCTTCAACAGGTTGTTCTTTCTTGGCTTTTTTAGCGCTTTTTGGCATAGTGATCACCCTTTGTTATTGAAAACCCTTTTTTGGAAATATATAAAGATTGTTGTGTTATGCAACGCTTGTCTTGACGCGGCTTCGCGATTCACGAACTTCTTTGACGTCTTCAGTGACTTCAAGCAGTTCGACGTTGAGCTTTAAGTTTTTGTCCGCGAGCGAGCCGTATCGTTTTATTGTGAACCCTGCGTCATGGATTTTGACCACTTGGAACGTCATGGGAATTCCGATTCCGTTTTCATTTACTTCTGCTGTGTAGTTGAATATTCTTCCAAGTTCTGGGTGAAATATGATGTATAGTCTGCTTTTGCTAAAAGTCACTGTCGCATTGCCGAACGGTGAACTTATGGTCTGATTATCCTGTGGTTCAGAATAGAACATGGCGTCTTCTTCGGTGACTTTCGCTACTTCGCTTTTCCATTCAGTGTTAGGCAGAACGTATTCTTCTCCTTCTTTGAGAAGCATCTTTCCTATCGCGCTTTTGTTGGTCATATTGACTATTTGGTATTTGAATGGAAAATCGTTGCTAAATACTACATCGCCGATTATTGCCTGTTTTCCAAATCGTTCTTTGAACGTTCCAAGGGGGAACGCCTGAAGGCGCGGTATGGTGACCAGCCTGTTTCGTATTATTGTCTTGTTTAAGTTCAAGATTATTTCAGGCTCGCTTGGTTTGATGTTGACTTCGCGTTTTTCGCCAAGTTTCATTCCTATTATTGCGTCATCGAATCCTTTGACTTTTCCGCTTTGGCCTAGAATGAACGCGTATGGTCCTTTGACATAGTTCTTAACGCCGTTCTGTTCGGCAAGAGCAGGGTTGTTCGTGTCTGCGACAGTGCCGTTTTCAAGCGTAAGTTCGAAATTGACTGTGACTAGGTCTCCTTTTTGGACTCCGGTATCAACCGAAGTGGTGTTATCTGCCGGAACGGTCATGCCTGCGTCAGGCGGCGCAAGTCCGCACGCTACTAGCAATAATAGCAAGAGAATCTTTTTCATAAAAACACCTCCAGTGGTAATTAACCTATGGCTCGCCTTACGTCGGTTACTTGGACTGATTCTGCTCCTTTGAGGTTTTTGATGTCCTCTTCGAGTTTGTCAGTCGTTCCGATGCTTTCGTCCATGACGAACATGAGTTTGAGCGCTTTGAGGCCGAATCCGACCGGTTCTATTATTTTTCGAACTTCATCGTCCTTGTGTTTGGTGTCGATGAACGCGCGTACTTTCTTGCAGGATTCTGTGTAGAGCACGTCTAGGTCTACTTCAGGGCTGCTCGGCATTATTTTGAGCGTGACTATTACGTTTGCCATTTAGTTAGGTCCCTCGAATCCGCATTGAGGGCAGCTGAATTTGGCCGCGATTTTCCTGCAGTGCGAGCATCGTGAGAGGTCTGTCTTAAGGCATTTTGGGCACTTGAATATAGTAAACCCTGTTTGGCCAATACTTGGCTGTTTGCACGTTATGCATGTGTTCATACGCCGTTGTGACAGTGAGGGGTTTAAAAATGTTATGATTGTTTGGTCTGGATGCGCAAGAATTCTTTCCACTCTAAAGAGATAACAAAACTATATAAATCATCGAGCACTTAATTCATCAAAAGGGGGTAGGTAATATGGCAAAGTCATTATTTACATGGGGTAAGTCTGAGCTTTCTACTGCGAAGGATGAGATTTCTAGGATGAAGCGCGAGCTTTCTGATATCAAACAGGAGGCGTCGTCGAAAATAGCTGAAGCTGAAAACAGAATCGCGGCTGCCAAGAAAGAGGAATCAAGGTTAAGCGAGCTTAAATCTCAAGTGGCTCAAAAGTTGAAAGCTGCGCAAAAGCGCGAGGCAGAGGCGCTTGCGTTAGAGAACGATGTTTCCGAGCGAGTGAGTGTTTTAAAAGCTGATGCCAGTAGATTGACTGAGTTGGAAAAGCATGAGGGCTCGCTTAAAGCTAAAATAGCCCAGCTTGAGAATGAGCGCTCGCAGAAGAGGGGCGCTGTCGCAGAGCTGCAAAAACAGGTGAGTGTATACGTTTCACAATTAGAATCCATTCGAGATGATATGAAGCGCGCTGTTCAAGAGGCTGAGCGCAGAAGGATTGAGGCTCGAAAAGAGGAGCAAAATTTAGAGTCTATTCGAAAACAGATTGCGCAAAAAGCGAGCGGTGTTTCGCAGAAAGAAGAATCGCTCAATAAACAGCTCGAGGAGAAGGCGCGGGCGCTTTCCCAAAAAGAGCGCACTCTTTTTGAGTTCGAACGCGCGCTTGCGAATAGGCAGTCTGAAGTTGAAAGGCTCGCTCAAAGAAAGCAGGCAGAAGTTGAAAAACACATTCAACAAAAGCAGTCTGAAGTGGAAAAGTTAACGCGAAAAAAGCAGAGTGAATTGGAATCCATGTTGACTTCGCGCCAATCAAAATTGATGAAGCTTGCGAAGGAGAAAGGATCGGAGCTTAATGGTTTGCAGGTTCGCGAGGTTGCGATGCAGGACAAGCTTGTTCAGCTTGAAAAAGAAGTTTCTGAACGTCAAAATTTGCTTAAAACGTTGGAATCCCAGATGTTGAATATTAAAAGAGAGTTGTCCACTCTCGATAAGGACGCAGGGCCAAGGCTTGAGCAGATAAAGCGCGAGGAGCAGAAACTTGCGTTGACTAAGCGTCAGGCGGATGATGCGAAAAAGATTGTTGAATCCAGGACTAAACTCGTGCAGGAGTTCGATAAGAGATTCGCTGAGCACGCAAAGCAGCTAAAGCAGGAGGAGTCCCGTTTGCAGCAATTGCGCGCGATGGAAGCAAGGCTTATAGAGCGTGTTTCGCAGTTGGATAGGCTCGCGCAGGAGAAGAAGGGTGTTGTTGAGCAAACGCAAAAGGCGCTTGGAGCGCTGACTAACGAGATGGGTTCATTGCTTGAGAAGCGTGATGAGATTCCAAAGCTTGAGGCTGATTTGAAGGAGCTTGTGGCAAGGGATCGTGAACTTCAATCGCAAGTCATTCAAAAGGAGAGACGTGCGCAGGAAGCGGCAAAACTTCTGCTTAGTAAGCAAGGGGATCTTGATAAAGTGCTTTCACAGTTGCCGCAGCTTCGTTCAGAGGTCCAGCAGCTTTCAGCTCAAAGAACCCAGCTAACTTCAGAGCTTGGCAAAAAAGATTCTATTCTTGGTGAGATAAAGAAGGATGTCGATGAGATGAAGCAGGTGACGTCTCAGCTTGAAAGAGTGAAGGAAGAGCTGCGTAGTAAATCTGCTCTTCTCTCGCAGCGCGAACAGGCGCTTGAACGAATCGAAAGCGCTGTTATGGAGAAGAGAAGTGAAGTCGATGCGTTGAAGAAAGAAGCGCAGGAGATTGAGCGCATGCGAAAAGAAGCCGAATCCACTATGGATGAGAAGAAGGGCGTTCTTGATGAGTTGAAGAAAGCTATCGCTGAGAACAGCAGGTCTGTTTCTGCGTTAAGAGACCATGAAAGGAAAGCAGAGCATGCTGCCGCTCGTCTGTTAGTTATCCAGAAAGAGTTTGACCGCAAGGCAAAGATCATAGATGAGAAATTGAGTCTTTTGCACGAACGCGAGTCAGAAGTTGGTTCAAGAGAGCATTCAGTGTCGGAAGCTACCAAGATGCTAAGAAAAGATAAGGAGCAGCTTGAGAAAGTCATATCCGAGCGAAAATCTGAGCTCACTGCCATTGAAAAAGAATGGGAGCAGAAGATTTCAGCGCTCAAGTCAGAGCACGATTCGCTAAGAAAGGACAAATCGGATGTTCGTACTTTGATTGAGAGCGATGTTAACGCGCTAAAAGACAAGGAAGAGGAGGTCGTGCAGGCGATTATGATGCTTGAGGACGATCGTAGAACGCTTGAAAAAGAAGAGTCCTCGGTCACGAAGAAGGTTTCTGAGCTTGAACGCGCAAAAGAGGCGTTCGAGCGTGCGGAAGCAAAACTCTCTGAAAAAGAAAAGCGAATAGTTGACAACGAGCGTGTCCTTGCCAAGGGCTTGAACATGCTTGAAGCGGAAAAAGCGAAGATTGAGAAAGAGAAGGATGAAATTTACAGGGCAAGAGAGCTTCGAAAGGAATTGCCTTCGTTGCAAAGAAGATATGCGGAGCTGCGTAAGCAGGTCACGTCCATGGAGTCCGAAGCGCTTGAGACGGCTCGTGATTTGACAAGCAAGCGTGCGAAGCTTGCAAGAGTGAGGGAAGCTAAGGATATTGAGGAGTCTTTGCACAAGGAAGCGCACTATCTGCTTGAGCAGGAGCGTAAATTGATCAATCTTGAAGCTGGCAAGGAGCGCGCGTTCACTGAGTATGTTCGAAAAGAGACGCATAATGAAAACGTGGGTGTCGCGCACGAGCATAGCCAGCCCGAGATTCGTTCGATGATTGAGGATGCTAAGTCACGGCTGGATGTCGGCAAAGTTGATGACGCTGTTCGCATGGTTGTCGAAGCGGAGTATTTGGTTGAGAAGATCAAGGATCCTGAAGAGCGCAGGACTTTGATGTACGATATCCGCGACATTAAAACGAGCATTAAGCTTGCCTCACTGGCATAGTTATTTTCTTTTTCATAAGTCTTTTATAGTTCCGTATTAGAAAGAAAAACATGTGTGACGTCATCAGTTATGGCAGTGTGAATACGCGTTGGGGAATAGCCATTAATACAAATGGTAATATATTGAAAAAGCTGGCAGAAAAACCGCAGAAGATTCCTGATTTTATCGCTGACCGTTTCTTTAGGATGGATGACTTGTTCAACGCAATCCAATTTGGTTTGAACATGGACGTCTCAGATAAAAACCTCAAAAATATGACTTTTGATGAGGCCGAATACCTCACAATCAAAGCTATCAAGTCTGGTTCAGCATCTTATTACGAGCCAAAATTCTCTCAAGATGAACTAAAAGATCGACTCAAGAATTATCAAGCGTTCATGAAAGACCTTGATGCGAGAAGAGAAACCACGCAAGATGACGTTCCAATGTTAAAAGAGTGCTCAACGTTCCTTCGTAATCTGGAGCACGCGCTTTATAACGCGTAAGTGTTTATTTTCTTGTCTGTGTGTTTGAACATTTTTCCTAAGAATTTCTCAACGACATACATATTCGTTACAGTGTGCGGTGTCACGCGAGCCACATTGATGCTGCTTGGTCTGCAAAAAGCGAGCAGTGGTATCATGTTGTCCGCTAGGTGGCTATCAACCGGCGCTTGGCTTTGTAGCTCTTGCATTAATTTCTCTGCGGCTTCTATACCTACCGCTTCAGATGACTTGCCTTTTTCGCCAAGGGCATCTGCTCCTACGCGCACAGGATTATCTGCATCTATATCATATCCGTGGCTGAATATTGCCCAAAGGGTGATTCCGCTTCCAGTGCTTAAAGCATCATAATACTGGCAGGATATGTCTATTGGCACATTCAAAGCGCTGAGTTTTTGTTTTGCGGACATCATTTGTCGTTCTGCGACTTTGGCGTTTTCCAAGTCCAAGCTTGCATGGCTTAGTCCTTTGATGCTCATCAAAATTCCTTGTTTTTCAAGAGAAAAAGCTTTGTGCGATAGCGCTTTGACGAATCCTTCGAATGTTTCGAATTCTTTTCGTTTGACTTCAGGCTTGATTGTTATCTCGACTTTTCCGCCTCCTTTTGGATAATATCCTCGTTTGAGCAAGCTAAGGTCTATTCCTGCAAGGCGCCTGTACTGCGGAAGAACCACTTGAGTTAGATAATCTATTGACATGCTCCATTTGGTGTCTGTGCCCCCAATTAATGTGAGCGTATGACTTCTCTGCGCGAACATGCAGGGAAGCAGCACTGCTTGAAGTAGCAAAGGTATGCTTCCCGCTGTTCCTATATCAACAGTTATGTTTTTGGAGGTTACAGGCGCAGGTATGAAGAGTAATTCAGAGCTTCCTTCAAAATCTCCATCTGCTTTTGACAAGCTTAGCTGCTGCAAAGCCCTAATACAGGTGACGTGCTGGGCTTTAAGGCCGGGTTTGTCTCGTCCGCTGCGGATGTCTTTTACCCGAAATGGCTCAAGTGTAAGCATGCTAAGAGCGAGTGCTGTGCGAACTATTTGCCCCCCTCCTTCTCCGAATGAGCCGTCAAGAATGTTCATAGGAACAAGAAAAGGTCGAGCGTATAAAAAGATTGATAAAATAAAAGAAAAAATAAAAATAATTTGCTTAACCCAGGTCCAAGCTGTCTATCGCTGCGAGTTCAGCATCGAGTGAATCGAGGCTGCTCGTGTCAAGCTCGCTTGTGAGCGAGTCGACTTCAGCAACTGACTGGTCCAGATCGCTCGCAACGTCTGCGCTTGGCGCAGATGTCGCGGGATCTGGCTGTGCCGGCGGTTGTGCCGGTGCTTTTTCCATCGGTTTTTGACCGCACGCTGCCAATAGGAGCAATGCGAGAGTTGCAAACACGAATGCGTATTTCATTTGTTCCACCATCTGCAGGTTTATATTTAAACCTTACGCAGTCACGTTTACTTCAGTTGAAACGTTTGCCTCAACTGATGCGTTGACAGTTTCGTCATCGTCTTCGCTCTCGTTGTCTTCCTCGTCGTCTTCTGATTCTTCACTCGAGGCTTCGTTCAGCGCTTGGTTGCCTCCTCGAAGGGCTTTGAGCTCTTTTAGCATTTCTTGCAATATCTTGTGCGCTTCCTTGAGTGCTTTGTGCGAGTCTCTTAGTTTCTGAGTTGCGGTCTTCATCGCTTCTGATTTGGCTTTTCCGGAAGCGGATTGGGCTGCGTCATATGATGCCATCGCTTCTACGTGAAGTGATGCTGCTGTGTCAAGCTTTGCTTCGAATGCGTCAAGGTTGACGGTTGATGTGTCAACTCCTTGGCTTTCAAGCTTTGCTAGCGCGTTCTCAAGCCTGTTTTCAAGGTGTTCGGATTTCTGGATTACTCCGCCAAGCCTTAATGCTACAAGCTTGTGTGCTCCTGCGCGCAAACTCTCTCGTGCATCGTTGATGGCTGAGCGCAAATCTTTTGCCGCTCTTTGTATGTCAGCGCGCGTGCTGGTTTCGTTCAAAGTTTCGACTGTTGCCTTTGCTTGAGTTACTGCAGTTATCTGCAAGTCAAGATCAGCTATGGCTGCGTCTTTGCCTGGAGCGTTTGATTCAGCTAGGCGTGCTTTGGTTTTTCCTAAGAGCTCAAGTACGCTGTCTGCTGCCTTGATGAGACTTGCTTTGACAGAGAGCTTTGCTTCGCTTCTCTTCTGCGCACAGTCATCAGTGCGTTTTCCACGGCACTCTTTGAGTGATGCTTCTATGTCTTTGATGCTGCGAGCTTCAACACGGGCTTTGGCGCCAACTTCTGCTTTCAAGACACTGGCGTCTTTAGCGTTCGTGCGGGTCTCTTGCATCCTATCATTTGTCTTATTCGCTCGTGGGCTTCTATCATTATCAGCGTCCACGGTCGCTGTTACGTCGACTGATGCGTCAACGCTTACTTCTTGTGCTGCTGCAAATGGCGATAATGCCACAATGAACAGCGCAAGCAATGCTGTTATTTTCATTTTGACCTCCAAGGTTTTGTGCCTTGCAAGTAATCTTTCAAGCACAGTCCTTTAAAAGGATGCTTTCATATCTATAAAAAAAGAAGAAACTAAAGTGTCTTTAAAACTTCATAAAGCTTCATTCGGGCTCACATAACTTAACGGAGGCGTTTTAATCCTTCGTTTGACGTTAAAGAGGTATATACTCGAGAAACATTTTTAAACCATTGATTTGCTATAAACTGTATGAAATACGTGCTTGTGCTTTTGCTGCTTTCTTCGTTTGTTAGCGCAACTACAATCCAAGGCACAGTATATGATTTTGGGCTTAACAAAGTTTCAGGCTCTATTGTTGAAATAAACACCACACCCCTCCAGAAATTCGTGGCGAAGAATGGCACGTATTCATTCGAGGTTCCTGCAGGCAGATACTTGCTTGAAGCGATTCACGTTAAGTCTAATGAGAAGACGCAAGAAGAGATAGTAATCGCAAGCGAAGGCAGGTACGTGATAGACTTGATTCTTCTTCCTGATGTGGATGCTGACCTGTTGGATGAACCGCAAGAGCTTCCTCCCATCGAGGATATCGTTGAAGATACGCCTGCGAGCCAGTGGTTTATTTGGCTTGCCGTGTTCTTAGCGCTCGGATACATTATTTATCGTTTGTCGAAAGCTCCAAAAACCGAGGTTGTAAAAGAAATCAAGGAAGTCGTGGTCTCACAGGAGCTCGATAGACTGGTTCATTTTGTGGAGAAAGAAGGCGGCAGGACTACTCAAAAAGAGATTCGCCATCATTTTCCGCATTCTGAAGCTAAGATTTCTCTGATGATTGATGAGCTTGAAAGCAAAGGTGTTCTTAAGAAAGTGAAAAAAGGCAGGGGAAATATCGTTATTAAAGTATGATTTCGCGTGCTTAGTCCGTATGGTTGAGGAATATCAGAGGGGGCGTTCAGCGTAATCTATCTGCGCGGATCATGTCTTTTTTCGAACTGGAAAGATAGCGTATCTGTACTTTTGAGCCGACTGCGAGCACTATTGCCTGTTCGCCGTGGACGTCTATTATGTCTCCTCGTTTGAATGGTAATGGTTTGTACAGTACGCTCACTCGGTATAGGAGTTTGCTGGTTATTTTGTGGACTGTGTGCAGTCGTCTGCTTATCGTGAGCGTTCCGCCGAATTGAAGCTTGAGTTTTTTGCCTAGGCTTTGAAGATAGTGCTGGTCGTTGAAATATAGGTCTATTCCGTTGGTGACTGGCTTTTCCTTGGTGATGACTGCTTTCGCGTCCTTTTGGACTTTGTTTCTTACCCAGTTTGCGATTTCATCAGTGGTCTCGCGCAGCTGCAGGATTCCTTCAAAATAGCCTCCGCCTGTTGGTTTCATATCCTCTTTTAAAATGAAAACCTTTTTAAGTCTTTGCTGGAAATGTGGTTATATGAGTTTGAAGTCGAAAGCGAAGAATGTTTGGAGTTTTTTGTGGGAAGAGGATAGTTTTGCAAGCTGGATCGTCAATGTCGCGCTCGCGTTCATAATAATCAAGTTTTTAGTGTATCCTGGCCTTGGTTTGGCGCTTGGGACAGCGGCGCCCATTGTAGCGGTGGTTTCAGGCAGTATGGAGCATGATAGTGGTTTCGAGTCTTTTTGGCAGAGCCCTATCTGTTGTTCGTATAACTGCGCGCGAAGAGAAGCGCAGGGGCCGTTCTATGAGAACAGGAACATCACCCGCGATGTGTTTGCAGAGTTCTCTTTTGTTAATGGTTTCAACAAGGGAGATATCATGATATTATACCGCCCTGATAACGCCGTGGTGGGTGATGTTATAGTATACACTGTGCCTAATAGGCCTGACCCGATTATCCACCGAGTTATAGCTATTGATGAAACTACTGGTAAAAAGGTTTTCACGACTAAAGGCGATCATAATTGCGATATTGGCGAATTCGAGAAAGGTATTGCGCAAGAGCACGTGATTGGAAAGGCGGTCTGGCGTGTTCCTTTTCTTGGTTGGGTTAAAATAATAGCGGTGAGCTTATTGCAGCTCTTTGTGAGGTGACACTATGATGTTTTGTCCGAAATGTAAAAGTATAATGATGCCGAAGCTTGAAAAAGGCAAGAAGTATCTTGTTTGCGGCTGCGGGTATAAGCAGGAAGCGCAGAGCGTTACGCTCAAAGAGTCGGTTAAGGCTTCTGCGGATATAGCGGTCGTTGGCGATGAAAAGTCGGTGAACGTCGTGATAGACGCGAGATGCCCAAAGTGCGATCATGGCAAGGCTGAGTATTGGGAATTACAGACGCGTTCAGCGGATGAACCACCCACACGTTTCCACAAATGCCTCAAATGCAGGCACACGTGGAGAGAATACAAATAAATGGACGTAACATTCAAGAACAACAAAGGGGAAAAGCTTGCAGGAATTCTTGAAGGCAGCGGTTCAAAAGGAGTTATTCTCTGTCACGGTTTTACTGGCAACAAGGACGAGCCGTTGTTGAAAAGTCTCGCGAAAAGCCTTGTTCAGGCAGGTTTTCTTGTTTTGCGTTTTGATTTTTCGGGCAATGGGAAGAGCGAGGGAAAGTTTGAGGAGTCTCATCATGAAAAAGAATTTGGCGACCTTTTGTGCGCAATAGCTTTCTTGAAGGAGAAAGGATGTGACTCTATTGGGCTTGTGGGGCACAGCATGGGTGGAGAGGTCGCGCTGCTCGCGGGCAGAGAAGTTAAGTTGAGCGGCATGGCGACGCTCTCAACTCCAGTTCATCTTTCAGCTGAATTGTTGCTCAAATTCGCGATGGATTGGGCAGGGAAAAAACTTTCTGATGAGTTTTTAGAAGTTGTGGCAAGGACCGACTTGATCAAAGCTGTCAAAAACATCAAAGCTCCGCTGCTTGTCATCCATGGAAAAAACGATACTATTGTGGAAGTTGAAGAAGCGGATGAATTATACGGAAACGCGAATGAACCGAAAAAGAAAGTGATTGTTGATTCAAACCATAATTTGCTTAAAGATCGCGCCAAAGTAATTGAAGAGGTTGTCTTGTGGATGCGAAAGTATATCTAGAAAAAGGCAGCATCACTATCATAGTGAAGCCGAACGCTAAGAAAACACAAATAATTGGATTTGATGAGCAAAAGCAGGCGTTCCGCGTTGATATCTCAGAGCCTGCTGAAGATAACAGGACGAATATCGAAGTCATCAGGTTCTTCTCAAAGCTTGTCGGAAAACGAATAGAGATTTTAAAGGGTCTGACTTCAAAATCGAAAGTTATCCGAATTGTTCGGTAATTATTGCGTATTTTCCCCCCATAAGTTCTTTAAGCCAAAATCGCGCGTTTTTGTCATGTCAACAACCACTCGCTAAAGCGAGTGACGTGTTTGACTCAGTGATAATCAACCAAACATAATCGTGGTTGTTGAGCATGCTCGGAAACCCTGCACTATGATGCGGGCTAAAGCCGAAGCTTGCGTGCGGAGGGTTTCAGACATGTCAAGCGTGAATGTTGTTTTCGTGAAGGATGACTGCATTTATTTCGCAAGAGTGCATTATAGAAAACTTGATTCGATTCTCGCGCAGGGCATAAATAACATTCTTCCTGCGTTAAAAGCCGGGTTCTTGGACGCAGGGTATATTGTTGTGGACTCCAATAATAAAACAATCATCAACGGCCAGCAAGGTATAGCTGTCAAAAAAGTCAAAGGATGGGAATTGCTCAATATCTGATATTATTTCTTCGTGCGAAGCTTGCGCCAAGCGAATCGCAGCGCGAAAATCAAGACTCCCAGAATCACAAACCATTTCAAAAGAAGGTATACCCATTCGTAGCGTATGAATAAGTCACTTTCTTCAGATAGTTCTTGCGCGTCTATTCCTATGTCTAAATCGACTGATGCTGTTCCTATTGTACGCCCGCTGGTATCAGCAAGGGTGACGCTGTCCGCACTTATGTTCGCTGGCAACGCCACGGTGAATGTTCCTGTTTGTCGTTTGATTTCGCCGTCTATTGTGCCATCAGAGTTGAATCGTTCAAGAACGACTTCACTGGGAAGCGGGAAATTTCCGCTGGCGACAGGCGCTCCATCTTTGGTAAACGTGTACTGCCCGCCAGAGTATACTTGCGGCGCGAATCCTGATGCGAGTTCAGTGTCTGTTATTTTATAACTCGTCCCGTCTGTTTTGACAGTCACTAACAGGACTTCCGCGAATGCAGGCGTGCAAAGAAGCAACAGGATTAGAAGCGCGCGTTTCATTTGTACCTCGAAAGTTTTTGTTCGATTATCTTCTCATCGAATATTCCGAATGGATTTCCAAGTACGCGCATCATGCCGACATCGATGCTTCTGTATCTGTTCGCAAAGCCGCATTCTTGTTTGCATTGAGTTCCAGGAACACTGGTGAATTTAGGACAGGTATTCACAGTATCGCAGTTGAGGCTCGATCCGGGCGTGTAGGGGTCTGTTCCCGAATACATGTATTCATCGTCAAGTCCTGCGAACGCGTGTCCTAGTTCGTGCACGAATGCGGAAGTAGGAACGCCCATTCCAAGATAGAGAAGATTCTCGTTCATGAATCCTGCTCCTCTCCACTCGTTGTTGTTTACTACAACTACGGTTACATCGTTGGGGCAGGTGCTTGCTGTCCGCGTGATTTTGCTTCGATCGCAGCTGAACAATCTTGGTTCCTCTGTGACGCACGATAAGTCTTGACGAGTATCAAGGCGCCATATGTTGAATTTGTGGGCGTTGCGCGCGAATGGCTGCATGGAGAGAAGTCCGCGGTATGCTTTGTCGACGTATTCGTTGAATGGAGCGTCGTTAGGGAAGTTTGAGCCTATGAAGACTACATCCAAATGGTCGGGGTTTGTGTTGCCGTGCAAAAGTTTGCACTCTGCCGGCGCGTTGAATAGTTTTGTTTCACGGTATGCGCTGCTCGCACTGATATAGTATTGTAGAGCGCAGAATACGTTCGCTTCTTCATCGACGGCGCTGCCTTCACATTGTCCGCTGTTTTTAGCATACATGATTGCTCGCTTAGCATAGGCTTCTGCCTGGCCCTTGCTGCCGGTTTTTTCGTATGCTACGCTAACTAACGTTGCTGCGTGGGCTGCGGCTCCGCACATATAATATTTGAAGCACAGTCCGAATCCTGCCTTGAGTCTGATGGCGTCTTTGCCAAGTTCTATTGCTTTTGCGGTATCTCCAGTGCCAAGAGCGTTGGTCGCCTGTGCGAGCCGCTTATCGCCTATGTCTCGATAGCAGTCATAAGCACCCATGAAATCCAGTTTGAGCATCGCTTTTTTGCAGACGCTTTCATCATCTTGAGCAGCGAATACCGCAGGCAGCGATATGAGAAAAATTAGCAGCAGGTGCGTGCGCATGAAAAATGGTTAGCATCAGGAAATATTTAAAGTGTGCGGTATGACAAATTGAAAACGTTTTTATATTCAGACGCGTTTGCATTATTTGAAAAGAGGATGAAAAAGACTGTTATAGCTATCGTGGCTGTCGTGCTTTTGGTTGCAGTGGTAGTTACAGCGACGCACCGTTGGGGCTATACTAATTATGGAAGTTTCTATTATCATGATTATCCGTTCTATGGTTATCCGCAAACCGAACAGCCTGTAGGCGTGTATGTTCCTGCGCAAGAACCTACAGTTGTTTATCCGGGTTCATTCGCTCCGCAGTATTCATATCCCACTCCATTGTCGTCAGAATATTTATACAGATATGGCATGTCCTATGTTCCTCGAAGCAGTGAAGGGCAATTGTGCGGTTTGATGAATGGAGTGGCGTACGGCTGTGAGTTCGGTCTTGAATGCGAGTATACTATAAGCCGTGTGCGCGGCGCGGGTGTATGTGTAAGGCCAAGAGGATTGTATCCGACTCCTGAGATAAGTTATCCGTATTATTTTGGTTGATGTTCTAGAATCAGCGTATTGAAAAGTTCAAATTCTTGATGGAATTTAAAACTGTATGGACTGTGCGTAGTGTATATTGGTTCTTCTAATTTGAAAATTGGTTCTTCATCGTGCAATATGTCTGAAAGTGACTCTATTCCTGATCCGGTTATCTGAATGGCCGTCACTTTTTGCATATCTGCGCGCAGAGATACTAGAACATCAATGATGATTTTCGCGCGCTTTTTTTGCGTGTACGCTTCCCATTGTTCTGGCTCGATTTCAAGATATTGTAGTGCGGCAAGGTATCGTGTGGCAAGTTCGGGATGCGGCGCCATCCCTGTATTGATTTGCAGGCTCATCCCGTGCAATTCTTGCACGAGTACGCTTTCTGCGTTTAACTCGTGGAATCTTCTATCTTTTAACATGTACGAAATGTTTTCGCGCAGATCATTTAGTCCGTGAGTTATCTTAAATGGAATGCTATCTTGCATTATGATGAATTCTCCTTTTCCGGGGCGCAAAGTGAGCTTGGAGGATAAATCGCCGTTTATTGAATATCTGCGCTCATATACGCCATCCTCACTAAAATCATCGGATTCAAAAGAATATTCCACTTTGTTTAGTTTACCGATCATACGCCGCAGTGCAAAAAATCGCTTTATAAATGTAACGCCGCAATCATGCGTTGACCGCCTCAAAATCGATATAAGCGCGAAGCAGTTTTCCTAGTGGAGCGAATACGAATTTGCCGACATAATTCTCAAGCTCGTCTTTTTCGTGTAGGACTCTTGTGCGCAGTGCGTTCTCTACTGTTATGAAGTGTAGGGATATTGTCACCGCGTTTTCTGAGAAGTTCGGGATTTTTTCAAGAAGGAGTATGTCTTTTCGTATCGAGCTAAGAAGAGCCATAATGAGCTTTTTTGCGTTATCTGATAATTCGCCGTCTGGAAGCGCGTCTATCGTTCTGTGGAGTGTTTCTATCCAATCGTTGACCGCGCCGTAGATGTCCGTGCTTGTGTATCTTGTGCGCAGAATTTCACGTATTGTTTTCACGAAAAGTTATATGATTAGGTGATTTATTAACTTTTTCAGAAAACATCGAGTCTGGCTTGTTTTTTGTCGTATTCTTCGAAATACTTGGGAGGATTTATCGATTTAAATTCGAATCCCCAGTCTTCAAGCATTTTTTTGGCGTTTTCAGTGATTTTGGGCGCTGCGATGATTCCGCGAACTTTGGTTATTCCTTTGCTGACCATTATTTTCTCTACGTATCTTCGAAGCTGGGTTACTGCTGAAAGCTCTGCGCAGTATCGTTTGCATTCAACTATTGTAAGGACTCCCTTTTTATCGACTCCCATCACGTCTATGAACCCGTATTTTGTCTGTTCTTCTTGGCTTACCGGCTTGAATCCATCTTCAATCATGGCGGGATTGCGGTAAATCATGTCGCTCATGTCGTCTTCGGTTCCGCTCACGATTATGTTTTGAGCGTCTTCAAGCTTGTGGCTGTTGAAAAAGTGCATTTTGTCTATTGAGACATCGATTGATTCTTTTTGGTGGATGTTATTGCTTTTGAGTTTGAGCTTGCCTGAGTTGATTATTAAAGTGTGGCTTGTCCCTGGTTTCATGTAGTTTATTGGCGCGTTTCCGGTCGGCTGGTGTATGAGGAGCGCTCCGTCGGATTTTATCATGACAACTCTATCGCCGGTATCAAGATAGCTTTCAGCCCTTCCTGAATAGCGCACTTGGCATCGGCAGGAAAAAACGATTGTTTCCGTGCGGTTTATTGCGTCTTTGAGTAAAACCGCGTAGTCTTCTAAGTCCATATGCTTGAAAAAAGCAGGAGATGGTTAAATAAGTTGCTGGGAATGCAAACTACTGAACGCAAACTACAAACTACAAACTAAGAACCGCTATCTATACAAATCAAAAACATAAATGCATTTAAACGTACTTTGCTGAAATTTTTTCGAGAGGTGAGAAAAAGAGGTGATACTTTTTGTTAACGAAGAAAAGCCAGAAAACCGCTGGCTTTAGTCATTGGATGAATGTTAGTTTATGGCTTTTCTGCGTCCAGAAAATGCGTGCATTTATTATAATGTAGCGAGCGCCGAACAAGTCAAGCGCTCTTGTGCTTGGTAGACGCTCGCATCATGCATTTTCTTGACGCGAGCAGTGTACTGCTGATATTATCTCATCTATCGCGTCGTTTAGTTCTTTGACGGTTCCTGCGTTGACGATTATCTTGTCAGCTTGATTTATGACGAGATGGAGCTGTTGTTTATTCGGGTCCGAGCTTTTTTCTGCATTCTCGAATTGTTCGAATTCCTCGAATGTGGCGATGTTATGGAGGGCCTTTCTTTGTTTCATCCTCTCCCATCGAATTGATTGAGGCGCGTCAAGGGCGATAAGGATGAAATCTGATCGCGCGCGAAGGGCTTTGACTTCTGATGGGTTGCGTATGCTGCTAACGACGTGATTAGAGCCGTTCATATGCAAAAGCGCCAGCTGTGCAAGAACTCCTGGGCCGTGTTTCTCTCGAAGTTCGTTTCCTATCGCTATCAATGTTTCTCTATCCGCAACAAGATTTCTTCGTGCAGCTTCCGCTCGCAGAATGTCCGATAGTGATAAGTGCGCGAATCCTTTTTGTATTAGATACTCTGCAAGAGTGTCTTTTCCTGAGCAGTAGCTTCCCGTGATGCCTATAATCACGGAAAAAAATCAGCAGAAAGGATATTTTAATGGTTTCTGCCAACTCTGCGGTGGTAGCTAACGTATTTATAGTGTTGAACCTAACAGTGAGCTATGGGCATTTTCATCGCGATCGAGGGCATTGACGGTTCTGGAAAAACCACGCAGGCAAGGATGCTTGCAGAGTGGCTGCAAACCATTGGAAAGAAAGTTATTTTGACTAAAGAGCCGTCTTCGTCGTTTTGGGGAAGATTCGCGCGATTTCTGTCCGGATACACTTCATCTGATATTCTACAGCGTTTGTTCGCGATGGATAGGACAAGTCATTTGAAGAATGTTGTCTCCCCTGCGTTGCACGATGGCTATGTGGTTATTTGTGACAGGTATGTTCTTTCAGCGATCGCGTACTCTCGGGACGAGCGCAAAGCGAAATTGAGAAACGCTCGTTTTCCTGCTCCCAACCTCACGATTGTGCTTGACGTTCCCGTGGAAGCCGCGCTAAAGCGCTTGAAAAGAAAAAAGTCCGCATTCGAGAAAACAGGTGTGCTTGAACGCGCGCGAAAAAAATATCTTGCATCAAAAGCGTTTATTATCGACGCGAAATACGGTCCCGAGATTGTTTTCGGGAAAGTAAGAGCGCGTGTTGAAAGATTATTCTGATTTCTTTTTGGTCTATATCCTGAAGTTCACGTCGATAACTAAACCCAAAATGAAATACAGAAATCGCGATTTGCGATTTCTTTAATCAAAGAAAGAATCTAATTCTTTATTCTTACGTTTTTCTTCATAATCGACTTCGCTTGCCATACTTGAACACCCCTTCGATTTTTTTAATGAGAACGTAGTTATTTAAAGTGTTGGTACTACCCAAATTCAGCAAGCGCCTGTATGTTCTGTTTTAGAATTTTCCCGTCGTGTGCGTCTATTTTGATGTTGATTGTTTTGAAGCTTTGAGTTAGATAAGTTATATTAAAAATTGGCGCGTGCTCGATTGTTTGTATGATAAAGAACTGTTTGAACGTGTTTTCTTTGCCGTAATTCTCTGTGACGCATTTTTTGGCGGTTGAAAGCGCTTCTTCGACGCTTATTTTGATTTTTGCGACGTCTAATTTTTCTATTTCGCCATCAGTCTTTAAGACTTCTTGTTCAGGAGTGTGAGTTATAGTTTCAGCCACCATGAATGTGACCATCCTTTCTGTTTCTTTGGTATAGAATCCTATCTGCCAAACATCTTTGTTCGCTTCATCGAGCATGACGAATGCGTGCGCTAAGAACGCGTCTTTGTTGGTTTTCTGCCAGTCTTTGAACACGCTGTGTCGGGTTAGCTTGGCTAGTGCTTCGTGTAGGTCCATAGAAACGAAAAACGAGGAGGTGTTTAAAAGTATTGCTAATTATTTATCTAAATAGCCCGCCGGCGACTCTTCGTACAGATGATACTCCTTGAACTATTCCTTTAGTTGGAGAGAAATGAATTGAATGCCTAAGCACGTATGCCGCGGAGTATTCCTGCTTCGCTCGTGGTTCTTTGATTGGGATTAGGAATGCCGCGCTGATGAACCTAAGTATGGCGCTTAAAGTGAATACGAGCGGGATTCCTGCTATAATAAAATTCACGTTCTCAGTCATCCAGCCTCCAAGTATTGGAGCAACTATTAGCGGTATGTTGGTGTAAAGCGAGTATTCTGCTATCTGCATCGCTCGTTTTTGCGGAGATGTCAAATCAAGCAATAAATTAAAGCGGGAAATGTCGGCTGCAGTCCAGACAAATCCTGAGAAAATGTGCGCAGGTATGAGAAGCCACGTTTTTTCTTTGTTTATCAGCAAA
>Ga0209542_10008904_pt1 | contig 18592 bp, 13 predicted proteins | sample RifCSPhighO2_01_FD_184028 | JGI IMG/M metagenome (GOLD analysis project Ga0209542, IMG submission 184028) | Soil microbial communities from Rifle, Colorado - Rifle CSP2_plank highO2_0.1 (SPAdes) (version 2) | ecosystem: Environmental > Terrestrial > Deep subsurface > Rock core/Sediment ...
CGGAAGCCGCGGTTGCAGACATTCCCGAAGATAAGAAAGCACCAGCGGGTGGTGGTGGTGGGGGTATGGGGATGGGGGAGGATTACTAGCTCGGCAGCGGCGTGTTCGCGAACTCCGGGATGCGTGCACGTTAGAGCCACTCTCACCACTTCTGTAATACTGTAGACAAAGGGGCGCGATGTTCGCGGCACACGCGGCTGCCTCGCTAATATGGTGATGTAGGTTGAACTGCGCGATGTTTTCTCCGCGCACCTTCGCACGCGCCGCAGGGTAGGGGTAGGCGAGGGGCGAGGTATGCTCTACGCTCCTCCCGCCACTTTGCGTGTGGGTAGAGGAGGCGGGGTAGTAGCGGCGTGTTTTCACATCCTTAGTGAGAGTGGGAAATGTCTTTTGCCGTCTTCGCAGATCTGGCGAGATCGAGACTGAGCGCTGCGCGAGCACGCGCAGACAGCGACGGGAAAAGACATTTCCCACTCGAGCGCCCTTCCACAAGCGGCCGCCCATCGGGCGGCCGCTTCTCGGTACACGCTGGTATGATTGAGTGATGCAACGCGCACGTTTCGCGGCACTTTTTCTTTGCGTCGCAACGCTCGTGCTCACGGTGGCAGTCGCATATGGTCAGGAGATCGAGAACGCCGGCGACGAGGCCAACGAAACATGCAAAGACTGGACGCCGGAGAAGCCGCAGCTGAAATGCATTACGACCGTGGAGGGTGTAAAAAATCCCGTGGAAGGTCTCTGTGCGATGAAAGAGAATAAGCCCTCGTGCAAAGCCATCTCGTTTTTCGATGTCGACGGTAAAAAATATTTTTTCAATTCGAGCGACGGAAAGAGCGTCGCACAGGATATCCCGACGCCGACCAGAACAAACGACATTGTGCAGCTTGAGCCGCACAAACTCACCGACCCGTATACTCCCTCGGTGCTGCCGGCGCAGACAGAGCCGGATACGAAACTTCCCGAGACACAACCGAGCACGCTGCCCCCCTCTGCACAAAATGTCGCAGAACAGATAGAACAAGCAGGAAAAAAAGAGGGAACATTTTCTTCCGTCACGACGAAAGTCAAAGAGTGGGTGGGCGATAGTGCGCTTGGGCAGTGGCTCAATCCCAAACTCGGAGGGGAGCAGGCAGAGCTCAGCGGCGGACTCCTCGGTGAGAATGACACCGCGTTTCTCAATGACTCATCCGCTGCACAAAATCCGACGCCGCAGACTTCTTTTAGCGGCAGCACGTTTGCGGGTGAGACAGCCACGCTCGCGACGGAAAGCTCTGTGTGCGGCACGCTCTGCACCGCACGTGGCTACTTGTCGAGTGCGTGGGATACCGCGATGACGGGAGCGAGCGAACTCTTCGGCGTCTCTTCCGCGGTAGCGAAGCCATCGATGGAACCGCAAGCTTCAAAACCGGACATCATCGGTCAGGAACGATTTGATATCACCGGATATCTACCGTGCACCAGCGGTTCATGCAGCATGCAGGGCGGATTGGAGAGTGCGAGGAAAGGACCGGATGGACTGGCGCTCGTGCGTACACTCGACGATTGGAGACTGGGAAAATCCGATTACGTTACTGCTGCATCCGATCCATCGAGATATGGCGAGACGTATGTCGCCAGAGAATTTACATACAGAAGTCCTTTGGACGGCAAAACGTACACGCTGAACAATGTCCCCATCGTCGTACACGACACAGGAAGCGCGTTCCAAGGTCGTCCCGACAAGCTCGACATTGCAATCGGATTTTCCAATTCGGACCGTGACGCTATGAGACTGGCGAGCAACCAGCCATTTTTGGCCGAGCGGTACCAAACGTATCAGCAAATCGCAAACGGTGCCGTGTATCCATATATACCGGAAGCGGCGCCTCTTCCGCAGCCTCGTCCGGAGTCTGCGCCTCCGGCAGACATCGTACAGAGCGCATTTCCTCTCACGCCCATTCCGGTCAGCAGCGAGCCACTCGCGTCTTATCGGCCGTGGGACGATACGCTCCCTCGGCCGAGTGCCCTCACGCCTCATCCTGTCGCGAAAGTGGAAATCGGCCTGCCGCTTGCGGAGCCCATCGAACCCTATCCCGCGCAGCTCGTGGAGCGAGGAGGGGATCTCGCCGAGCCTCGGCCGGTCGTTGCAGTCCTACGCGGAGACGATCTCTCGGAACCTCGTCCTATCCTCCCCGTCGAGCGGGGGACGGATCTTCTGCCACCGCATCCGGCAGGGTCGGTAGAACGCGGGCCCGACCTCTTTCAACCGCAGCCAGTCACTGCTGTCGTCCGCGGACTTGATATCGAGCAGCCGAATCCCGTCGGTCAAGTATTTGCTGGATCTGATCTCGCCGAGCCTCGGCCTGTCACTGCAGTCGAGCAGGGACCCGACCTCGCACAGCCGTATCCGGCAGGCGGAGTCGAGAGAGGAACAGACCTCGCTGAACCGCGGCCCACCGTACCCGTCGAGCGGGGACCGGACCTAGAAGCGCCGCCCGAGAAGGGGTGGTTCGAGAGCACGCGGGATACCATCACACGAGGAGCGGAGAATCTTTCCGAGCGATTCACGGGACTTTTCGGAGGAACGGATAGCGCAACAAAGGCTCTGACGGAGCCGACGCAGGACATTCCGGAGTCGGCGATACCGCAACGACAGGAATATTCTGCCGCCGCGCTTGAATTGCAGGAGAAGGTACTCGGCGAGCAATTGCAGACGCAAACGACAGCGCTCACGGAGACGAGCGGGACGCTGAGCGACGATGCAATCGCGCGGGGAATGGCGGCTTGCGAGAGTGCGCCCGCGGGCCGGACCTGCTCTGCATACCGCACGTACGCGGTCGCGGTACAGACAGAGCAGACGAAGTACGACGAGGTCGTACGGAACTACGAGGCATTCAATGCATACAAAAATCAAAGTGGCGAACTCACCGATTCACTCAAGCGCTCGCTGACTGAGATAGAAAAAGGACAGGGCGCGACGTCGGCCGCGCTCGAACAGTACGCAAAAGAATATAAAGACGCTGCGAAATCATGGTTCTCGCCGATTGCGGAAGGGTATCGGGAGGGCGATTGGACGAGCGTCGCCAAAGAATCGTGGCGGGCGGTACCAGCGGCTGGAAATGCGATATGGGGCGGACTGACCGATGAAGCGAAGGTCGCGGCAGAACGTTTTGCCCCCGAGTCGCTCGACTTCCGACCCGCGCCCGAGCAGGCGGCGCGCTGCGGTGCAGTCGGGCAGTCGCTCTGCGATGCGGAAGGGACGGTGAGCGCGGCAAACGTCGTCGGTTCTGCGTGGATAGCAAAGGAGGTCGCGCAAATAGGGCCGCGTCTCTTCTCATCTTCCGCAAAAGCTGCAGACGACATCGTTCCAACCCTTTCTGCTGTAGACGATGTCGTGCGGGCGCCACCGCCCTCGCTTATCGATGATGCAATACGGGCACCGACGCGCGTTGCCGATGATGTACCGGTCGCGCCCTCCACCCAACCGCAAATCGGCGTAACGCGTGTGGCTGACGATGTTGCGAAAATTGACGCACCCACGATTCCGGCGAGTGAGGCCGACGACCTCGCACGTGTGAAAGCGATAGCGGATGATATCCGGCCGCCTGTAACTGAAGTGACGAACGCGCCACCCGTACGGACGTCGGTCGTCAGCGACGTGCGTGGACTCGCCGAAGCGGAGCGCAAGCTCGACGATGCGGTCGCAGAGATACGACGTATCGACGCAGGACTTTCGCCCGAAGCGGCAAACGTGGCGCGGGAGGCGGCGATGGACAAGGTGCTCACCGTCGCCGATGACCTGAAGGCAATCGCGACGCGAAATCCGAGCGTAGATGACCTCGCGCGCCGAGTCGACGATATCGCAGCGGACCTCCGAGCACAGAATCCCACTCGGGAGCTGCGCCCCGCCACAGAGAAGTCCTTGGACGATTTCAGTAGCAGCTTACGCAGCATAGATAAAAGTATGCGCTCTGAAGCATCGCTCACCGAGCGCATACAAATCGCGTATTACGATGCAAAGCAAGGCGTATCGAATTGGTGGCAAGGAAGAGCGACAGAGAGTATGGTCGATATCGCGCCGCCATCGCCGATAGACAGTCGCGTGGTCCGACTCGCGGATGAACCGCTGATAGATGATGCGACGTACGCCCGCACTTCAGTCGAAACGCCGCCACCTCCCGCAGCGGAGCGAGGCATCGTGCGGCTCGCGGATGAACCGCAGATAGATGACGCGACAGTTGCGCGCACCGCGGCGGCGGACACGCAGCCAAAAACGGCGCAAATCATCCCATTCCCTTCGGCCGGCACCTATGCGGTAGATGCACTCAGGGTGGCAGGTGGTACCGCTCGCTTCGTGTGCACAGGAGGGTCGATACGACTCGGGGTCTGTGGAACTGCCGGTTTCGGCACCTATATCTCATATCAGTACGGCAGTCCCGATGCGAACATCGTTGCCATCGCGCCGGATTCCCGAGAGGCGAGTGCCGGAGTGCAGCCGACGCCGACGTATTACGGTGGCATCGAGTATCAGACAAACGATCAGCTGCGAGCGGACATCGCGGCCCCGAACGCGCCCGTATTTGGCGCTCTCGAATACCAGACGAACGATGTGCTGAGGCCCGATGTCGCGAGAGCATCCGCATCCGAGCTTCCTTCTACGCCGAACCCCGACGATCCCTCGCTCTTTCTCGGTATCGAGCAACAAGTCACTCGCGCGCCTATCACTCCAAATCCGGATGATCCGTCGCTCAGTCTCGGTGTCGCAGCGCAAGTCGAAAAACAGCCGAATGCACCCGTGTATGGCGCCCTTGAATATCAGACGAACGATGCCCTTCGCTCGGATGTCGCGCAGCCGCGCAGCTTCGACGAGTGCGCAGCGCTCTCAGGCAGCAAAATTCACCAAACGTTCCCTGCGACATGTTTGACCGCAAGCGGCCTCTCCTTTAGAGGCCAAGGTCAAGCGGTCCAGCCGCCGTGGCAACCGTCGCCGTCGCAGCCCATTCCGCCGGCGCAGTATCCGACAGGGCAGCAAGGTGGACTATGGAATCAATTTCTCGCGGGCCTTTCGCGCTCGCTCGCCATCGGGATGTACCAGCAACAAATGCAGCAGGCGCAACAATTCCAGCGAGAGACACAGATTGCACCGACGTGTCCGACCGACGCGGCGGCCCTGCAGCAATATCAATCGCAGTATCGAGAAGAGTGGCAGCTCTACCAATTGCGACTCCAGCAATACCAATTGCAGCAAATGCAGATGCCGTACGGATACTACGGCAGCAATCCATACATGATGTACGGCGCGCAAGTGCCGCCTCAGCCGCCTCAAGCGTGTACGCCTGCCAGCCAAAATCCTTCCACGCCGCCAAATCCGACAATCCCGCCCACGCCGACCTCGACTGCGGCCAAGGCGTCTGTCACGGTGGTCGCCAATCCTGCCCGCATACCGTTCCGCGGATTTAGTGTGCTCTCGTGGTCGAGCGTCGGGACCTCGAGGTGCGCGCTCTCCGATGAGCGGGGGTCTCAGATGGGCGCGGGTCTCTCAGGTACCGCGACTACTTCGCTCCTTGCGACAAGCACTGTCTTTACCGTCGCATGTACGCCGCTTTTTGAGAGCGCGACGACGACCGCGAGCACCACTGTTGTCGTAGAGAGGTGAGTGATATAATGCCTTTCTATGAATATTCTCTATGTCCTTATCGGCATTGTCGTCGTACTCGGCTTGTGGGTCGTCTGGGCGTACAACCGTTTCGTCGTGCTCACCAACAGAAGTGAAGAAGCGTGGTCGGATATCGACGTACAACTGAAGCGCAGGTACGACCTCATCCCCAATCTTGTGCAAACGGTCAAAGGCTATGCCGCGCACGAGGCGGGGACGCTCCAGAAGGTCACCGAGGCGCGCACGAAGGCGATGGGCGCACAGACTGTGGGCGAACACGCCGCTGCCGAGAACATGCTCACTGATGCTCTGAAATCGCTCTTTGCGGTTTCGGAAGCGTATCCGGACCTCAAGGCCAACAGTAACTTCGTCGAACTTCAGCGAGAGCTCAGTGATACGGAAAACAAAATCCAAGCGGCGAGACGCTTCTACAACTCGGTCGTCATCGACCTGCAGAATGCGCTCGAATCCTTCCCGACAAATCTCATCGGCAAAAGCTTTGGATTTTCTACGCGCGAATTCTTCGCACTCAAAGAAGAGGCAGCTCGTGAGCCGGTGAAAGTGAGTTTCTAAGCGGTTCAATCGCCGTTTTGCTACAGTGCGCATTCTATGGCGTCCCTCTATACGCAGCAGAGCAGGAATGTCACGAAGACGTGGCTGCTCATGAGTGCGTTCTTTCTCCTCATCATGGCGGTCGGCTGGTTTGTCTCATACTATTTTGGTGACGCATCCCTCCTCTACATCGCTGTCGGAGTCGCGCTCACGATGAACGTGACTGCGTACTGGTTTTCGGACAAAATCGCGCTCTCGAGTGCGCACGCAAAGGAGGCAGACCCCGTCCAATTTCTGGAACTGCACCGTATCGTCGAAAATCTCGCCATCACTGCGGGCCTCCCGAAGCCGCGCGTCTATATCATAGAAGACAGCGCGCCAAATGCTTTTGCGGCAGGCCGTGACAAAAAGCATGCGGTCATCGCGGTCACGACAGGACTCCTTTCGCGGCTCGAGCGGAGCGAGCTGGAGGGTGTCATCGCGCATGAACTCGCGCATATAGGCAACCGCGACATTCTCGTGATGACGGTCGCGGTGGTACTCGCAGGCGTCCTCACGGTCATTGCGGATATGTTTCTGCGCATGAGTTTCTTCAGCGGGGGCGGCAATAAGGACCGCGGGGGACATCCACTCCTCATCATTGTCGGAATCGTAGGGATTATACTCGCGCCCATCGCGGCGCAACTCATCCACCTCGCTATCTCGCGCAAAAGGGAATTCCTCGCCGACGCGACGGGCGCGCTCCTCACTCGGTATCCCGACGGTCTCGCAGGCGCACTCCAAAAGATATCCTCGTATTCGGCACCAGTGACGCACGCGACGCATGCCACCGCGCACCTCTATATATCGAACCCCTTCGGGGCAGGGGAGGCCGGCTCATTTGTCGGCAAACTCTTCAGCACCCACCCGCCGGTCGAAGAAAGAATCGCAGCGCTGAGAGGGATGCGCGTTTGAGGACAGGATGCTACGCTAATGAGAGAACAGTGGAGGCGAGCCATGAACGAAGAGCGCTCGTGTGAAGTACTGCATTTGCAATCGCGTGAGATGAGGGCGCGGAGTGTCGAAGACAAAATCGACGCGGCGTTTAGGGAGCAAGGCGATCGTCAGTGGATTGCAGCTCGCGAGGCAGCCGCGGCCGCGCCTCCGGAAAAGCCGAAAGTGTCGCCGGTCGTCGTTTCGCTCGTGCGCCGTCTCGAGCGAAAGGCACGCTTCGAGAAGCGACACCCGCGGCCACCGCAGATTGAAAAGTGCAAGGTTTTTCGGCGCATGCAGCGGTGGTGGCGTGAGGAACAGGCGGATCGGCGGCAAGCACACCCGCTCCTGCCCTCGATTGATTACGGCCAGCTGGGTCGGTAAAGAATTGGCGGCCGCACTCGTGCGGCCGCAACTCTTTTGTACCCTTACACCTTGCAGACAGCGAGCGCGTAGGTCTGCTCCGCGTCGGTGTGGACGGTCACATCGCCAAAAAATTCTCTGAGCATTGATTCGAGTTGTGCACGTGAATATTTATACGATATGACGGTGCGAATCACATCGCCAGCCCTGAATTCGACTGATTTGCCGAGACCGCGTACGGTCACGGAATCTTTCACGATATAGCGCACCTCGATGCAATCATCGATAAATTGCACGTCGAATCGCAGGTTGTCCCGCGCGAGTCCTGCCTGCATCGGGACACGCACACAAAAATCATCCATTTCACTAATCGCGTACGTCCGCACCCATTCTTCAGGAGAACGGCCTTCTGAAATGCCGTTGCCGATGAGGAGCGCGTCGCCCTCCTGCATGCCTCTCCTGATACCGTGCAGGATATCGTCGCGATTGAAATTGCCGAGCGTGTTGCCGAGGAAGAGGAAACAGTGATGAGGAAATGTATCACTGCGGAAAAGTGGCGTCACATTGTCGAGGTTCTCGAAATCCGAGATGTTCCAGAAAATCCGCTCGACAGGAGCGACACCCATCTCTTCCACCGCATGCGAAGCCTCTTGGACCATGTAAGAGCTGATATCGATAGGGCAGTACCTGACTGGCATTTCTTTTGCAAAATGCTCGATGCAGAGCACGGCCTTTTTCCCGTCGCCGCATCCGAGGTCGATGAGGTTGGTCGCACGCCGCTCCATTGCACGTGCCACGGCGCCTGCGTGCTCACGTATGAGGGTGACTTCTTTTTCGGTGACCGCGGCACTGTATTCGGGACTGTGCTCAATCGTGAGAAATCCCTTCGCCTGTTCTGAGGTGAGGTACCACAGCTTTGAATCCGCGATATCCCATGTGCGCACACCAGCGACTTCCGTGTGGCCGCGCAGTACAAATTGCCGAAATATCAGGTCGTTGATGCCGCGATTTTCGCCGCTCCTCATGCGTTCGGACATCGCTACATACTAGCGCGAACCCCGCGCAAGCGCATTTTGCGGAGGCGGAGAGATTCGAACTCTCGGTGCCTTGCGGCACACACGCTTTCCAAGCGTGCGCACTAGACCACTATGCGACGCCTCCGTGTCCCGCGTAGTATACAGAAAAGAGGGCGGGACGCGATATACGTGGGCGGATGGATGCTCTCGAAGGTTAAACCTTTGTACAAAGGTTTAACCTTCGGGGCGCACGATGTGATGCGGGAACCTAGCGCGCCTCTAAAACGAAATGGCTCCGCCGGAGCGGAGCCATAATAGTTTGTCGGAAGTCGTAGCGGTCAGAGCGCCGACAGTGGAATGAGCGGGGTTTTGATGCCCCTTGCCCGTCCTCCATTTTTCAGGGGGCCGCCTCCGATGCGCCAGGATCCATCATGGTCCATGCGATTGACGCCGAAGGTCACCTGATAATCGACAGTCTGACCGTGGAAGATGGTCCCCATGCACTCGATATATTCGGACGGGTGCAGGAGTTCATCGTAGATTCGGCGCAACGTCGTCTGGCCGGGCTCCTCATACAGAGCCCAGATGACCTGGAAGTCGAGCCTTATTGCCGGCATTGCGGTCAGCCGACGCAGCTTCTCTTTGCCGGTAATAAACGTCCAGACGGGTTCCGCGTCAGTGATCGCGCTTTCGAACTGCACTTTCGCGAAATCAATCTCGACAATCTTGAGAGCGCGTTCGTCTTGCGAGAAGATACTCCACCCGTCTCCCAAGTTCGCGGGATTAAATGGCGTGGAGCGGTCGACATGGAACAAAATGGGCTTACCTGACATTGGGTAGTCCTCCGATTTTTCAATGGCCTTGATAGGCACTAGGGCATCCTTTACTCTTATAATTATATGTTGCATAATCAGTTTTGTCAAGTTTTGCAACTACTGCGGAGGGTTCAAGAACGTCTCGAAAAAAACCGCTAGAATATCCTTTTGTTGCCTGCAGCGGTGGGTGCTAACTGCGAGCGGCCTGTAGACGCGATATACTTGGCACATGGATGTGTTCGAGGTACCCAACGTGCTTGCCGCAGGGCTCGTGCCGCTCATCGTCGGCTTCTTTTGGTACCACCCGCGAGTCTTCGGCGCTCCGTGGGTGCGGATGATGTGCATTACGCCGGAGATGGCAGAGCGCGGGCAGGGGAGTCGGATGCGGCACACGTTGGTCTCGCTCGTCGCGGGCGTCGCCGCCGCGTCCGTCATGTCGCTCATAGCATCTGCGTGGGGCGCGGAAAGTGTCGCAGGCACAGCGTGGCTCGCGTTTCTCTTGTGGCTCGGCTTTATGGTACCCACATCGCTTGGAGACGTGCTCTGGGAACTCAAACCACGCACGCTCTACCTCATCGATAGTGCGTATTGGCTCGTCTCCTTTACCGCCATGGCCCTCGTACTCCTTATATGAAGCAGACCGGCATACTCATGGTGGCGCTTGCCATCCTCGTCATCGGCGAGCTCGCGATTTACTCGGTTTCGCGGGTCGAAAAGACCTCCGGCGTGCCCGTCCCCTCAGTCCTCATCGCAGAGGCCTATGTACGCGTCGATGTCGCGGACACGGAGGCGTCGCGTGCGAGGGGGCTGAGTGGCCGCGAGGGGCTCGAAGGGAACAGCGGCATGCTCTTTGTCTTCCCAAGGGACGGATATTACGGGATTTGGATGAAGGATATGCTCTTTTCTATCGATATTGTCTGGATTTCGGCCGATCTCGAGGTCATTCATATGGCGCAAAACGTGGCTCCCGCGACATACCCCGAGTCTTTCGCACCAAACAGGCCCGCGAGGTACGTCCTCGAGCTTCCGGCAGGGTGGGCACGGGCGTATACTGTACGAATAGGCGACAGAGTGGAATTGCATCTGTAAATGAAGTGACTTATCCACTTTTTTGCGCAAACTTTATCAGGATATCGGGAGTACAATGAACGTCCCGAAAGTAGTGAGCAGGCGTGGCGATTAGCAGCTAGGTGAATGCGCATGGCGAATGTAGTAAATGCTCGCAAGGAGGCAGCGAGTTCAAAAGGAGTCTCCACGGACAGCGCGGCCCTCGGCCGTAGCTCCAAGGAGAGTGTAAAAAAAACTCGACCTATGGGCGAGGCAAGCCGCGTCTATAAAAAGTTTTTGCCCAATATTCAGAAGCGAGACGGCCGCATCGTTCCATTTGAATTCGACAAAGTAGTGACCGCCATCGAAAAAGCGATGAAGGCGTCCAACGAGGGCTCCGAGGACGAGGCTATCGTCGTTGCGCACAAAGTCGCCGGCGAAATGATGCGCATCGCCAAGACGTACAAGAATTTTCTCCCCACCGTCGAAGGCTGCCAAGACGAAGTCGAGCGCCAGCTCATGCTCTCCGACTACGTCGCCACCTCCAAATCCTACATCCTCTACCGCGCCAAGCGCGCCGAGATACGCAAAGAGCAGGGCGAAGTGCCCGACCACGTCCGCAAGCTCGCCGAGGAATCGAAAAAGTATTTCAAGAACAATCCGCTCGGCGAATTCGTATACCTGCGCACATACGCCCGCTGGGTAGAAGCGGAGCAACGCCGCGAGACGTGGGTCGAGACTGTCGACCGCTACGTCGACTTTATGAAAGAGAATCTCGGCGACAAGCTCACGAAGCGCGAATACTCCGAAGTGCGCGAAGCGATATTGAAACAAGAAGTGATGCCCTCGATGCGCGCGATGCAGTTTGCCGGCGCGCCCGCACGCAAGTGCAATACATGTTTCTACAACTGCTCGTTCACGGCACCCGTCAAACTCGAGGACTTCGCGGAAATCATGTATCTCTCGATGCAAGGATGCGGCGTCGGTTACTCGGTAGAAAGCCAAAACGTCCAGCAATTGCCGCAGATAGAAAAGCAGACAGGGGAGCGCGTGGCGAAGCACGTCGTCGCCGACACGAAAGAGGGGTGGTGTGATTCACTCACGCTCGGTCTCAAGACATGGTACGCGGGCAAAGACATTGAATTCGATTACTCTCTCATTCGCGCAGCGGGCACGCGTCTCAAAACGATGGGCGGCAAAGCATCAGGTCCGGAACCGCTCCGTTCGCTCCTCGGTTTTGCGCGCGAGCGCATCTTGAAGCGTCAGGGCCGAAGGCTCCGCAACATCGACGCGCACGACATCATCTGCAAAATAGGTGAGTGCGTGGTCGCCGGCGGCGTGCGCCGCACAGCCATGATTAGTCTCTCCGACCTCGACGACGCGGAGATACGTGATGCCAAGAAGGGTCAGTTTTTCCTCACCGACCCGTACCGCTCCGTGGCCAACAACTCCGCCGTCTACGAACAAAAGCCGACCAATGCCGAGCTCATGGACGAATGGGTGGCTCTTATGAAGAGCGGTTCGGGCGAGCGCGGCATTTTCAACCGCGGAGGGCTCGAAGCGACGATGCCCGAGCGCCGCGTGAAGCTCTTAAAGAAGAAATACGGCAAAAAGGGTATCGGCCAGCTCGGCACCAACCCGTGCGGCGAAATCATCCTGCAGTCCAAGCAGTTCTGCAACCTTTCGGAGGTCATCGCGCGAGCAAACGACACCGAAAAGACGCTCGTCAAAAAGACCAAGCTCGCGACACTGCTCGGCACGTACCAGTCGACACTCACGAAATTCAATTACATCTCAAAGGATTGGACTGATAATTGTGAATCGGAGCGACTCCTCGGCGTCTCCATCACCGGCCAGTGGGATTGCCCCGCGGTACGCAACGGCAAGACCATGAAAAAGATGCGCGAGACTGCAAAGAAGACCAACGAGGCCTACGCGAAGCGTTTCGGCATTCCGATGTCGAGCTCCATCACGTGCGTGAAGCCCTCCGGCACCGTGTCGCAGACATTCGACTGCTCGTCGGGAATTCACCCGCGCAATTCGCAGTACTACATCCGTCGCGTCCGCATCTCGGCGACCGACTCGCTCTTCAAAATGGTGCGCGATCAGGGCATCCCGCATAATCCGGAAGTGGGACAGACGACAGACGAAGCCAACACCTTCGTTCTCGAATTTCCGGTCAAATCCCCCGCAGGCTCCATTTTCAAGAATGACCTTTCCGCAATCGAGCAACTCGAATACTGGAAGATGGTCAAACTCAATTGGACCGAACACAATCCGTCGGCGACGATTTCCGTCGGCGAAGAGGAGTGGGTCGCGGTCGTCGCGTGGCTCTTCGAGAACTGGGACATCGTCGGTGGACTGTCCTTCCTCCCGCGCGAGAACCATGTGTACCGCTTGGCTCCGTACGAATCGATAGACAAGAAACGCTACGACGAGCTCGCCTCGAAATTCCCGACGATAGATTATTCGAAGCTCGTGATTTACGAGCGGACCGACGAGACCGACCAGAAAAAGGAATTGGCGTGTGTCGGGGGTACGTGTGAAATCGTGTAGTCGGTACTATTGAAAGATGAACGCCCAGCCGATTTGGCTGGGCGCTTTCGTTTGTTGGGCTCTCGTCAGTCGATGGCGTAGAGACTGCTTTCCTCATCGGCCGGCGGTACTTCCCGCAGCTCGATCTCGGCGCCGGAGGGGACCTCGGTCTTGTCCCACAGCTCAGACTCGATGAACGTGTCGTTGATGTACGCATCGACCTCGCCGATCTCGCCCTTGAAGCCGCTCTTGCCCCTGCACACACGGCCCTTGCCGATGTCCACCGCACGCTTGAGGAAGAGGCGGCTTGCGGGGAAGGCGAAGGTCGATTCGTAGACTTTCGACCTATCGAGCGGCGTGAACTTCACCTTGATGTCGGTGGTCATCGCTGGCGAGCCCACGTTCCCATCGCTTTTTGAGGTATCCACCTCGCGTTGTGCGCGATTTGGATGTTGTAGGGGCCTGTGAGCCGGTCTACGAGGCTTTCCTCGAAATCGGCGAGCGCCTCTTTGCGCCCTTGAATGCGCAAGAACGGCGCGGGCTTGGCGCCGACGAGACTCTCGGATTTCGATTTGAACCACACGAGGTTGAGCTTATCTGCCTGCGGAAAGTCGCGAAGCAGCCTGCGGATGTAATCGAATTCGCTGGTAGCGTCGGCTTCTGTGAAGCCGATGAGTTGGATGTCGGGCATGGTGTGGACCTTTCCTTTTTGCCACGCACACAATGCCACATTTCACATCACAGGTCAACTCACGTAACTGCAGAGCCCGCGACGAAGCCAGTAGTCCAGCAGAGTTGGAGACTGTAGCCTCCGGAGGGACGATTGATGTCGAGCAGGTCACCGATGATATAGAGATTCAGATAGCGAAGTGAGCGCATCGTCTTGAAATCAATCTCCGTAAGAGACACGCCGCCGGAGGTCGTCACCGCTTTGTCGAGTCCAAGCAGTCCTTTCACCTCGACTCGAAGATGTTTCAAGGTCTTCATAAGTGCGACGCGCTCTTTCCGCGTGACCTTGTTGCACTCGACCTCCCCGATGTGTGCGCTCTCGAGGATGACAGGCACGAGCGCGGGCGGAACGATTTCGCGAAGCGCGTTGCGAATTTTCTTGCTCGCGTGCTCTTTGAGGATTGATTGCAGGCGGGCGTCCACCTTCTCGTACCCCTCGCTCGGCAGAAGATCGAGCTCAAGCATTACCTCGCCATAGGTAAGAAGCTCGCCGATGTCGCGACTCATGTTGAGAATGGCAGGTCCGCTTAAACCTACGTGCGTAATTAAAATCTTGCCAATCTGCGAGTCGTGCTTCACGTCTTTTTGGAATGTCGTTATTTTTGCCTGCAGAGAGACTCCCGCTGCACGCGAGAGCGGCGAAGCCTTGAGCGCGATTGGCACAAGCGCTACGTCGGTGTCTTTGACTGTGTGGCCAAGAGACTTGAGCCACTTGAAGCCATCGCCCGTGGAGCCTGTCTCCGGATGTGAGACACCACCGGTTGCGAAAATATATGAACGCGCTCGCACGACGCGCCCGCTCTTGAGCTGTATCGATTCGATTCGTCCGTCTTTCGCATCGATGTGTGTCACGGGTGCGTTCGAAATGACAGTGACGCCACCTTGCGCAAGATAATTCACGAGCACGTCCCACACAGATTTCGCAGAGTTGGAAAGAGGGAATACACGCTGGAGAGCCTCTACTTTGGTCGGCATGCCGCGGTCGTTGAAGAATTTGACTGCGGAAGCAGTATCGAATCGCGAAAGCGGAGAGGCGAAGAATTTTCCTCCTGTTTTGAATTTGGCGAGAAATTTCTTTGCGTCGGCCTCCGCGTTTGTCAGATTGCATCTGCCGCCTCCAGAGATGAGGAGTTTTTTGCCGAGCGTCGCATTTTTTTCTATGAGCACGACCTTGTGCCCGCGCTCGGCTGAGCGTCCCGCAGCCATCATGCCAGCGGGACCACCGCCAATCACCGCGACATCCCATATCGTCTCGCTCTTCATCGCGGCATCGTAGCATAATGTTGCTTTTCCTTAGCACTGTGGGATAATCGTGCTCTGCACAAGGCAGCCGCTCCTAGCTCTGCTAGGAGAGGAAAGTCCGGACACGCCCACGTTACGCAAGTAATGTGGAGGATGGTAGCGGGTAACCCCCGTCGTCCGCGAGGATAGGGATGCGAACAGAGACGCCCACGCCGAGAGGCAAGGGAATCCGTAAGGATTAGCCCCAATGGAAACATCGGGGGTGCAACGGCAAAAATCCTACCTGCGTGCAAGGCCGTGTTCGTGGGGAACCAATTGGACCTCACGAAAGAGTCGCTCGAGGTGGTCGGTAACGACCATCCCAGATACATGGCTGCCCCCGCCATTTTGGCGGGACAGAATCCGGCTTATCAGTGTGGCGAGTGAGCGAGACGAAATGAGTCTCGCTCATTTTCGTTTCCGAACGAGACACATTGCTTTTCGCAGCAGTATGCTGCGAAAACGCGATGCAGCGCAACGAAAAAGCACTGTTTTTAGGTCACTTTTCGCCTGCTTGCGCGAATGTCGCGCGTGCTACAATGGCCGGACAATATTAGTAAACACAGATTTATGCAGTCATTCGAACGATTGGACTCCATCTCACGTTGGCTTCTTATTAGTCTCGCAGGTCTTTTGCCCTTTTTTATCCTGCCACTCTCGTGGATTACGACGGCACAGAGCAAAATCGCCCTTTCCGCAATCCTCGTCCTCATTGCTGCAGTACTTTGGATAATCGCGCGGATTATGGAAGGGGGCGTGCGGTTGCCGTGGAACCTTACGCTCGGTGCAGTCGCGCTCCTCCCGCTCTCCTATGCGATTTCTACTGTCGTCTCCGGTGCCTCCGCAGTCTCGCTCGTAGGCACAGGACTTGAATCAGATACACTCGCGTTTGTATGTGTGGAGTTCGGCGCGCTCGTGCTTGCTGCATCCCTCTTCTCGACGAACCAAAATGCAATCATTGTCGCACTCCGCGCGTTTGTACTCGGCACCCTCGCACTCACGCTCTTGCAGATATTCCATATCGCATTTCCGTCCATCTCGCTCGGCGGCACGTTTGCATCTGCGACGGGCAATGCATTCGGCAGCTGGCATTCTTTCGCACTCATCGTTGGTCTCGGAGCATACTTCTCCCTCGCGCTTGCGCGAAGCGCAAGCAGCCGCCTATGGTCGTATGTCTATTATCTGACCGCAATACTCGCGGCGGGGGTTCTCATTGTCGCGAATTTCGTAGACGTGTGGATAATGCTCGCACTCGCGCTCTTTGCGCACGCGGCGGTACTCGGTTGGCGTGAGCGCATGCTCGCGACGTCGGCGTATTGGGGACGTGAGTGGAAATTTGTCGTCGCCATCATCATCGCGGCATTCTTCGTGGTGTTCGGTACCTTCGTGGTCAACGTGCTTCCCGAGCGGATACAAACGGCACAACTCGAAGTGCGACCTTCGTGGCAGGGGACCCTCGCCATCGGCGGTCAGACTCTGGACTCTCCCCTCACACTCCTCTTTGGCTCAGGCCCCAACACGTTCACGCGCGTATGGGGTTTGCATAAGCCGGTGCAGGTAAACGAGTCGCCATACTGGAACGCCGCGTTCAATGCAGGCGTCGCGTCCATACCGACATCCTTCATCACCGTGGGAATCGTCGGTGTGCTCGCGTGGATCCTCAGCATTCTCGCGCTCATTGTCGTCGTCATCCGCCTGTGGATGGCGCGCGGCGCGCACATACCGTCACCGGCACTCGCACTTTCTATAGCGTCGCTCGCACTTGCGGCGTCGCACGTTTTCTTCGTGCCCGATCCTGCGGTCACACTTCTCATGTTCGTCGTTATCGGTGTGTTCCTCGCGAGCGCAGTGAATGTGCTCTACCCTGCGCGCTATCTCGCGCTCCGGGGTGCCGGATGGGAAGGCAGGGGTCACCTCGCCGGACTTATCGTGTGCTCCCTCATCGTAATTGTCGCCGTGGGCGCTCTTTCGCGCGTGATACTTGCGCAGACCTATCTCAATCGTGCGATTGTGACCTACAACACGACGGGCGATGTGCAGGTGGCTTCGGGACTCGTCACGACGGCGCTGCGCATCTATCCATCCGACCGGTCGCACCGCGCAGCGGTAGAGCTCGGGCTCCTCGAGCTGCAGCAACTCATTGCATCACCCGATGCGGAGGCTGAAGCAGCACGCACGCAATTGCAGGCGACACTCGAAAGAACGATTCAGCACGGACTCACAGCAGTGGAACTCGGCGGAGGCGACTACCAAAATTGGCTTGAACTTGCCGGCATCTACTCGCAACTCGCGGGTGCGGACGTGGAAGGCGCGTATGAAAATGCGCGCGGCGCATACGCGCGGGCTTTCGAGAACAACCCGACATCGCCCTTGCCGCTCATGAATCTCGCGCAGCTCGAGATTGTGCGCAACCAGCCGGATGCCGCGCTCGAATACCTCGCCCGCGCGCTTGAGCTCAAGCCCAATCTCGCGGCGGCCTACTATCTTGCTTCGCAGATTTATGCGGGGAAGAAGGATTTCACGACAGCTCTCTCGACCGCTGCTCGCGCTGCCGAACTCGCCCCGAATGACTCTCAGGCGTGGTACAACGCCGGTGCGATAGCATATGCCGGAGCTGACTATGCAAACGCCGCCGCGGCCATGGAGCGCGCTCTGTCGCTTCAGCCGCAATTTGCAAATGCGCTCTACGTGCTTGGCCTCTCGTATTACCAGTTGCAACGGACCGATGAGGCGCTCACCGTCTTTACCTCACTCGACGCTCTCGATCCCGGACAGCCGGCAGTGCAGGCTATCCTCGCGGCGCTCCGTGCCGGCGAGCCGCTGCCGCAATCTACGCAGTAGATGATGACGGCGATTGTCGGGGGACACCGACATCGCCGGAGAATACTATATGCAGTTTATTAGGGCAGGATACCGGTTTCTCTCAAGCGAGGTGAGCGGCTTGCACGCAGCTGTGTACGTACTCGCGCTCTCGGCGCTCTTTTCCTCGATTCTCGCGCTCGTACGGGATCGCTTGCTCGCGCACACCTTTGGCGCATCGGCTACGCTCGACGTGTATTACGCGGCGTTCCGCATACCGGACCTCATCTTCGTCATCGCGGGAGCCCTCGTATCGGTCTACATATTGATACCGGAGCTCGCGAAGCGCGACGAGAGCAGCCAGCGTCGGTACATCGACACCGTCATCGCGGGCTTCTCGCTTTTTGCGGTCGCTGTTGCGCTCGTTGCATTCGCCGCGGCACCCGAGCTGCTCGGACGTTTTTTCCCGCGATTCGTAGAGAGCGGAGTACTTGGAGAGGCAGTCCTCCTCACGCGCATACTGCTTCTGCAGCCAATATTACTCGGGCTCTCCAACATTCTCGCCGCCATCACGCAGATACGAAGCCGCTACGCTCTCTATTCACTCTCGCCGCTACTCTATAACCTCGGAATTATTCTTGGTGTGACGCTCTTCTACCCGATGTGGGGCACCGCGGGTCTCGCATGGGGGGTGGTACTTGGCGCTGCACTCCACGTAGGTATACAGGTGCCGTCGGTGTTTGCTGACGGATTCCTCCGCACCATACCGCTCATACGGGAGCCACGCGCGCTCCTTTCGACGGTCATGATATCGATACCGCGCGCACTCGCACTTTCTCTGAATCAGA
>Ga0209542_10008906_pt1 | contig 18590 bp, 19 predicted proteins | sample RifCSPhighO2_01_FD_184028 | JGI IMG/M metagenome (GOLD analysis project Ga0209542, IMG submission 184028) | Soil microbial communities from Rifle, Colorado - Rifle CSP2_plank highO2_0.1 (SPAdes) (version 2) | ecosystem: Environmental > Terrestrial > Deep subsurface > Rock core/Sediment ...
ACTGCAACCAAGCTTACAGCCAAGACAACACTGCCAATAATGGTAAAAATATATTTCATAATTTTGGGTGTTATTATACCTTACCACAGAATTTGAAAAATTGCGGGACACGTGGGTTAAGTGCCCAGAGGCACAATCCGTGTAAGGGTATTCTAGCACTTTTCTAAGTAGCTGTCTGAGGTACTCGGGTCAGGGTCTGGTTTTAACAAGCAAGCCCCATAAAGTCCTGCAGAGCCTTATTTCGCGTCAAAATGAGACAAATAAGACATTAAACGGGTGTCTCACTGGGTTGTCTCATTCTTAGGAATATCAACCCATTTAAGCTGATCCATGATCTTGTAGTCTTTCACCTTTTCCCTAGCTCCAGCGAATCTATACCAAGGAAATGTAGAACGATGTTCTTTGCCGTCTATTATTTCTACACCCTGCTGTGATTCGGTAAGTTTCTTCGGAGGCAAGATATCTTTGTTGTCTTCCAGCATAAAAATCTGACAATGTTCACCCTTACCATAACGAGTAATAATTCTTGGTTTAATAATGCCTTTTCTTACCCACTTGTGAAATGTTGGACCTTTGATATTGAATCTGCTTTCAATATCATATTTTGAATACCAGCTATCTTCATCTTTTGCGACAGATGCAGGTATTTCTCCTTCATCAATTGCTTTTTGGCAAACAAGACATTTTATACCCCATTCGTCATACCAATTATCGCCTTCGGGAGTACCATCACCGCAGATAGCACATTTATAACCTGCACCTTCAAGATGAAATCCTTTCGGATTTGCCTTCAATTTTTCTGCACGAGCCTTATCCTTTTCTTTCATCTCATCTACGAATTTTCCGAGCTGTTCTAATCTCCATTTTTCTTCCTGCCATTTTTTACCTGCTTCCTCAGTCAGACAAAAACGATCTCTGTCTTCTGCGAATTTCTCATCAAACTCCGCTTCTTTTGCAACAGTTTTTTCTATCTCAGTCTTTTTCACATATCCGCATTCTGAATTTGTGCAGATATATTCTGTAATAAATTTTTCTTTAGTACTTGCATCTTTGCAATCGAGCTTTCCTTTGCAATTCGGACAGGGGTTCGGCTTCGGTCTCCATTCTTCGCCGTCTGAGAAAAATGATCGTCTAGGCAAACACTGATTGGGGCAATCATACATAAAAAACATCCTATCTTCTTTTCCTTCTTCAGACCATAGATTTTTGAATGTTGGTTTTAGAATGTTGCGACAGGTTAGACATCGTATATTTTCAGGTGCTTGGGTTGTTTCACATAACTCGTCTTTTCTTTTGTCGGTATCCATCCATTTCCGGATTATTTCTTCTTTATTTAAATACCTGTCGCCCGTCTGAAACATCATACTCCATTCGAGAGCCATTTTTGATATAGCATCAACCATTTTCTGTGTTGGTGGTTTGCCATCAATTAGTGGAGGATCTTTTATCGGTTCTGAGTGGATACGTTCTATATCGCGACAGCGTTCAATGGTGTGGCGGTCATAAAGGTCGATATAATATTGCTTGTCTTTAAGATGTTGTTGCATATAAAAATTATAATAATAAATGGGAGATCTGCAAGTTATCCACATTTACTTGCTATCTTTTGTCGGTGGTTTATAATATATACACAATTAAATAGTTTTGACTGAGGTCTAGCAAGGATGCAAATCTTCGCGGATGGATCTAGGGGCTAAAAAATCCCTTCACCTGGTACAGTGGAAAGCTTATCAAAAGGCATTCCATTGATTCTGTTCAGTCAAACAAAAACTCTGGAAACAGCCTTTGCAAGGGTTGTTTTTTTGTTATAGTGGTCGGTCAAATACGAAAACTCACCTCTAAATCAATAACAGTAATTAATGTATAAATAATATGAAGAAAAATTCAATTAAAACTCCGATTCAGTCCGATTTTTTTCCTGTGGTTACGGGAATATATCGTCAGACGGAATTTGTGAAATTTGCCATATGGTATGGCACTCCTAGTCAATTTCGTGAAATAGAAACACAGAAAGAATTTGCCGAATCAATCGGAGTTTCTGTGGATACACTCACAGATTGGAAAAAACATCCACAGTTTGGTTTTTTAGTTTGGCAGGCAACAAGAGAATGGGTAAAAGAACGTATACCTGATGTAGTCGGCGGATTGTATATAAAAGCTTCTTCCGAGAAAGCATCAGCTACCGATGTAAAATTCTATCTTCGACTCGCGGGGATAGACATTATTAAAGATAAGAAAGAGTAAATTTATGAACAAAAATATAAAAAGTGAAAATATGAAAATTGAACATGTATCAATCGATCTTCTTAAAGGCGCGGATTATAATCCACGCAAATGGAGCAAGGAGGCGGAAGAACAGTTAAAAGAAAGTGTAAGTAGATTTGGAATAGTAGACCCTTTGTTAGTTAACTCAGCTGAGGGTAGAAAGAATGTTGTTATCGGAGGACATTTCAGGTTGTCTGTTCTTAAAAGTCTTGGAATAAAAATTATTCCAGTGGTATATATTAACATTCCCAACATTGAGAAAGAGAAGGAATTAAATATCAGACTCAATAAAAACACGGGTGAGTTTGACTGGAATTTACTGGCAACCTTTGACGAAACTTTCCTATCAAATGTAGGTTTCTCTAGCGAGGAGTTAGATAACATTTTCGAGATTGAAGATAATCCTGAAGAATTTGATCTTCAAAAAGAATTAGCAAAGTTAAACATTAAAGACATTAAGGTTAAAGAAGGCGATGTATATGACCTTAATGGTTCAAGATTGATGTGCGGTGATTCTACTATTGAAGCTGACGTTCTTAAACTTATGGAAGGGCATAAAGCCGACATGTGCATGACTGATCCACCATATTTGCTGGATTATCTAAAAGGCAAGAAAAAAAGAAACGGAGAAGTGACAAAAGGATTCGGTCTGAAGCGTGATCGAGTATACCTTGGAACTGAAACTTTACCCGAAAATTTTACCGAGCTTTGGATGAGCAATATCGCCAAAATTCAAAAGCCCGACTTCTCAATAATTGTCTATGAGAATCCAAAAAATCTTCGCACTATTTGGGATGAGCTGGAGAAACATTGGAAGTACCGCAACACTATTATCTGGCATATTCCAAACCGTGTTCAGGGATTCAGCGCGAAATATAAGTTCTTTAATAAATATGATTTTGCGATGTTGGGAACTTCAGGAAAAGTTGAGTTAAATACTGATTCTGAATCTGATGAATTGTTGCAAAATGAATATGAAACGGCTCTATTCGCAACATCTGGTAAACCGCACTGGGAAAGCTACGGTAAAGGCAAGAAGTATTGCCCGACTGATTTTATCGAACACATAGCGGCAGACGAGAAGTCGTCCGGGCAAGGAATAATTTTCGGTACAAAACCAATAGAAATTCTGATTCCTTACATAAAAATTCTAACTAAAAGAGAAGATCTGGTAATAGAACCCTTTGGGGGTAGCGGATCAACTTTGATCAGTGCAGCGAAAATGCAACGCAGATGTTTCTTGATGGAGAAATCTGCCGTGTATTCTGAAGTTATATTGAACCGCTGGTCGAGATTGACAGGACTAACTCCAAAGAAAATCCATGGATGAAAATAATCAAACAATTGAAGAAAGAAAAGAAAATGATAAACAAAATTTAGTTGAAACTCTGAAAGAAATGCCCATTATCCAAATTGCTTGTAAAAAAAGTGGAATTAGTCGAGCCACTTATTACAGGTGGCGACAAGAAGACAAGAATTTTCTAAGACAAAGCGAAGATGCAATGGCTCAAGGCTTTGAGTTCATAAACGATATGTCTGAATCGCAAATCGTAACTTTAATTAAAGAAAAAAAGCTTCCAGCTATTGCACTTTGGCTTAAACATCATCATCCACGCTACGGATCAAAAATCCGATCATACAGCCCAGTTACCCAAAGAGAAGATCTCACTCCAGAAGAAAACTCAATCTTGCTTGAAGCCCTTAAATTAGCTTCGGGTGGAGTAATTGAAAAAGAATCAAATGATAATAATCAAGAAAGAGTTTATTGATAAAATTAGAGAAAATTCGAGACTACGACAACGTCTAGCTTTTGAGCACCCTCTCTGGTTTGCCTTGATATATCTCCCGCATCACTTTACTTATCCACTTGCTCCATTCCATATTGAGATGTTCTATCTTCTTTGGCAAAATAACTGGAACTTCGTAGTCACAATGGCTTTCAGAGAGTCTGGTAAATCAACGATTCTTAATTTAACAAACGCTTTATGGTCTATTCTTGGAAAACCGAGTAAGAAGTTTGTAGTAATAATAAGCAAGACCCAAGAACAGGCAAAAAGTCATTATCTAAACGTTAGAGACGAACTAGAAAAAAATGAACTTCTAAAGGAAGACTTTGGACCATTTGCGGAAAATGATAACGACTTGAAACGATTATCTCTTGAGCTTGAATACCATGAAGCGAAAGTTATGGCAGTAACTCGAGAACAGAGCATTAGGGGTCTTAAATTCGGAGTACATAGACCCGATCTTATAATTGGCGATGACTTAGAGGACACTACTTCAGTAATCAATCAGCAAGAAAGTGAAGCCTTCTACAAAAGGTTTGAGAGTGAAATTATTCCCGCAGGGAACACCGATACAAGAATTGTTATTCTTGGTAATTTGCTTTCAGAAAATTCCTTCATGATGAAATTAAGAGAAAACATTATAGAAAGAAAAACTTCTGGAATCTTCCGTGCCTATCCTCTTCTTGATGACGATGGGAAAAATCTGTGGACTGAAAAATTTCCTAATTCAACGACTAATCAAATGCGTTCCAAATTATCAGAGGAGGCTTGGGTGGAAGAATACTTATTAACATTTAATGATAGAGGATATTATTCTAAATCAGATATTCTAGAAGATTTAAAATTAGACGAGATGGACAATGACGTTGTTATAAGATGGTTTGATTTTAAATTGATAAAATTACAGAACCAGTACAGAAAAGAATTAGCATCTTCAAAGCCACAAGATTCTCTTATATCTCAAATGAAACAATATAGCATTAGTGCTCCAGATTTTGGCTTTATTGTACCGGAAGAAGGAGAACCATTATATGAGAAATATCAGGAGTACGAGCGAGAAGCAGAGAAAATTATTGAAGAAATGAATGAGGCGCTTAAAAGAGCAATCCATAATAGGATAAAAAAGATGCATAAGGAGGAAAAATTGAGTTCGACTAGCGTTAATTGGAGTGATGAAGATGAGAATACGGATAATTTTCAACAAAAACCAAAGAGTTCAGTTCAGACTAATTCTATTGAAGAAAAATTCAAGGGACAAAATGGAGAAAAAATAAAGAAGATAAAGAAGATGGGATATTGGGATCCATATTTTGATGAATAATTAATAACTAGAATACAAATTCAACGATCCCAAGACATCGGCAAGAGTCCTGCTGAGCGAAGCACTATCCAAACAACTACTATTAAAACCCCGAATATTGTCATAATAAAATTATGCCATTAATAACTTTAAAGAGTAATTCGACAAACTCATTATCTATTTTTCATCCTTTTTCTTTTTTAAAGAAATAAAAAACATACCACCTATAATAATTAGAGGTAAACCGAGCGCCACAAAAACATTGCCGTCGTTACTCATTGTCATCCCTGCTAAATATAAAACAGCGGAAATTAATAATCCAAATACCCACATAGTTATTTTTTGTCCTGTTGTCATCTTATTTTTTTCATATATTTTTATTACTAATAAATGAATTCTTTCGACCGTTGTGGCATCCTAGCTTCATTCCAAAGGTTTGTGTAGACCTAGTTACCAACAGGTCTAAATCGAGCTTTTCAAGGCTATTTGTTATATGTATAGCTCTGCTTAATCAATTCCATAACATCCGGGATATCCTCTTTTTTCTCTAATTTCACCTCATAATCTCCGTTACCCCAATGGCCAATTGGCTTCGGTTTTGTGAGATCGCGAGCCATACCGGATGGATCATTAAGATTACCACTTGGAATATTAAGAAAAATCTTAAGTGCGTCTTTAAGCACCACCACATCACAGAAATTAGTAGTAAGTTTATAGGCAATATATTTTGATTTTGGTTCCTCAATGATTAATTCATCAAGAGTTGATATACTTTCTTTCAGTGTTGCAAATAGTTCTTTTATGTTATTATTGGCGGATTTAAGATGATCATCAGTAGTGTGTTGTATTTTTTCTCTGAACTCACTTTTTTGTTTTTCACCTTTCCCAAAAATCTCAGATGTAGAAATTTTTACCTTGCGTTGCGTTTCTGATTCCACAAGCAGTATATTATTTTCATAAAGACGATAGCGAAGAAGTTCAATATTCATTGGCAACAAATCAGCAGTATCTAAATCGAATTTGTTATAACTTTCTGCAACACAGATTACTCGGGGTGAAGCCCAGTCGATTTCAGTATCAACGTTAGTTTTACGCACCAATGTCTCAAAAGCATCCTTATGGTCTAGAAGCCAACGCAAATATGATAATCCTTGATTGATAACATTTTCATTCTGAGATAATTTATATTCAATAATTACAGGCGAGCCGTTATTGTCAATTCCAACGGTATCCATCCGACCACCAAAGCTTGTAGAGTACTCTGTAGCAAGAAATGTAATATTCAAAATCTCATCGAGATTTTTCTCAAATATCTTTTGGATGTCTTTTTCCAATCCAACCTTAACAGTTGGAATCTTTTTTGCTATTTCATTTTGGGTAAAAAATAACGCCATGGGTTTATTCCTGGCGTGAGGTTAGTTGAAACACTAAGCCCCGCGCCAGCTAGGTCTTGCGACCCCATATCAGTTTCCTGACACGGCCCTTGGAAGAGTTGCTGAACGCGGGGTTCAGTATCTTCCAAGGGTCTTTAGACCATGCCATAAATTACTTTACGGTTTAGGTCATTCATATTTAGTTTTACTTAGTAAATATATCAAAATTAGACGATTTTGACAATTGTCTAATTTTGATTCAATTATTTTTTATAGTCGAGTTACCAACATAAAAGTCCTTCAGTAAATGAAGAACTTTTATGAGAAGGTGTATCATTTCAATCGCCATTGTGCGTGCAAGCCTGAATTATCTGCGATCCGAATATCGTATCAAGAACTCAAGCTCTATCTACTTTGACAACTTTTCTAAGGCACCTATTTTCTTCTGCGATTATAAGGACTCTGGTTGGTTGGATCTAGCCCAATTTTTTCCTGACTTGCCTTTTTATAAATCGCATCGGGTGTTCTTCCCATGATAAGTCCAATAACTCTGGTTGGCGTATTCTTTTTTGCCAACTTTTCAAGTTGATTTACTTGCTTATCATCCCAAGATTTACCCGAATTTCTATTGTATTTAGCCATTCAATTTAAACAATTAGTTGTTAATAATATCGACCATAAAGAACAAAAGGCGAAAGCCCTTCTCGGCCCCCGCTTTTTGTATTTAAATAGTTTTTCTTGAATTCGTTAGATTTCAATATGTTTAGCGTAAGTCGAAAATGACATACTTTTGTAGTGCATTTTTTTGATTAATTTTCGACGATTAATGTTTGATTGTTTTTATTAACTTATTCAAGAACTTACCTATATAGTATAGCATATTTCTACATGAAAAGCAAGCAAAAAAGGCATAAAATTACCAACAGCTAGATTTTATATCTATTTAGTAAACATAAAAAGATTTTAAGTTTCCGTCCCAGTCTAAATGTATAATAATTAATTCCCCAAAAATGGAATTATCAGCATTGGCTAATAATTGTGGGTCATTATCATGTAAACTATTTTTTTCTGTAAAAATAATTACGAATTCCTTTTTTGATGCAAAACTTCCTCTTTCAATTTCAATCGAAGACAAAAGAGTAAACTCTTTATCAGGAAAATTTTTATTTATATAGTAAAAACCAATATAAGATGCTGATTTAACTCCTAAAAAAATCAGATTTCCTTCTTTGGGTCTATCTTTTATCAGGTTAAAAACATTTTTTCCTATTATAACTAGAGAAAGAAAATTTAATGTAGCACTTAGATAATTATTATTTAACCATTCTATAAGCACAACTGGCCAATCTGCACCTATTCCGTAATTTTTTTCCTTCAAATTTTTCTCTAACTTTTCAAGTTTTAAAGATGATGGGAGTAATTTTTCTACTTTTTCAATGTCCTCATTATTTGGAACATTTCCATCCTTTCCAGACAGATATAAATCAAAAATTATGTTGTTTTCTATTTCTAATGGGGTAAGTTTTTTTATTTTCGGCATTTTATTTTTTAGTTGGAAAATATTTTTCTAAAAGCTTAATCCTTTTCTCAGCACTTGGCATATCTATTATTATTTGTCTTTTCTCGATAGATCGCAAATAGTTGGACATGGAAAATACATTTATCTTCTTAAATCCTTTTATAGGCATATTCACTTGAAAAAACGGATTCAGATTTTTACCATCTTTCGAGAGAACGAACCAGTAAATAATAAGGGGTTCAAGGGTGGCTTTATTTGGAAAATCAATCGGCTTCTTCATGGGAAAGAAAACTTTGCTTTCTCCATTTATGTCTATATGTTCTAAACGTTTAATTCTATCTTTTAAATTAAGTAAACCAATAGCTGGGATAGTTTTAGGATCCGTGCCCACTCTTCTAGCACCGATGGCATAAGCTGACCAGTTTTTTATCTCTGTTTGAAAGGCCGTGAATTTGTTTTTTGATTGCTCAACATAAATCCAGCGATCTAATCTTGGGCCCTTCATTGTGCCGCTAACGACTGGGAACTGGCTAATGGCAACTTTTTTACTAAATGTTTCTTCATAATAGCGTTTAAATAGAGCTGCACCTAGATCTTCACCCACTACACTGATCACTGAACTGATATCGTGTCTTATATCGTCCTTTTTATTATCAAAAAAATCTATTAATTCTTTAACGTTTAATTTCATATAGTCATACTAACTTAAATTGGGAACTACATACAATGTTATCCTAGAAACTTATAAAAATCGCATAATTGTCCATACAATTAACCCTAATAACAAAGCTACTTCTAGGCGAATTTTTAAACCCTCAACTAAAAAAATTAAAAGTATAACAATTAAAGCAAGGGTGTTCATTTTTTTAAGCTTTTAATGTCTTTCCATGGTGTAAGGAAAGCCATCTTCAATTACACCTTTATATTATCATATTTAATATTTTTACACTCTTCACATGGCATCATTCCGGTAAACCACGGCCAATGTCCAATGTCATTATCGATCTCATCATAAGAATTTGATATAGGCCTATGAATTTTATTTTTCTTACACTTATGACATAGGATGCCGTCGCAAAGACAAGACACAGAGAGATATTCTTCACTCTTTTCTACCCCTACCTTATTAAAATACAGGTCGTTCCAATTTAAGTCTTTCTCTTTTATCTCACCTTTATACTCTCCACATACTTCACACCCAACTAAACCTTCTGGTATTTTTTTCATAAAAACAAAAAATTCCTCTAATAAAGAGGAAAGAGTTTTTGTGCGGACTAGGCACAAACACATCTTTCCTGACACTTTCGTGTCTGGTTGGATTTAGCACCTTACAATTGCAGGTTGCTGTGGGGTCATCGAGCCAATTCTCTACCGCCACTCTCGATAAAACTATTCAATTGTAGGTGTATTATAGCACCATTAGGGTGCTATTGATATCCTAGCTTAGGTTGTAGGATTTATGTAGTCGAGTTACCAACAGATCAGCAATCCAAACACACTAGACTCTTTGAAGGAATTGCGACATTATTAAGTAAGTTTGATATAATTACATTGCAAACTAATAATCAATACATTGCTAAATGCATACAGTACTAAATAAAATTAATACCCCTGAGTTAGATATACTACCTTTTACAGACAAGGAAGTTCTTCTAAAGTATAAAGATCTTATAAAAAATAGTGGAATAAAGAAATTTTCTCCAGTAATTGAAATTTGGACTTCTGAAGCTTCTAATAAAGCTCTTTCTTATCACTCGCATGGTATCTTTAGATATTTTGGTAAATTTCCTCCACCTATTGCACGACATTTAATAAAAACATATACCAAGGAAAAAGATTTAGTGATTGATCCTATGTGCGGTAGTGGTACATCTGGGCTTGAAGCGTTGCTCTTAAACAGGTCAGCTAATTGTTTCGATATAAATCCTCTTTCTGTTCTAATTTCCAAAGTAAAAATAACACCAATAGATAAAGATGATTATTTAAAAACATTTGAGATTATAAAAAAGTTATATAGTGATAAAAAAATCAAAAAACAAAAGGTGGATTTGCTGGGTTTAAAAAATCCATCACATTGGTTTTTACCAGAAACATTGGAATCACTTTCGAAGATAAAATTTGCAATAGAAACAACTTCCAAATCAATGGAAACTAAGGAAGCTCTTACGGTAGCCTTTTTAAGTATAGTAAGGAGAGTTTCAAGAGCAACTACTCAACAAGGAAGACTGTTTCTTGATGTTGAGACAGCTGAAAAAGATGCCTTTCCATTTTTTGAAAAAAAAGTACTGGGACAAGTTGAACAGTTGTCTTTTTTACCAAAGGGTAAATCTATAAAAATTGAGCAACGATCAATTTTAGATGTTCCCAATAAAAATGAGAAGAGAAGTAAGTTAATAATTTGTCATCCCCCATACTTTAACTCCTATAAGTATAGTGGTGTAAATTCTCTAGAACTTGCATGGCTTGGGATTGATCATGCAACAGTAAGAAAGCACGAAGTAAGAGAATCATTCAAAGTTGGAAAAGCAGAGAAAGTTGAAGAATACTTAGTTGATATGGAGCAAGGTATAAGAAACTTGGGAAGTTACCTAGAGCAAGGAGGAAGGATTGCGTTAATGATCGGCGATACTGTTATAAAGGGACAATATATTCCAGTCACTCATAAACTAATAGAAAGGCTCAGTAAAGAATACACAGTTGAGAAGACGGCATTAAGAATACCTAAGTTTACAGAAGCTTCTTGGGCAGCAAGCCAGAGAAGAAAAGGCGGTGAAGTAGGTATAAATCTTTGTGATTTAATGGTAATTTTGAAAAAAACATGAAAGCAAAAGCATTAATGGCTCAAACCCATCCTAGTGAATATTTAATTCATAAGTATTGGGCAAGGAAACCATCAAATATTATACGAGGTTATATAGATTCCTTATTTAAAAAGGGCGATATATTAGTAGATCCGTTTTGTGGTAGTGGTGTTTTTTTAGCAGAAGCCAGAAAAAAAGATATAAATGCCGTTGGATATGACATAAACCCAATTGCCTACTTACTCTCAGAAGTAACAACAAACCCTCCTGTTGTAGAAAAATTTTCAACAGAGGCAAGGAAGATAATTGATATTGCTAACTCGTATAAGAATCTCTTTACTATTAAAGGGAAAGATATTCGATATGTTGTACACGAAGTTGAATCAAAATGTACTAAGTGCGACAAGATAGGATCTATCAGTAAATCAGAAAAGATTGGTACCAAGTACTATTGTCTACATTGTAAAAATCGTCTTTCATTTAATTTTGAAAAATTTAATGGAACAAAAATTATTAAAATCTATGATAGAGATAACATTGAATACTCAGATCAGAAGTATTTAAAAGAGCAAGAAAAAATACTCGACCAAATTCATAAACCAAAATTTAATAAAGATCTTATTCTTAACAGAAGGATCTTGGCTTTCCCGGGAATGAAGCTATCAGACTTATTTACTCCTCGTGCTTTTCTTATATTCAGCGAATTATTCAGTGAAGCACATAAAATTAAAGATAAGTCTGTTCAGAACGCTTTATTGTTGTTTTTAACATCCTCAGTAGCACAGTCATCTAGGTTAATACCATATAGAAATAATCTAAGTACTGGTGGTCCCGCATGGACTGTTCCAGGATTTTGGATAGCTCCATTACATCTAGAAACTAACCCAATTATTCACCTTGAGGCTCGCTATAAGAAATTTTTAAAAGGGCTAGAGTCTCTTGATAAACAATATAAAAATGTATCTGCTAAGGTTACAGTAGAAAATATACCTGCTCAAACTGGATTAAAAAACATGGAGGATAATAGTGTAGACGGAATATTTTTTGATCCGCCTTATGGAGATAATGTTCCTTATGTCGAATTCTCAGCAATCTGGAATGGTTTTTTAAATCATGATATAAACTACAAAGATGAAATTATAGTTTCAGACAGAAAAGAACATTTGAGTTCATGGGACAAGTATTCAACTGACATTGAATCGACCATTTCTCTATTCCATCAGAAGTTAAAAAAGAGTGGTAAGATAGTCATGACATTTAATAATCTTGATCCTAGAGCTTGGAAAATAGTACTTGAATCTTTCGCAAAATTTTCGTTCACATGCATGGATGCAAAGTACCAAATTCCTGCTGTTATTTCATCAAAGTCACAGATGGCATCAAATACTAGTTATATCGGAGACTATTATTGTGTATTTGAAAAAACTAAACATAATAATAAACCTAATCATGATCCATTCTTCTTGACTAAGAAAATTAAAGAAGTTCTTTTTAGTAGAAAAGGTAAGGTTCCTAAAAATCTTATCATGAGGATAATCATTCTTACAATATTAAACGAAAATATGGATTTAAATCTTTTAGGAAAAATAGATGATATTGTTAAACCAATCGCTACAGAAGATAAAGAATATTACTACTTGAGAGAAGAACTTGTTGATAAGGAACAAACGGAAATATTTAACATAGAAAATACCATAATGAATATTGCAGAAAAACAACTAAGAGATGGAAAACAAAGCATCCAAGATTTATACGAAAAAATTCTTGAAGCAACCGATCAAATTGGTTCTCCTCTTTTATCAGAAACGAAAGAAATCTTAAAAGGTAAGGTATTTTTTGATAAGAATTACTGCTACCTGCAAGAGATAAATAGGACCAAAACTTTGTTTGATTAGTTCTCTAGAAGTAAATCTTTATTTGATTTACCACGATAGACAAAATTATTATGTAAGTTGCCTGAGGCATCTTTTGAAATAATAATATTTATTAGTTCATTTGGATCTAACTTGGAACATTTTTCAAACGCTTCTTTGACAATTTTATCTTCATTCAGAATGGAATTAGTATCTTCAGTGAACCATAAAAAGGCTGGTAGGATTTTATATCCCACTCTGACTGCCCAATGTTCGTTGGAAGAATTTACTAGGATTGAAGAAATTCCTTCTATAACTCTGACTGATTTCTTCATCTGATCAGGAGCAATTAGTTTTTGATAATAATCTTTTGCTTCAACTATTATTACCAACTTATACATATCGTTTACTAAAATTAAATCTGGACGTTCACCTTCTCTTTCAAATCTATATATTTCAACAGGGACCCCTTCTCCGTTTAATGCTGTTATTTTCTTCCAAGGTCCAGCAATAGGATTAGTAAAAGCAACCCACCAACCAAGTTTTTGTTGATTTTTAATATATACTTCCGTGACCCACCTAGCTATTTCCTCATTTACATTAAAGGTATATTTAATCATATAATTTTTCCATTTTTCATATCAACAAGAACACCCCCTTGAAAAACTGCAAAATCTAACAACTCCCGCATCAGAATAATTCCCTTATTTTTTCTAAAATTAAGCTTGTTGTCAAAAAGTTGAGTATGAACTTGATGTGGGTAATAAGCAATCGAAGTCCTAGTCTTTTTGCCTGCCACATTTTTTGTAAAAATATTAGCAAAAGCTGAAAGTTGCCCAGTGTATGGGTCACCAAAAATTCTTCCAGGTTTTATACTATTTGATATATAAACAAATGATGGAAGGTTCTCCTTCATAGTAAGTTTTTTTAAACGAGGGAAAGCCCTTTTAAGGGACTTTTCAACCTCAGCAGAAGAATCAACTAAATAAAAAACATTTTTTGCTGTTGTAACATGGAGTCTTCCTGAAATACTTTTAGGAAAGTCGGCTATTTTTAAACTAAAATAAGCGTCAGGTGAAATATTGGTGCTAAAAAGAGCTTTTTGTTCAGATAGCCAAATTTCCACACTTTCTTTGTGCTGTGGACGAGACCCAGCATTACCAGAGAGAGTATAGGCGTGTTTTCCAGCTACAATCTTTTCAAGTTCATTAATAAACAAATCCTGTTTTATAAGCCCTCCGGGGGTAATATTTTTATATATATCAGGTGGTAAATCTACTGTGGTACCCCAATTAAAAAAATCTAAAGATTTGTTACTAATTGGGTCACTAGAAGTCACAAGCTTACTTATTTCTTTTGGTGTATTTATGTTATATAACACTTCTTGATTTGGAATAAAGTTCACAACATTTGCACCTTGGCTTTTGATGAAATCAATCATGTGACCGTATTGTTCTTCGAGAATGGGTTGTAAGTCAGTGGTTGTTTTTGTACCCATAAATATTCCAATTTTTGTCGCAAGTGCTGCGTAAAGAGAATGAACTCCTTCGCCAACAGAATAATCTTCTGGATGACTCTGATCAGAGTAGTGTAAAACAATGCAAGGGGTTTTCTTTATACAACTTAACTTTATACCAAGAACTGTCGGCCAGATTGAATCTCTACGAACACCACCATCAATATGAACACCAAACTCTCCTAATAAATACCAGAAAGGTATCTCTAATCTAAGGCTTCCATATATTCTTTCACAACGCTGTAATGCCTGGTTGCCTGTAGGAACAGCCGCCGTCTCTTCCACAGCAAGTAAAATCTTTTGCTCCGCAGGATCAAAAACAACAAGATCAGGTTTACCCCATTCTAGAAGTTCCGCAATTGGTTGTGGTAAGGGAGACCAATTTTTATATGATCCAAGAACAGTAATTTCTAGTTCTTTTTCCTTATCAATTTCGAATAGAAAAACGGGGATAAATCCCTGTTCATAATGCAACTTTTTGAGAGTAAAAAACTTTGATAGCTCTTCACATGCCCAATTACCCTCATGAAAGCTGTCTGCCCAAAATTCAAGGTGGAAAATTTTCATATCTTTTATTTATAAAGTCAGATTCACTATATCACAAAAAACCACTACGAAAAACAGCTAAATTAGTTACCAACACTACCAACTCGGGACGCTCTGGACTCCTAGGGCGAGTTGCGTCATTCCTTAGGTATGAACAACGCAATATCAATGCCAATCGGGACCCTGGCAAAGGAGATAGTCCCCGTAAGAGTCAAATATTGCCTTTATGCAAGGAAAAGCACCGAGAGCGAGGAACGGCAGGTTTTGAGCATAGACAGTCAAGTAAAAGAAATGCTCCAACTTGCAGAGCGTGAAGGGCTTGAGATAGTGACCATGAAGCGCGAAAGCCATTCAGCAAAAGAGACTGGGCAACGACCAGTGTTCAATGAAATAATAGAAGAACTTAGGCAAGATAAATTCAACGGTATCCTAACGTGGGCACCAGATCGTATTTCAAGGAATGCTGGTGATTTAGGAAAAATTGTGGATCTGATGGATGCAGGGAAACTTCATGAGATAAGAACTTATGGACAAAGATTTACAAATAGTCCGAGTGAAAAGTTTTTATTAATGATTCTAGGAAGTCAGGCGAAACTAGAAAATGATAATCGAGGCATCAATGTGAAGCGTGGACTTCGAACAAGAGCTGAGATGGGGCTATGGGCAGGAATGGCACCGCTTGGATACTTAAACCAAAATCGAATGGATAAAAAATGTCAAGTTATCATTGATCCATTAAGAGGACCAGTAATAAAGAAAATGTTTGAGAAAGTGGCATATGAACAATACTCAGGCAGAAAAATATTTAATTGGCTGAAATTTGAGCTGAATTTTTACACCAGAGGTAATAAACCACTTACTTTAAGCGGAATATATAGAATACTTGAGAGTCCTTTTTACTACGGAGTATTTGAGAAGCCTGCAGGGAGTGGAAATTGGTATCAAGGAAAACATGAGCCGTTAATAACGCAAGAATTATTTGAAAAAGCTAAAGCTCAACTAAAGCGGGACAATATAGTAAGAGAAACCAAAGAATTCGCCTTTACTAAACTATTTACCTGCGGATACTGCGGATCAGGCATATCTGCTGAAGAGAAATGGAAACAATTGAAAGCAGGTGGGGCTAACAGATATATCTACTACTCATGTGCGAGGTCGAGAGATCGGAATTGTAAAAATAAATATATACGTGAGGAAGATTTAATTACTGAGTTGCTAAAAATTCTAGACAAGGTAAACATCAACGAACTTGGGATGCGACAAAAACTGGAAGATGAAATTGCACGATTCAATATTTTTCAGAGGTCAGTGCTCGGTAGTACTGACAAAGTGAAAAATCGAGCGGATGCAGATATACGAAACTATGCTAAGTATATCCTCAAAGAAGGGACGACAATAGAGAAACGAGAACTCTTGGCAAATTTAAGATCAAGAATAGTGTATAAAGATAAAACACTTACTCTAATTAAGGAATAGGTTGCATTTAGAAACCTAAAAGCATATACTTTAGACATGTCTATGGTAAAAGATGACAAAAGAAAATTTTACTGGCATGCCAATACGAGCAGTGGTGGCACCCTTAGTCTTGGTTTGGATTTAACTGGAGATTTCTCTAAAGAGGAAAAAGAGAGTGCTCTCGCTGAAGGTATACGAGCATGTGTAGAAAGTATGAAAGACCAAGGATACATTCCTTACAATGCACAACTCATGTCTTCTGGAGATTTAGCGCGAGAATATGGTAAAACACGACAATACTGGGAAAAACTTTTGAACGAAGGAAAGATTCATTACAAAGAAACATCAGCAGGACGCATAACTACAAATCTGTGGGTACAGGGATACTTGAATGATCGAGAGCGGGTGAATAAGTATGTTATAGATGTTAGAGATATATTGGAAACTATTGATGCCACGAAGCGTACTAGTGGACGAGTAGCTTGTTCTGTTTGTGATAAAGATAACTTTGAATTTCATGTAAATAGTGATGCAAATATAAATGGTATCTGTAGAGCTTGTGGATTCCACATACATACAACCAAATAACTTTATGAAAAAGAAAACAAGGAAAAAAATTGCGAAGAAAAGAATAACGGTAACTGCACCACAAGCACAAGCCATCCGTGCTCTTGCAGAACAACTTGGGAAATTGATTGCTCTTTCAGGATTTCGAAGTTCTTTTTCTTTAACTACAGTTGCAAAAGAAAGAGGTCTCTCAAAATATCTCCCAAAGAAAACTGCCAACAAAAAAGAATCTTTTTATGAATTTTTACGAAATCTTTATTGCCAAAAACCAAGAACAATAAAAATTCTTGTAAGGGAGATATTACCTAAAGCGATAGAAAAACGGCACGAGAAAGGCGATCCTGTTCTGGAAGCCGAAGCTCTTGAGCTTTCAATCCGACTCAAGACGCTTGGTATCGACCTTGAGTCAGAAATTATAGCCATGAATCTTCCAAAGGAAAGACCTAAGACAGTTCCGCCTCCAATAGCTATTCAAAAAATATTAGATGCGTATGTTCTTCACTCCTCGCTTCTTCCTGACTGCAAGAAGATGTTTATAGAAGGTCATATAAATGAATCAGTCAGAAAAGCATTGGAAAGATTTGAAAAGATGATTCAAGACCTTACAAGCACCCATGATAAGCAAGGACCTGACCTGATGGCTTATGTTTTTAATGAACAGAATCCAAAAATAAAATTCAATAATCTGTCGACATCACAAGAGATAAATAAACAGCTTGGATTTAAACTTACTACGATGGGTCTTATGCATTGGTGGAGAAACAATCTTAGCCATGGGGATGAAAGTCAGATTTCACATCATGATGCAATTGGTCGACTTATAATGGTAAGTAATCTATTCCATGAAGTTGATGGAAGAATAATTTAATATGGGACAAAATCGTACACATAACTCAGAATCACAAAAAGCGCGACTTGTACGTTTGAAAAGCCATCCCACAGAAGCGATAGAAACGCTTTTTAATTCAATAGCCAATTATTTTAATAATGAGATAGGTATAACACCAGCACATTATCAAACATCGTTGATGTTCCTTGGAGTGCATGCAGTTGCTCTTACAATTGGAGAGGTATTTTTTGCTAATGAGAAACCTAATTCTATGTCTAAGGATTACAAACAATTCTTGGAAACTTTTGTTGACGGTGACACTGATGACTTAAAGTTTTCATTAATAGCTGAGGACATCCATAATTGGCGTAATATTCTTGCACACCAATGGCTTGGATCAATGGGACACAAAATAGAGTATGATTATCAAACAAATCTTGGGTGGGAAAAGAAGGAAGATATGCTAGTAATTAATCCTAAGATTTATTGTGATTCATATCTAAAAGCATTTTCACGAGGAGGGAAAATCTGGCAATATAATTCAATATTTACTCCTGAACAACTCACTAAAACTCATCAAAGAATAGTTGATAAATACGAAAAAAAATAACAAAAAGAAGTACTCGGGTCACTCCGATACTAAATTGTACTGGCGGAGCCGGAGAGATTCGAACTCTCGATACCTTTCGGTATGCCACCTTTCCAAGATGGTGCACTAAACCGCTATGCGACGGCTCCTTAGTATTAATTTATACACCATTTTTTACAAAAAGAAAATA
>Ga0209542_10008908_pt1 | contig 18589 bp, 18 predicted proteins | sample RifCSPhighO2_01_FD_184028 | JGI IMG/M metagenome (GOLD analysis project Ga0209542, IMG submission 184028) | Soil microbial communities from Rifle, Colorado - Rifle CSP2_plank highO2_0.1 (SPAdes) (version 2) | ecosystem: Environmental > Terrestrial > Deep subsurface > Rock core/Sediment ...
ACTCAATCTTACTGACCTACTTATTGAGCAAAATTATATATATGTTTCACCATCAGGGGAAATTATTAGAGGACTAAATGGGTTTAATGAATGGTGCATAAAAAACAACACTAGCTTTGAAAAACAAAAGTCATTGTACGCCACAAGGTTAAAAGATCTTGGAAAAATAAGAATGGGCGGATTAATATCAGCAAAAAAACGCATCCTATCTGGTACCGAAAAAGTGTTTTTAAACGAGGTATTTTTCAGCGATTTTTATACATTTGATCATTTTGGTAAAACAAAACTTGGCCAATTGATTTATGTTGCAAAAACTTCTCAAAATATCGATTTGATCAGGGAAATTTCAGCGAACATAAAACCATCGATATTAAAACTGATCGAGGAATATAATATACAGCAAGTCTGCTTTATACCACCGACGATAGATCGTAAAATTCAGATAATGGATGAGTTGAAAAAATCCCTCAACCTTGACCTAGCAGAACTAAAGATCGAGAAAGTAACAAGCAAAACTAAAGTTGCTCAAAAAACACTGCGCAAACTCGAAGACCGTATAGCCAACGCAAGAACAACAATGGCGGTAGATCCTAATCAAAAAATAACGGGAAATGTGCTGATAATTGACGACGCAACAGGATCGGGGGCAACCTTAAACGAAACAGCAAAAAAAATATTAAACATAACAAATGCAAAGGTGAAAATTATTGGATATACAGTTGTCGGAAGCTTCAAAGGGTTTGATGTAATAAGCGAAATCTGAAAATTCGTTCTTTTGGCTCGATTCTCAACCACAGAAGGATCATCAAAACCAAGCATCATCCAAATCATAAAAGCATCGTATTCAAAATCCTTAATATAATGAGCTTGCATGGGGAAATTATAGCGCTATTTAAAATTCTGGCTCCGCGCCGAGGATGTTACAAGAATTGATTGCATAATAAAAGAATATTTGAAAACGGAAATTTTAATTTTTAGTAATTGAGAAGCAATACAAAAAGGAACTACACAACTTTTCTTCTCTTTTTAAGAGTGTCTTTTCTTGGCATATTTTCAAAATCGACTTCTTTCCACTTAGCTTCTATGGCTTTTATTATTTCCGGTGAATTAGATTTAAAGCCCTCTTCAATAATCTTTCTTCTTAAATCCTTAGGCAACATATTCATACAGCAATCAAAAGGTGTCTCGAGCTCAAAATGTTTGAGATATTCAATTTCAACTTATGGATCAATCTTAAATATTAATTTATTCATATGTAGAGTGTATAGAAAAAATGTTGAAAAATATTAGGAATAATCAACCTTTTTGACGGTGAGAATTCTTTAAAACATCAACTATCTTATCTAAATCGTTTTCACTGAGAGCAGGATGGACAGGAATAGAAAGAACTTCAGCACTAACACGCTCAGAAACTGGATATTTACCCTTATACCCAATTTTTTTATATGGTTTTTGATTTGGAATTAAAAGAGGATAATATATACCATACCCCAGACCAGATTTTGTCATTTTTTTAATCAACTCTTCTCTGTCCAGAGGATAATGCCTAGTTACCCTTATTGTATATTGATTATAAACGTGTTCCCTTTCGGGCAATTCTTTAGGAACTATTATTCCAATGACGTTTGATAATTTCCTCGACAAATAGCTTGCATTCTTCCTCCGTTTTTCATTTGCACTGTTCAGCTTTTTCAATTGCACATTTCCAATTGCTGCAGCAATATTTGTCATTCTGTAATTGTATCCAATAATTTCACTAAAATACCTTTTTTCCTGCCCATGGTTTATAAGCAACCTCGCTCTATCAGCGATACGTTTGCTATTTGTAATAATAATACCCCCCTCGCCTGTTGTCATATTTTTTGTAGGATAAAAAGAAAAACAGCCAATATCACCAATTGACCCCGCCTTTTTTCCCATGTATGTAGCACCGTGTGCCTGACAGGCATCCTCTATTACCAATAGATTATGTTTTTTTGCAATAAATAGAATTTTATCCATGTTACACATTTGTCCATACAGGTGAACAACCAAAATTGCTTTAGTACTTTTTGTAATTTTTGATTCAATTAATGCCGGATCCAAACAAAAGTCATCTTCTTTAATGTCGACAAAAACAGGTTTAGCACCTACATGTAATATGCTAGAACTACTTGCAATAAAGGAAAATGGTGTTGTTATTACCTCATCACCGCGTCCCAAGTTTAAGGCAAGTAGAGCGGTATGTAATGCTGTTGTACCACTTGAGGTAGCAACGCCAAACTTACACCCATGTTGTTTAGCAAAAGCACTCTCAAATGATTTAACAACCTTTCCCTGAGCTAGCATTCCAGACAAAAGTACCTTTTCAACTGCTTGGATTTCCTCCTGCCCAAGGCTCGGTTGCGCTATATTAATCATTTTGTAAAGCAATTCTCCCGTTTTTGCCTAAACTCACAAAGCACACACTACAAGAAGATCCATTTTTTAATGAAAGTCCACATTTGCAAACATACCCCCTTGGAGTGCCTGGAACACCCAAAATTAACGCATGATCCAAAACATTCTTAGTAACAACAGTTCCCGCACCGATTAAGGCAAATTTTCCTATCCTAACGCCACCAAGTACTATCACACCCGCACCCAATGAGGCACCTTCACAAACTAATGTTTTTTCCAGCTTCCAATCAGTTGACGTTTTCTTAGTCCCATCGAAATTTATAGCTCGTGGGGTCTTATCATTGGTAAACACCACATGCGGACCTACAAAAACGCCGCTTTCCAGACTAACACCCTCGTAAATCGAACAATTATTTTGAATTTTACAGTTATCCCCAATCTCCACATTTGGGCCCACATACACTCCTTTTCCAATTGTACAACCAGCCCCAATCTTACAAGATTCTATTTGGGCATAATTCCATATAACGGTGTTATTACCGATGTGTGCATCTACATGCACTTCAGCTGTCTTATGGACCTTGGATTTCATTTTTATATATTTCCTCAATAAACTTAATTGAACCTATAGCCTCTTTTAGCAAAATTCCTTCACCTAGCGCAATGTTTTTATAAACCATTGAGTGATTAGGACAAGAACCCCTATACAAGCCATAAGAATTTGCTTCTATAGTAGGTTTTTGGACCCTACTTATTTTATCCCATTTTCTGTTTAAGGACTCGCTTAAAAACGATGCTTGCTCAATAGTATCTAATGCACGACCACCTAACTTTATATATCCTAGAGAACCCATTATCGACAAGGAACACTCCAGATTACTGGGTTCGGATGCAATTGTAACCTCCAAAGAACCACTTGCTCCATCTGGAAACTCCAAAATTGCAAAAACCGTATCTTCAAAAGATACATGCTTATGCTTGTTACTAAAAGACGCAGATGCTATTACTTTTGGAACACCAAAAACCCACTGCATTATATCGACATAGTGGATGCCAACCTCATATAAAGTTCTTCCGCCAATTTCTTTATCGGCTCTCCATGATTCAAAATACTCATGAGGCCTTTGCCAACGCTGAATTAAGCTAACCGATCTTATGGTACCTAAAAGCTTTTGGTCCACAACCCGTTCCAACACTTCTACTACATTATTATATCTAACCTGCAAAACGGCGTAAGACTCAACATTATGTTTTTTTGCCTCATTGACAATTTCAAACGCACGCCTACTAGTAAAATCAATCGGTTTTTCTACCAGAACATGGCAGCCACTCCTAATTGAATCAATAGCTTGCTGATAGTGTAGCGAATTGGGTGTACAGACAGAAACAAAGTTCATGCTACCCTTCATTTCCTTAAGCATATCCTTGTAATCTAAAAACCCCGGAACGTTGAATTCTTTTGAGTTTAAGTCTAGGCGTTTTTTATTGTTGTCACATAAAGCAACTAATTCATAATCTTCTGAGCACTCATTAATTGCTTCTAAATGCCGGGGTAAAATTGCCCCGCAACCTATAATTCCAACTTTGTATCTGCCTTTTTTTGACACGGTAATAACATGTTACCTTAGACACATAATAACTATCAACCAATGCTTTTTCTACCTTTCGCCGAATTCTTTCGTAAAATGATAAAAAGAAAGAAACCTAGAGATAGAAGGCTTATGAATACACCAATATACAATTTTACTGGCTGAAAATAAAATTTTACAACGTGCTCACCTTTGGTGAGATACACACCCCTGAGCGCCACATCAGTCTTTAGTAATTCAACACTTTCACCATCTATTTTAACTTTCCATGAACTATTGTAACCATCATTTAGCATAAGAATTCCAGGAGTATCTGTATTTGTATGCACAATGACTTCTGTATTTGTGTATTTTTCCAAGTTCATAATAGCTTTCGAACCTGCTTTTAGGTTATTTAAGGCAATAACATCTTCATTAGGTTTCTCTAGAGTTACAACTACCGTATCTTTCTCGTCGTCAATTGTCTGAAAGTAGTCGGATGCTTGCTCATCGCTATTTGCAAAGATAGCTTTTGTAAAAAACGTGAGCTTGGGAAAATAATTTGTGTTCTCATATACACTTATCATGGTTCCAATAGGATAGATATTTCCGCTACCACTCATGAATTGCCCATAGGTCTTGTCGTCTACCGGAAATGTTTTAACTTTTTCCAAATTTGAATACTTGCTTGTATCAATAGCAGTTTCAGATACTATATATCTAACGCCGGCTACATCTAAAGCCCTGGAATCTGGAGCATATGAACCTAAAGTATCATCATAAAAAGGAGAAAAAAGTAACGCGGTAGCTTTTGATGTAATGCTAAAATATCCGTTTATTTGATATAAACCTAGATTTGCCGAGTTATATCTAATTGTAGAATCCTTGAGATAAACTTTGGCGTAATCTTTTTGTGTTTGGAGATACAGCCAATCGGTCATTTCGTTGCTTCCATTAAACACCCGGGGATCTAACTCTGAGTTAGCCGTAGGCTGCATAGAAACAACAGTAAATAATTGCAAACAAATAACGATAAACAACAAAATCTTGTATATAGGTGTTTTCGGAAAACGATTAACACTATACAGCACACATAAGCTTAAAAAAAAGAACACATTAGTCACTAATACCGAAGTTACTATACTGTCAATTTTTGAGTTTTCATAAAATGCGACTTTAAGAAAATATGGAAAAATCAGAAAAGAAAAAGACATTACTGATGCCATTAGAATTGGAAGCTTTGCTACAGTGAATATATTCCGTTTCTTCTCTATTACCTTTAGACCGAACCCAGCAATAGAGGCCAAACAGAATGCGACGATATAATGCATTGACCCAGGGTATCTAAAGTAAGAATACTTAGGGACAGTTAAATACATAAATTGGTGCAAATATGTGGTGTTACCCAACGATAAAAGAAAAAAGGAAAACGCCAATACTGTGACAGCAATCAGATATCTGTTTTTGGAACCCCAAAAAGCAAGAAAAATCAATATAAGCGCTGTTATACCTACATATCCAAGTATTATACCTATAGTACCGTCACTTGCACTAAAAAACCCAGGAAATATATAGTGTATAAACATTAAAGGGTTATACGGATTGGCAGAACTTCCTCCTAAATTGTATGCTTGTCTTTCAGATCCAGAAGCGTCCCCAATGCTTGATATCAAGGCGACAGATGACAAAAGGATTGCAAAAATATTTGCGATCGTTATATGTGAAATAACTCGTATTATTTCCTTTTTTGTTCTAGAAAAAACTAACAATAAAAACAATAATACGAAAAGGTTATTGTAAATGTAGAAAGGTGTATAACCTGACAACAAAACTGGGGCAATAAATAATCCTGCGAAAAGACTACTCTTAAAATCCTGTTTTGTTATGGCTTTGTGCAAAAAATACAAAATCAATGGGAGGTAGGCAATACCAATCATGTGGTTAGGATAAGCAATAAGTCTGGTTGACGTTCCATTAAAGGCGAAAACTAAACCTACGATCAAAGATGTATAGAAAGATAATTTTAAAGTTTTTCTGGAAAAAATGTACATGAAAATCCCAGCTAAAGTAATATGAAATATTGAAAAATACTCTATTAGAAATATCCTGCTGTTCAAAGAAAAAAACGCGCCAAAAAAATACAATATAAATTTCAAAGGATAAAAAATACCTAACCTATCTACAGCACCCATATGAGGAATCCCCAGGATGTTGTACGGATCCCAAAGCATATCTTTAAACTTACCGAAAATTGACATTCCCAGAGAAAATTCTGGGTAATATCCTCCAATAAACTCAGCACCAAAGAAGGTTGTATTTATGCCAGTAAAATCAAAATTTCTCCAAAATGCAAAAAAAGGCAGAATAAAAAATATTAAACAAGCTACTATAGAATTTTTGTGTTGTTTTATCCGCACTGGTTATCCATTATACACCAATGATTATTTGACTTCTAATCACTTTCAAACATAGAATCAATTGTGAAATTAAAAAACTTGTCACTCATTATTCCCCTGTATAACGAGGAAATGCTCTTAAAGGATAATTTTGTAGCATACTATGAATATCTTAACAATCTAACGTGTATAGAGAATTTTGAGATTGTCCTAATTGATAACGCGTGCACAGACACAACTCCCCTAATACTAAAACAACTCAGGCGTGATTATAAAAACATACAAATATACAAAACGGCTAGGAAAGGGCTTGGGCTTGCACTAAAAGAAGGCATTGATAGGGCAACATACGATGTGGTTATGTTTACAGCCATAGATATCTGTTTCGGCTTAGGCATTATAGAACAGTCTATAGAAAAATACCTGGAAGGGTACACTTTAATTTTAGGATCGAAGGGCCATAGAAAGTCGGTTTATAAAGCGCGTCTGCAAAGAATGATTTTTTCCCGTTTTTATAATTTTCTACTCAGATTGCTATTTAACACAAATATACGGGACACACAGGGAACTTTTTTAATTAATAAAAAATTAAATCAAAAAACACTTTCGGCTGTTGATTCTGAGGATGCCTGGTTTCAAACACAGCTAGCACTTTACATAAATAAAACTAACAAAAACACTGTCGAGATTCCTGTTAGATATATAGAACAAGGAAGAAAATCTAGAATAAACTATACAGATGCTTTGAAGATCCTCAGAAACATGCTTAAAGGATACTTAAAGTATAGGAAATGGAAACCTTTTAACATCATCTAGTCTAAAAAAGTTTCAGACAGCCGATAAAAGGAGAAAATCTATGCTACAACTTGAAAAGTTTCGATACGATACTAGAATGCGCCAGTCGTAATGAATGGCTCCGCCTAAAGGACTTGTTCATCAACCATAAAATAGAATTTGAAGTAGTAGAGGCACAAGTAAAAAGCTTGGGCTTGTGAAATGAACAGTGTTATAAATATTAAGGAAAGATGGACTACGGATTGTCATTGATGGGGAGGTAAGCACACGAGTTAAAAAGATCCTAGATGGTTATGTTTTGTAAAACGGCTTGTTTAGCCACATAACCACCTAGTGGGTGACCTAGCCTGAATTAGGCTTGGCCCGTGCCATTGCATGAACGACAGGACATGGTTCGATATCCTGATCCGCTACACGCTCGGCAACTTTGGTTTGGATGACTCGGGCTGTAGCCAGAGCCTCCACAGGTATCGCAGACGTCAAAGAATCTGCCTGTTCCTCCACATGCAGAGCATGCAGAAGACTGACCTTTTCCCGCATTGGGATTTTGAACAACAACCTGTAAAGTTTTCATCGCAGGACTCCTTAAAAGAGGGTTTGAAAAACGATGCGGTAATTATAGGTTAAAAGCAACAAAATGCAAGTGAAAACAGACAAGATAGAACTACACAACTTTTTTTCTCTTTTATTTTTTAACCACATTACGTGGAAAGAGAAAGCCAAGTTGCCAGGCTTTGCCAAAGGTTACACAACACCCTTGTGTCCCGCGATGTACTTCAGTGCTAACTCTTTGGCTTCGTCTTCCGTTTTACCATCTAATAAAGCATTTATTGCTTCCTGGCAGGCAGGCGTAAAGCCTTCCTGTGGCAACTGCTCCTTGATGGCATATTTCGCGGCATACAGCATAGCTCGTGCTTGCTCTTCCTGTGTTCCGTACATTTTTTGACCTCCATGGTCGATAAAACGTGCATTATCTCGCAGCGCTTGCAAGATTGCGGAGATTATAGCAAGATTAAAACAAACCGCAAGTACTATGGGCTAAACCAGGGTTAGTGGCTCTATCCTCAAGTTCCTTATATATATACCTGCGTGGTTCCAATGGGATCTCAACCCAACTAGGCCATACCCCAACCTAAACGAAATTTTTTGGACATGCCCAGTAAAAGCACCTGCTAAAATAACCTTTTCCTCTTTTTTCTCGACACCCGATTCTGCATGATTAGCATCAACACATATTGGCAATACCCATTTAAATATAGGTGTACCTTTATAGAAAAAGCGAGCAGTGTCTTCTTTTACTTCCAAAGAAACTTCAACAAAATCGGTGAAATTAAACGGCTCTCCTGTTTTAATCTCTATAGCACTCATCATTTCCCAAATGCCCCGATATTTTACGTGCGGTTTTATGCTTGAGGGAATTTTCCCTTTGTTAGATTCCTCTTCCTCCGCATTCTCACCGATTTCGATCATAAAATAATTATCTAAGTCTTCAGCTCTAAAAATAAGCCCAAAACGTTTTTGGTTTCCAAATTTATCATCAGATTTAAACTTTGCTTCAAAACTCATTTTAAAATCTTTCCAATAATTACCTTTAAGTAAACATCCTGCTCGCGAAGATTTTACAAACAAGTATCCTTCATCTGAAATTTCAGTTTTTCCGTTAGATATCCATTTAGTAGACCAATCCTTATCATTAAATATATAGGCTCTGTTTCTATTCCAAAATACCCACCAATTAATTTTAATCCATCGCCATAAATCCTTAGATAGTATAAAAAGCAAAATCAAGAATAAGAAAAATGTAGCAATTCTAATCGGCTCCGGGGAGTTAGTAATGTAAGGAAATTCTGTAGAAAATTTATTCTCTATCGAATTGCCTACTTTAAGTAAAGTTAGACCACATATCAACCAAATGACAGCATCTATTGTTAGTTGCCGCTTGTTATTAAAGTCTAAAAATCTGCTTATTTCCATATAAATTCACTTCTTGGGCAGATTAATAAAACTTGGCTCCGCGGGTTGGGCTCGAACCAACAACCTTATTCTTAACAGGAATCTGCTCCACCATTGAGCTACCGCGGATTGTTTTAACTACGTATCTCCATCAAGTAACTTTCATTTACCATTGGTCCCAATAAATTGGGACATTAATTCGCTTAAGCTCGCACTTCGTTTTACTCGTGCTTGCTAACAGATCATTGAAAGCTACCGCGGATTGTTGCATGGCAATTTTACAATAGGGGCTACCCTTTGGAAAGGGCTACCCCTCTAAAAGAGGGGCTACCCTTATTCTAGATAATCCCTAAGCTTTCTACTTCGACTTGGATGTCTTAGCTTTCTAAGCGCTTTGGCCTCAATTTGCCTAATACGCTCTCTTGTGACACCAAAAACTTTTCCGACTTCTTCAAGCGTTCGTGGCTTGTGGTCTTTGAGGCCAAAGCGCAACTCTAAAACCTTTTGCTCTCTTTCGCTTAAAGTGTCTAAAACCTCAATAATATGTCCTTTTAGAAGTTCATATGAAGCCATATCTTCTGGTGTTTCAGTATCGACATCTTCAATAAACTCTGAAAGTTCGGAATCGCCTTCTTTTCCAATTTTTGCTTGAAGACTACTTGGCTCTTGAGAAATCTTTAAAATCTCTTCCACTTTTTCAGGTTCAATTCCCATTACCTTTCCAATTTCCTTCGCGGTAGCTTCTCTTTCATACTTTTGCTCAAGCTCTCTTTGAATTCTTTTAAGTTTATTAATAGTTTCAATCATATGAACAGGAATTCGTATAGTACGAGCCTGGTCGGCAATAGCCCTTGTAATTGCCTGTCTTATCCACCAAGTTGCATATGTTGAGAATTTAAATCCACGTCTCCAGTCGAACTTATCGACTGCACGCATAAGACCAATATTTCCTTCTTGTATAAGGTCAGAAAACGTAAGACCTCTATTCATATAGCGCTTTGCGATAGAAACAACAAGACGGAGATTAGAATTAATCAACCTATACCTAGCTTTTTTCATTTTGAAAGTTCTTTTACTTGCTATAAAATTTTCGAGTTGCTTTTTCCCTTGATCAACGCGAAGCTTTTTACCTACATCATCAAATTCACCTTGAAGCATAAGCTCTGCAATCTGTTTGTAATTTGGTTTTTTTACACCTTTTTTTGTAAGTTCTAAAATTGCATCTTGATAAGCAACAGCTTCCACCATTTGTGCAAGCTCAACCTCTTCGGCTGCTGTTAAAAGTCCTTCTCTTCCAATTTCTCTAAGATACATACGAACAGGATCTCCTGTAATCGCCCGATCTAAAGTTGATTGAAGGCTTGTTTCTTTTAACTCTTTTTGAAGATCCAAAACCCCCTTAGACGCTTCTTCCTCTAAATCAACATTATCTTCAAGTACTTCAATCTTATCTTCAAGCAAAACACCATAAAGCTCATCCAAAACTTCCAAATCATCTTCTACCTGCGGAATTGCATTCAAAATTTCTTGATACGTAACATGACCTTTACTTCGTCCTTTATTTAGAAGGTTCATGACCTTGGGATTATTCTTAATTGAAGAAGCCATAAATTTAAAAAGACAGATATATCAAAGATTCGAAACCTCTTTAACCTCTTTTTGCAAACTTGCAACAAGAGTAAAATCAGAAACCGCTTCTGCTTTTGCAATGGCAACCGCCAATTCTTTACGCCTTCTTTTTTGGAAGGCTTGTTTTAAGCGCAAAATAGCAAATGCGATCTCCCTCTCTAGAGATTGCGTATCTTCAAATCTGCCACGTAAATAAACTTTTTCAAACAAACTATATACATTAGGGTGACTGTGCTGAAGTTTAGCATAAAAGGCCTTCACTTCAAAGCTTTTTGAATACTTTCTGCTATCCATAAGTTCTATAAATAGATCTTTAATAAATTGATTCGTAAAGAAATCTGGATTAATAATTCTCGAAAAAGCATCAAATTCGTCACCACTTGCATCCATCAAAAGAGTTAAAACATAAATTTCAGAACCTGGATAATCTTCAAAACCACTTTCTATAACAATCTTTTCTGGAACATCCGTAGTAAATCTACTTCTTGTTGAAGGAACACTTTTATCAATTTGATTTTTCACAACAGATTCATCAACATCAAAAAGGACAGCAAACTTCTTAATATACGTTGATCTAACAACCTCATCCTCAATTTCTCTAACAATGTTTATCAAAAACTGCGAAGCCTTTTTCTTTTCGAAAATATTAGATAAATTATATTTACTTGAAGCGTATGAAAAATAATAATCCCAAAGCGGAAGAGCATTTTTAACAACATCACCGAAAAGATGTGAGTCTTTTCGAATAAGTTCATCAGGATCTTTTACTCCTTTTGGCAAAACGGCAATTTTTATATCAAGCCCGGAGTCTTTAATAATATCTATTCCGCGGATAGAAGCATCGGCACCCGCCACATCATTATCAAAAATCAAAACAATTGTTTGAGCATATCTCTTTAATAAATTTACTTGACCCATTGTTAAAGCTGTTCCTTTTGATGCGACAATATTTTGAAACCCAGCTTGATACGGTGAAATCATATCGAACTCGCCTTCAACAATTATTGCTGAATTTGCTTTTCGAATTGCGTTTTTGGAAAGATCCAAACCAAAAAGAAATCTTTCTTTGTGGAAAACTTCTGTTTCAGCTGTGTTTATATATTTTGGATCTTGATTTTCAAAAAGCGCTCTACCAGAAAAACCAAGTATGTGGCCCATGTTATCTGTTAAAGGGAACATTAATCGACCACGAAAAATATCATAAGTATTTTTTGAAGATTTTCTATATTTGCCAAGTCCAGAATGAATAATTTCTTCGGCTGTGAACTTTTTTGAAATCAAATATCTTGAAAGGCTATCCCAAGAATTTGGCGCATAACCAAGACCAAATTCTTTAACTATTTTTGCCGAAATTTCACGCTTTTTAATATAGGCACGGCCGACTTCACCAAACTCATGTTTATTTAACAGGTGCTGATAAAACTTTGCCGCAGCTTCATTTATTTTATAAATTCTTGATGTCACGTCTTTATCTTTTTTATTAAAAGCATTTGACTTTAAATCAAGCTTTACGCCTGTTTTTTCGGCAAGGACTTTTAAAGCTTCAGAAAAATCTACACCTTCAACATCCATAATAAAATTAAAAGCATCACCACTTTTTCCACAACCAAAACACCTGTACCTTTGAAGATCTTCAGAAACCATAAACGATGGAGTTTTTTCGGAATGAAAAGGACACAAACCTTTATGGTTTTTGCCGGATTGCTTTAAAGGAGTATATGTTCCGATAAATTCTACTATATTTAACTTTGATTTAATCTCGGAAATGCTGTCCATGTGGATATTCTAGCATCGTGCCATAGATACGATACTATAAAGATGTGCACATAAAACAAAAGTCGCTGTTACTTATAACTTTTTTTATTTTCATCTTTTTGCTTTTCCTCATTCCAAATACAGACCCAGACTTTGGTTGGCATTATAGATGCGGAAGTGAACTTTTAAAACTACAAAAGCCCTGCATAGATAACACATTCACATACTTTCTAAAAGATTACAAATGGGCGTATCCGAGTTTTATTTATGACGCACTAATTTCGATGACATTTGATCTTGGTGGATTCATGGCGGTTAGTTTGTTAGGGACCCTGTTTTCTTCGCTCATAATCTTTGTGATTTACAAAACCATGCGAGGGGATTTCCTAATAAGGGTAGCCCTTATTTCCACTTCGACATACTTTTCATGGTCAACCATTTCACTTGGGTTTCGTTCACAATTTATGACGCTTTTGTTTTTATTCGCAGAACTCTATATTTTATTAAATGTAAAAGTAAAATCTTCCCAGATAAAACTGATATATTTTCTTCCACTACTATTTTTGATTTGGGCAAATACACATGCAGGATTTTTCCTAGGACCTTTGGTTTTAGGAATTTACACAGTAAGCATTTTTTATAAGCATAGCTTGCAAACTTCGTTTTATAAATGGATTTTCAAGAAGGTTGATTTCCATGAATTATTGAATTTTGCATTGCTCACAATAACAGGGATTATTGCAACACTAATAAATCCATTTGGATACAGAATTTATCTTGAAATCTATCATCACATGCAAATCCCCATGAACACACTAATTGCTGAATGGGTTCCACCCCCACAAAATTATGTTCTTTTGATACTTACAATTTCGGGACTTTTAATTTATAAACATTTATCAAAAACAAAGATCAAGGATTTTAATGTGTTTCTGCTAGGGCTCCTTCTTTTATCTACATATCTTGCAATCTCCGCCCGCAGAAATCTTCCAATTTACTATTTTTCAGCTGCGATATTCGCAAGCTATGAATTCAGAAAATTCAAAATTCCAGAAAAATGGACTACGTTTATTCACGATCTTTCGTTTTTAGCTCTTTTTGCACTTACGCTTTATTTCGGATTTACGAATGTCTCGTTGACCTACACATTTAGCAAAAGCAAAGACAATCACTGCAAACAAGGTGGTGATCAATTTCTTTGCAAACAGCTTGACTTCTTCAAAAATGAAACCGGAAATGTTTATAACACATACGAATGGGGAGGTTTTTTAGTTTGGAAATTACCAAATATGAAATTTTTTATAGATGGCAGAATGCCAGCTTGGATAGGCGAAAATGGCGAAAGCCCCTACACAACCTGGCTAAAAATAACACAGACACAACCAGACTGGGAACAAATCTTAAACAAATACGAAACAGATTATTTGCTAATCGCAAACGGAACATTTCTTGATTTACTACTTCGTGAAAATCCCGCAAAATACAATTACAACGAAGTACAAAGAGATGCACAAGCGGTAATATATGAGAAGATATGAAACCCCTGATAGAACTTGGTGCACACTCCGTGTACTCAGTCGACTAAGCTTGCAGTAGCAAGCAAGTCTTGTGGTGCACCCGACAGGATTTGAACCTGTGACCTCGACTTCCGCAAAGTCGCGCTCTATCCAACTGAGCTACGAGTGCACATGTGGGCCTGGCCCTTCACGGCCTAGGCCCTTTTGGGCCAGGCCCGAGGTAGCCTCGTTTCTAATTATACGATAAAATGTGCAAAGAACACTAAGACAAGATACGTATAATGTATTCGCGGAGGGGTGCAAGAGCGGTTTAATTGGCAGCTCTCGAAAAGCTTGCGTCTAACAAGGCACGAGGGTTCGAATCCCTCCCCCTCCGCCAAAAATGCTTAATCCCTATAATTCAATAGAGAACATTGAAAATCCTACCCAGCTACCAAGACTTACAGAAATTATCACACTTGACCAAATTGCTCCGAATATATTTAACATTCAAATGGCTATTGCCTTATCGAATGTAATCCCAGGACAATTCACAATGATCGGCATTCCAGGGTTTGACGAAAAACCTTTTTCCATATCACATACAGACCCATTAGAAATAAAAGTAAACGCAAAAGGACCGTTTACACAACTGATAACCTCTGGACTTATTCAAAAAGTATGGGTAAGAGGGCCATTCGGATCTGGATTTACCATTCCACAACCCGATACTAATTCTGCTTTTATAATAACAACCCTAGGTGGATATTCTGCAATGGGTTTACTGTACCAACGGAGTAACCAAGATAGAATCAAAATTTTTCTAACTCCGGATATCGAAAAAATAAACAAAGCGAGATTATTCACTTCATACCATTTACTAAATACAGAGGTTTTCGATCCTCACGACTGGCTCCATGATTGTGAGAATTTGTATACAGATTTTTATATATCGACAGCACATTCTCCACAAGCAAGAAACATCCAAATACTCAAAAACAACGGTTATATAGCATGTGCAATTGGTATTTGTGGCAGATGTGTTAACGCAGACGGTCAGTTGATTTGTTCAGACGGCCCGGTTTTTAAGTAATATTTTTAGGCTGGAAATCTCAAGTGGCTATCTTATCAAAAATTTATCTTTTTTGATACTTCGTTCATGAATTTTTCGATCATTCCGACTTCGGGTTTTTCTACAATCGAAATATAATCGTTTACTATTTCTGCTAATTTTGAGTGGTTTGTTTTAGCATCAAGCAAAAGGAGTATTCTTCCAGGTATTGGATTTTTAGTATTGATAATTAAAAAATCTGTGTCGTCCTTTTTCTCTATGTAAAATGACTCTAGTTCTGCCCATGTGTATAAATGTTCTGAAGCATAGTCAAGCCCATTTGTAGTTATTTTATGATGAACAACTTTTGGCGGAACCGTATGAAAAACGTAAACAACAAAAAAGACAATCCCCAAAACGCCAATTATTAAAAATTCTTTAATTATTAAAAGAAGAATCGCAAAAAAAATTATTATTACGCCTGTTTTTCTATAAAATTCTCGTGATTTAGTCTTGAAAACTCTTTCTGGGGCATCCCATTCTATAAGTACTTGTGAAGGTTTGATGATGTTGTTGCTACTGCTATTACTCTCCATTAACCGAATTCTACCACACTAAATACTTAAATCTTTGTTTCGTAAAGATGCGTATGAGCTCCGTCAGAAACGGTAATAATGTGTTCAAAGCCATCATCATTAATATCAATAATCGTCAACGAAGAATTACTAATTATAAAATGAGCGAACGCTTTTGGACCTCCGTCCGCAATTATTTTAGCAAGCAAAACCCTTATCCAGTTCCCATGCGTAAAAACTGCAACTTCTTTATCTTTATTTTCATCTACTACTTGTTTAAAAATTGTGTGAATTCGGTCTGATGTAACTTTATAATCATCTAAAATTTGAGGCTTTGTAGTTACCCCCGGCTGTGGCCACTCATCAGATCCAACCTCATTAAATTTAGCTGAATATAAAACTTCGTTATGATGTTGTTCATTGACAATTTCACAAGTCTCTATGGCCCTTTTAATTTTGCTACAGTACATGACATCAAACTTATTGCCCGAAAGACGCTTAGCGAGTTGAAGAGCTTGGATTTTTCCAAAATTATTAAGTGGATAACCTTGAAGCTGAATGCCATTTTCGTCATACGCATCAGCATGTCTTATTAAATACAACCTAGTCATAATAAAAAGTATATAATATCTAGTTCCAATAGGAAGCATTAAAATGCTAAAATACTGAAAAGATGGAGGGGTGGCCGAGCGGTTTAAGGCGACGGTTTGCTAAATCGTTGAGGCCAAAAGCCTCGCGCAGGTTCAAATCCTGTCCCCTCCGCCATATAAGGGCTACCCTTTTTGGTAGATTGTCATAGTACGCTTCGGGGTGGAAGCAAAGCTTGCACCAAGTTGGATTACAATTGGCGGGGTGTGGCGCAGTTGGCTAGCGCGCCGCGTTTGGGACGCGGAGGCCAGAGGTTCAAGTCCTCTCACCCCGACCAGAATCTTTGCCTGTTATAATTAACTTATGAAAATCGTGGATTTATCCCAGATTCTTGAAAACGGAATGCCTGTGTTTCCTGGCGACCCAAAAGTCAAAATCGAAGAAATTCACACACTAGAAAAAGAGGGTTGGAGATTAAAATACCTACAGCTTTCCTCACATATTGGAACTCATGCTGATGCTCCATACCACATGGACAAAAACGGTGATTCTCTAGATAACCTTCCAATAGACAGGTTTATCGGAGAAACCATGCTGGTTAGTATTGATGATGAGTTCTCTACAGCTGTAGGCCTAGCCTTCTCGGAAGGAATTATCGATGAAAAGGTTGTTGAAAGACTGAAGGCCGCGAAGCCAAAGTTTGTGGTTGTTGGTTCTGACGCAACCCTTGATATCGAACCGGAAAGACAGCTCCTTCGGGCTGAAATAATAACAATCACAGATCTTGTGAATATGGATCGGCTTCCAAAGAATAAACCTTTTATGTTCTATGGAGTTCCCCTAAAAATTAAAGATGGTGATTGGTTCACCGATAAGAGCCTTCGCCGTATTGGATTAGCTGATGGACAAAAATCACCCAGAAGAGTACGGAATAAAAATATCCAAAAAGGGATTTAATGTGATAAGCGATGGTAAAAATCCTTCGATTAAGAAGGCTATGCCGTACAAAGTGGACCATATACATCAGCTTTTAGCACTTCCGTATCTGCAAGGTGCTAGATCCCAACTTAAAAGATATATAGAGGCTACGGAGGTCTTAAGGAATAACCCCTCTTCTGGAACATTTTTATGCCTACATGAAATATCCGTGTTATTTGAAGATTTAAACACCGTAGCTAAGTATATTGAGAGGTGTGGGAACGATGATAAGATGCGTGAACTTTGGAGAAATATCCGAAATCATATTAGGCATGACTTTAGGGAAGAGTTTGACAATGAGGAAGGAAAAAATAAGGTAAGAAGATCAACTTACCTAAAACTTGATCCAACTCTTCAGGTGGATATTGCTTTTGAAAAAAGCTCCGTGAGATTCGGTACAAGAATCATTGAATTGTCCCAAGTAAGACGATATCTAGATTGGGCGGAGAAAATAATAACAAGAACGCTGAAAAAGGCGAGGCAAGAAGGCTATATAACAAAATAGGGAGCCAGCTTAGCGACAAAACAGTTACAAACACCCTCCGCTATGGTCGGGCAAATAGCCTGATATTATCGAATTTGCAATTAGATTCAAAAATAGAGTGAAAACATTAACTTTCCTTGGTTTTATTTGCATTTAACAATTCCTGTCCCTTAGGAGTGTCTAAAGGAATCATGTTAATAGCTTTACATTTTGGACAAACTTGCTCACGTGTCATTAAACGCCAAATACTATAAATTATTCCTGGAAATATAAAAAGGAACCATAAAAGAATTTCTACCCATATACTGCCTTTCGTTTGAGTCTTTGGCCTACCGAGATATCCACAATGCATACAGATGTGTGTTGGGTTTTTGTTTAACATCACAAAATTATATCACTATTTCCCAGGTGTATAATCCGAGAATGAATTATACAAATCAAAATACCGAACCAGAGTTTTCTCAAGCAGTTGAAGAAGTTCTAGAATCCCTAGCCACCTTTTTAAAAGAAAATCCAAAGTATTCCGAATCAAATTTGATTAAAAGATTAACCGAACCAGAACGGGTTATTATGTTTCGCGTTACCTGGACAGATGACAACGGCGATGTCCAAGTCAACCGTGGCTACAGAGTTCAATTTAATAGCGCAATCGGCCCATATAAAGGCGGTTTAAGATTCCATCCGACCGTAAATTTAAGCATTATGAAGTTTTTGGCTTTTGAACAAACTTTTAAAAATAGTTTAACGGGACTTCCTATGGGAGGCGCTAAGGGTGGATCCGATTTTGATCCACATGGCAAATCAGATTTCGAAGTTATGCGATTTTGCCAAGCTTTTATGTCTGAACTTTACAGACACATAGGTGACCAAACAGATATTCCAGCAGGAGACATTGGCGTTGGCGCACGAGAAATCGGGTACTTGTTTGGATACTATAAAAAG
>Ga0209542_10008909_pt1 | contig 18588 bp, 14 predicted proteins | sample RifCSPhighO2_01_FD_184028 | JGI IMG/M metagenome (GOLD analysis project Ga0209542, IMG submission 184028) | Soil microbial communities from Rifle, Colorado - Rifle CSP2_plank highO2_0.1 (SPAdes) (version 2) | ecosystem: Environmental > Terrestrial > Deep subsurface > Rock core/Sediment ...
AAAAATAATCAAGCTCTAACCTCGTCTAACGAACCTCTCCCATGACCGAGGCTGCGAACGCGGGCAATCTGCTTGCATGGCAAGCGGTTACCGCCGGAGCTTTTTTTTCGCGTGATTTTTCCAGTTCTCCCATTTCTCTGACACCATTTCCATTTCTCCATTTCTCCCATTTCGCCATTTCCGATGGGAAGTACCCATCGCAGGCGTTCCTCTTTAATTGTTCCTGCCATATGTATCGACATTCCCCAAGTCTACGGGAATCCGCCATATGTATGTGCACATTACCATATGTATTTGACAAATATTTTATTATGTGATACACTACCGAGTAGTTTCTGAAAGATTCTCTAAACAAAACAATGTCGTCTTTTGAATCAAGACAGGTTTTGGCGGCGGGTATTAGTCCGTTCGAAAAAACATTACCACCAAACGTGTTGGCAGCTTGCTTCACATCGGTGTTTCTCAAAGCCTGGGGAGTTTCGAATGTCAAGTTTCTCTCGAGATCTCAGGAACGGTTTGACGGGACTATGTTCATCGAGAAGAAGAAAAGGCCTATTGAGCTTTTTGAGCTCGGCAATGTGCAAATTTTCAGCTTGCCGATTGAGATGATCGACGAGGTGACCGACTCTTTCCTCAACCCCACACAGCATGGCCGGGAGAAAGCCCCTGACACAAACCTTATGATCCTTGCTCTTGGTAGTCCCGTCTTTTGTCAAGACATCATCCGTTTTGCCTACGTAGACCGGAGCGGGCAGATTGATCCGGCAATCAACAAGTTTACCAATCGCATTGCGCGCGCCAAACCCAAAGAGGTAATCTGGACAGACACTCAAACCGAAGACGTGTTGCATGAGGGCGACATCATCACGATGTTCCTCGACGCGAAGCGTATGGGTGTCATACCCGGCTAACTCGCCAATCGGCCCGGCAATGAAGCTCTGCTTCATTGCCGGGTTTTTCCTTTTTAGAGCTCTCATTTTTCTCACCACTGGAGTATCTGGGAGACGTGAAAATAATAATTAATGTAAGATAGAAATCGTGCATAGTTTGCCGACGGATTTACGAAAAGCTCTTACCTCTGCTCCAAGGGCGAAAGCAGTATGGGAAGATATTACGCCCCTGGCGCAGAACGAGTGGATTTGCTGGGTTACGTCCGGCAAAAAATCGGAAACGCGCGGTATTCGTCTTGAGAAGGCACTCTCCAAGCTCAAAGGCGGAATGCGCCGGCCTTGTTGTTGGGTCGGTTGCCCGCATCGTTGAAAGTGCCTCTGATGTTTGTCATCTGCTAAAGTCAGGAATGTGAAGGAAGACGTTCGTTGGTATACTCATAAAATGAAGTTGGGACATATTGGGATTCCGGTAAAAGACCTTGTAAAAAGCAAAACGTTTTACGACGCTGTCGCCCCGCATCTAGGCCTGAAATTAATTGACGCTCACGATGATTTTGTGGGGTACGGCGAGGGCGATTCATATGACGTGTACGTACACACCATGCGAGCACCAATAAGCGGCGTGCATCTTTGTTTTTCGGTTAATACCAAAGAACAAGTCAGAAGTTTCTATGAGTCAGCGCTTGCAGCGGGAGGTAAAGACAACGGCGCACCGGGTATCCGTAAGGATTACAGCCCAACGTACTATGCGGCGTTTGTCTTTGATCCAGACGGAAACAACATCGAGGCCCTTTGCAGAAATTAATTCTCTCCCTTAAACAGATTTGACCGTCTTGCGCTCAAGCGGAGCATCAAAGTATTTTCTTAAACCCCTTATACCACACCACGTACCCCTCGTTGAAGCGGAGCCGGAGAAGTGAAAAAGTCATCCCGACCTGAAAGGCATCTTGTATAATGGATGTGTGAACTCGAGAGGATTCGTATTGCCGGCTCCGCTCATCATCCTTGCGCTTTTGATTGCGGGAGGCGCGACGCTTGTCTTCTATTCGCGCGACACTGGAGATCAACAGAATGTTCTTCAGCAAGAGTTTTCTTTAGGGGAGACGCACGTGCCGGCGGAACCTGCCGCGCCGAGCCCCCGTCCGCCCGCGCCGAGCTCTGCATCTGCTCCGATAGAAAAAACCAACCCCGATTCAGCGCCCGCAAATTCCTCGCCGCCTTCTCCATCATCACAGCAGAAGACACCGACGCAGTCCGGCACCGGATATGCATACTCTACACAGCGCCCCGGGTGGGAAATACTCACGGAAAAAGAAAAAGCCCAGCTTCCGGAATGCGGGAGCGTTCTTATGACCGTTCCGCCCGTTCCCTTGAGTTCTATCACGGCGATAGAGCCGATCGGTTCGGCAAATCCTCCGGAGCACACGCTGGCGAGCATCAGTTCCGATCCCTACATTGCGGTCGAGGGGCAAGGCACGACTGCGACCACGCCGCTTGTGGCGCCGGGAGATTTGTGGATTATCTTCATACAGCCGCGGTACGGCGTGACGCAAGACCCCGAGGACCACGTCATCAAGTACGCCTTCTGCAAAGATGTCTACGGCGTCGTTGACCACGTGAAAAGTTTTTCGCCGGAAATGAAAAAATTGGTTGACTCCTACCGGTGCACGTACGGCGGTACGCCGGGAGACGACAAATGTCCTATCACACTGCTTGCGCCCGTGAAGGCGGGAACGCCGCTCGGCACGGTGGGAAGAATGCAGGGTAATTTTAATTTCGGCACGTGGGATTTGCGCGTTACGCATGATTTCGCAAGTCCCTCGCGGCACGGATTTCTCACGAAGCATTCAACCTGCCCGTTTGACTACTTTGCCGCCCCCCTCAAAACAGAGCTCATGGCGAAACTCGACGGCCCGTCGTGCGGAAGCGTCGAGCACGACGTCAAGGGAACGCTTGCGGGAGACTGGTTTATCGGAGACGCCAGCCCGACACGGCATGCGGATTGGGGCAAACTGCTCTACTTCGGTCCGAGCAACCGGTTTGCGGACCAGTCGGTCATCTCGGCGAGCGGGATGTTTGTCTCACAGCCTACAAAATGGGTTTTCCCCGCATCGGGATCGGGCACGGCCAATCGCAGATTCACAGATGTCGCCGCCGGCGCTGTCTACTGTTATGACAACGACGGGAATCATCCGTACAAAAATTACGAGAAGGGAGTTCGCAGCGGGAAAATCCTTGTACAGCTCGCAAGCGACACCGAGCTTAAAGTAGAGCACCAAGACGGCCTATGCCAGAGCGGAAACCCGGCATTTGAAAACCCGACCTTGTACATACGGTGAGAGCGGGCGAAACACGGTTCCTAACGTAGCCAGGCATCAGCGTTCTGTTCGGGGAAATCTGTCGGACAGGCGCCGTTCCCCGATGCAAATAAGAGCTCAGTTTCTGAGGCCAATTGTATGAAAGCCCACCTGCTGTTGTCGCTGTAGCACGCTGATTCTCCCGGCCGTATGTCACCCGGGTACCGCTCCGGCGAAAGGTCAGTCATGTCGAAGTAGGGATTGCCTTGCGTGACATCTTGCATGCTTGCGAAAGCCATCCCGTCTTTTCTGTACGCGATTTGGACGCCCGCGTACTCCCGCGCGATGGCGAGGTACTCGCCGTGTATGTCGGTGCCCGCGCCCTTGAACCATCCGCCGGAAGCCGTGCCCGCGATGTCGTGCGACGGATTGCCACATGAATCGGCTTTTATGAATCCCGTGTTGCTTGGCTTTCCCAGTTTCGCAGAGTACTGCGCGCGCAGGCTAGCGGTGAAATAATCGTAGGGGCACGTCCCGTACAGCGCCTGTTCCCATTCCCACCGTTTCGGGTTGATGAAGGAGTTTTTTCTGCCGTAATTCGTCACAAGGAAATCGAATGTCCGCGCAAGTTCGGTTCCGTTGGTGTACCCCAAAAGTTCTCCCGCGCGGATGCGCACGCGTGGGTGCGTCCCGTCGTCGGTTTTCGTCGATGAGGACGGTATTGCGGGCGCATAGGTCCCCAGCTTCTCCGAGAGCCGATCGATGTGGTCGAACAATATCTCAACTTCGCAACTCGCTTCAAAAAAGAGTCCGTATTCGCCGCGTCCTGCGCCGCGGTCCACGTAAATAACGGTTTTTAATACCGCATCCACGGGCGCGTACACCGGGGCTTCCATCCCTTCCTTGACGCCGATATAGCTTCTCCCCGGCGATCCGCCGCCGATGCCCCCTATCGGATTCAGCGCATCTATCATGGAGAGGTCAGTAAACGCATGCGTAAATACGGGATTGCTGTTTGACGTACAGCCCCCTTGCCACGTCCCCTCTGGCTGGGGGCTCGGGTTGACCGCGGGTTTGGGCATTTTTTGCGCGATGGCGCCTTTTTCTTCTGCCACGGGGGCTACGGCGTCCGGACTGCTCTCAACCATTCGTTCTTTTTCAGCATTCTCCCGTACGAACGTGAATGGGGGATTGCCGGGCTCATGCGTTGCATAGAGCAGTGCCCCGACAAGCGCGATACACGCTACAATTACCGGAACAATAATCGACACCATGCCCCGTCCTGTTTTTTGTTTCATACAGATAGTTTGCCAGATAGTGCGTGTGTTTGAAAGCGGGTCCTGGGTTTTCAAAGTAGAAAGCACGGAGAAAATGGTGACTGGCCCCATTTTCACATTTTCATGACCCCATTTTCACCATTTTCCCATTTTCATTTTCCCGACCCCATTTTCCCCATTTCACCCATTTCTCAGGTATACTATAATAGTTTATGAGTTTGCTTGCCATAATCTAACTTCGTCGCATGTCTAGATTTCACCCGCTCGCTGTAGGTGTCGTCGTCTTTCTTCTGTTTATTGGCACCGCCACCACTGCCCACGCCGCTCTCACAGGGAGCCAGATTCAGGCAATCATCTCTCTTCTTAGTTCCTTTGGCGCAGATCAGACGACGATTATAAATGTGAACGCCTCGCTTCGCGGGGAGATATCGCCCTCCACTCCGCCGACAGTTTTGCCAAGCGGTGGTGCGATGGCAGGCGGCATTGTTTCCTCATGCCCTACGCTCACGCGCACGCTCTCAATCGGTTCGCGCGGAAGCGACGTCGTACAACTACAGAATTTTCTCATTAGTCAGTCACTCCTTTCCGCAAGAAGTAACACCGGTTATTTTGGTAAGCTTACCCAATCTGCCGTGCAATCATGGCAAAGTTCACGGGGAATCGTTTCGTACGGCACTCCATGGACCAACGGTTATGGTGCAATGGGACCGCGGACTCGAGCGGCACTTTCAAATGCGTGCGCTAATCAAACATCAAGTACTTCAGCATCTAACAACACTTCGTCTGGCACTTCCACCCCTTCTACTTCTAGTGTCATACCTACTCCGTCTACGCATGCCCCTCAAAGCAAGGATTCACAAGCATCGAGCACTCCAAAGCAAAATCCCATCGCAAACGGTTGCGTGTGGAATGGTACTACGGTCTCAAACGGTCAATCTGTCACAGCGTTCCAGACGGGAAGCGTCTCGTACGGTCAAAGTTGCCAATCAGAAACGCGTATATGTAGCAATGGAAATTTTTCCGGTGGTTACGCAAATTCTTCCTGCACTGTCGGTGCCGCCACCGCATGCACATTCAATGGTCAGTCAATTACCTCCGGCAATGCGATGACCGCCTATCAGGCAAGCTCGGTTGCCTATGGTAGTCAATGTGTTAGTGAGATGCGTTCATGCAGCAATGGCTTTTTGAGCGGTTCGTACCAGTACAGTGCCTGTTCCGTGGCCACGCCACCGATTGCTCCAGTCGAATTGTTACGAATGCCACTGCTTGATGATTCTGACTTCTCTGAATCCGTTGGAGTTCAACTGATGGCACAGATTCCAGAACAGGGAATGATTCTTTATGACAAAACGCCAGCTGCTTCAGTCTGGCAAACTCCAATGGCATCTCGCAGGCTCAACGATGGATCAATTGAAATTTGGTACCTTCGTTTTGACTATGCAGAACCCAGTTTCATGGATCAAGCAACGTTAGATCTCGGAAAAATCAGCAACGGCCAGTGGACTTTGTCACAAGTGAGTGCGACCCCACCCGCATGGGGTGGCATTAACAATGTCGTACTGACCCGTTCACCTTATCCATCCACCTGGGGCGGATTTAATCCGCATCAAATAGTCACCGATCCTAGCGGCGGCCTACTGATGCTTTACTGGGATCAGCCGAATTCAACTGGAAACGCTGGCATCATGCGGGCCACCGCTTCAAGTCCCGGCACCACGTGGACCAAAGTACCAGGCACCGTAGCCACTGAATATAACGATGTGTTCACTCTTTCACGAGTAGGGAATCAGTACAGACTGTATCAAACTGCTCTTCAACCTTGGTCAGATAAACCCTATCCAGATAATCTCCCCACTTACAAACGCGTGATCACCTTACGAACTTCCACCGATTCGGCAACATGGACAGCCCAAAACGTAGCGTCGCCGATGTTGGCTCCCGACACTCGGGATGCCCCTGAAACCGAGTTTTATGCGTTCAAATCATTCGCCTATGGAAACGGTTACGCCGGAATCCTTTGGAAATATTTCGCCGATCCAAACCGACCTGGACAACATAGTAAGATTAACCGCTCTGAACTTGTTGTGAGCGCGGACGGAGTGAATTGGAAGCGGCCATATCGCAATATAGATCTTGGTTTTTTCTCGTATGCCGATCCGTTTATAATGAATGGCTCCCTATTTTTTGCAACACAAGGCGCGCCAGATTCATCGAGCGAAGGTGATACTTTCCTCAAAGGGTGGTTGACTGATCGTTTGGTTGCCGCAGTAGGTGATGGGGGAACTTTCAGAACTAAACCGTTTTATTTTCCACCAAACGGGATCAATATCAATGCGAATACACAGAATGGCGGATGGATTGATGTCACGGTGTGTGATGGTGCAGGCACCCCCATTGTAGGATGGGCACCTCACCATATTCAAAATGACAACGGTATAAATCTTCCATTGCCGTGGAATGCTGGCCACGAGCCAGTATCACTTCGTATCACTCTTGGCGGTGGGGCAAAGGTGTTCGGCATTAGTGCCAGACCATCACCGTAACTTAGAGATTGGTAAAGGATCTAGACTGGCTAAGGTTGAATAAACCCTCTCAATTCCTCCAGTATACGCCCCCTGTGGTTGTAGCGAAACTCACACTCCGTGAGATAGAGCAGAAATGTCGAGCGGGGGAAATGAGGAAATGGGGACAGTCACGATATTTTTCTTGGTCGACCAGCAGAACGCCGGGTGGATTCGAGATGGTGTTTGGAAATCATGACATCAATCCATCGTTCGCTTCCATAGGGCACACCCTTGTTCATCGTGGTGGGAAATGGGAAATAAACGTGGCTGTCCCCATGTCTCCTCCCCATTTCTGTGCATTTCTGTCCAAGACCTGCCCCACTTCTGGACATGAGCCGTTTCTCACATGCCTGCAGAGCTACGTTAATAACACCTTGGGGGTATCTCCTGTGAGAGATATAGTGTGGGGTATGCTATAGAGATATGGGAAAATATACTTTCTCCGTGCTTTCCGTTGCCATGCTTTTGGCAAGCACCGTGGCCTACGCACAAACGACTCCTGTCGTTTCCACTACTGATACACAAACGACTATTAAACTTCTCCGGGAACAGATACAGACGCTCGAAACGCAAATCGCACAACTGAAAGTACAGCTGGAATCCACTAGCCAGCAGGTGGCGGCAATAAAAACAGAACTCAAGATTAACCGGTTCCTCAAGCGCGGCGTTACGGGCGAGGATGTCAAGCAGTTGCAACTATTTCTTTCTAAATTTCCTAGTTTATACCCCGAAGGGCTGGTGACCGGATACTACGGTCCTAAAACCGAGGCAGCTGTCAAGAAATTGCAGGAAGTAAACGGGATTGAAGCAATAGGAATGGTGGGTCCCAAAACCCTCGCCAGAATCAATACACTGATTGCGGAGGTAACAGAAGTGCCGCGAGAAGCATCCTCCTTTGTTGCTTCTCCGGAAATACAGGAGCCATCCTTCACTCCGACAATGGTAGCCACGCCGCCGGCGACAACCCCAACATCTGCGACTGCCACAACCTCTGCTACATCTGCGCAAGCAACAACATCTGCGACGACCACAGGCACTTTAGCTTCCCCGTCCGCAGCCGGAGGAGGAGTTGCGAGTGCGCCGTCCATCACATCGGTGCAGACTACTACAGCCACCTCATCCGCCTCCACCTCGTCTTCAACGGACAGTAGTGCGCCATACGTATCTAATATTTTAACTTCAAATATTTCCTCTTCTGAAGCCACGATTAGTTGGACTACCAATGAGCCGGCTGACTCTCAAGTTGCAAACTATGGCGCCGATAATTCGCAGAGCACCACGACGTTAGACACATCTCTGGTAACTTCGCACTCGGTTTTGTTGTCATCACTGAAATCGGGCACTACCTATTATTATTTTGTGTATTCAAAAGATAGCGCGGGTAATCGTGCGACGGGGGGAAATTCGTTTACGACATCGGCTTCGCCATCCGCCACTCTGACTGCCCCCGCTACGCCGTCTAATTTTAGATCCACCGTATCTGGCACCACGGTGACTTTGGACTGGACAGATAACGCTACCAACGAGTCCGGGTTTAGCATTCGGCGCGTAAATCCAAACGGCGGCTCATACAGTTTTGGGGCGTATGCAAACACGCAAAGCGCAATAGACGGCAGCTTGAGCCCCGGCACATATACCTACACCATCCAGGCATACACGAGTGTCGGTAATTCTGGCAGCAGCTCTGATTGGTCCGCACCTATCTCGGCAACGGTAAGCGAAGTTACTTCTAGCGTTGACACCACAGCCCCTATATTGACCTTGCAAATTGTAAAACAAACGCAATTAGTGAACGGGGAATGGCTCGTCGAGTTTCAAGCCAGTGAGGAAGTAACGGGGGTGGTGTACGAATATGGAGTAACCACGAGCTACGGCTCGGTGATCAATGTCCAGTCCGGCTATTCGTCCGGCTACTCGACTGCAAACGGCGCATACCTTCCGACCTTGAGCCCCGGCACGCTGTACCATATTCGCGGCAAGGGCACTGATCACGCCGGCAATATCGGGTATTCGTCCGATTATACGTTTACCACCGACGCTTCAAGTTCAATGGCGCAAAAAAATCTCGCAGCTGTTTCTCAAGCAGTCTCATCTCTAAGCGCCATATTAAGAGAACTCTCTAACCTTCTCAAATCCTTATAGCATGGGACAAAAATAGAAATGCAGAGATTAAAACGGTGTCAGACCGGACCAGAGCGATGACCACGTGAGAACAAGGAACTACTTAGCATAGCAGTGCGCCTGTGGCGCCCTCCTTTCACGTAGGTGAGGGAAGTGAGACATGGAGGAAATTTTACGCTGATACGGGTACCTAACACCATTTTCCCCCTACAAGGCGCCATTTTCTAGCATTTCCCCTTTTTCTTGCGTCCAGCACAGAAATGGTATACTAACGAGCACATGCAGAGGTTTCAAACCCATTCCGCAAAATTCGTCTCATCCCTCCTTGCGCTCTCTTTGATCCCTCTCGGAGGAATTACCGATATTCAAACGGATACATCCTCTCTCGCAGACGGCCTGAAAACGGAAATCGTGGAATCAGCGCCGGCCGTTGCGGAAGAATTGGTGGTCAAATACAAGGGAGAAAAGAAAGCGCGTGTCGTAAAGCTCTCTCGCGGCAAGTCCATTAAGGACGCTGCGCGCGAATTTCGCTTGCGAGGCGACGTCGAGTATGCGGAGCCGAACTACATCGCGTATGCCTTGATGGTGCCGAACGATCCGTACTATGGATACCAGTGGAATATGAAGAAAATCGGCATGGAATCTGCATGGGACATCCATACGGGCACCGGCGTCACGGTCGCGGTCATTGACACGGGAGTCGCGTATGAAAATTTCACGCAAGGATTGAAAAATTATTATCGCGCGCCGGACTTGGGCTCGACCGCCTTCGCGCCCGGATACGATTTCGTACACAACGACACGCATCCGAACGATGACAACGGCCACGGCACGCATGTCGCGGGAACGGTCGCAGGCTCCACAAACAACAACCTCGGCGTCGCAGGCGTCGCTTTTGCCGCACGTGTTATGCCCATAAAGGTCCTCGGCAAGTCGGGTTCCGGCACCTATGCCGATGTTGCCGACGGAATCCGATTCGCGGCTGATAACGGCGCCAAGGTCATCAATCTTTCGCTTGGGGGTTCCGCGACCACGACCTATCTCGAAGAGGCGGTTGCATACGCGTACGAGAAAGACGTTACGATAGTTGCGGCGGCAGGCAACGGCGGCGCGGGTTCCGTAACGTATCCCGCCGCATACGATAATTACGTGATTGCGGTAGGAGCTACGCGCTATGATGATGCGCGCGCGTCTTATTCAAACTACGGCGCAAGTCTAGACATCATGGCGCCCGGCGGGGATACCTCTGTAGACCAGAATGGCGATGGGTACGGCGACGGCATATTGCAACAAACATTCCAAGGCTCGAATTACGGAGCGTTCTCGTACTATTTCTTCCAAGGAACCTCAATGGCCTCACCCCATGTAGCGGGAGTGGCGGCGCTTGTCATTGCAAACGGAAACGCCACAACTACAACTGATGTGCGTGCCGCGCTTCAAGAATCAGCGCGCGATCTCGGAGCCCCGGGGCGCGATGATACTTTTGGATATGGCCTCGTTGACGCATCTATTGCTCTCGCATGGGGCGCTCCTCCGCCTCCGCCCCCTCCTCCGCCGGTAGCGCCGACCGTTGACCTCAAAATTGATGGCATTGATGGTCCTCTCACCATAGCGAGCGGCGCGACCAGCACTCTTTCCTGGATTACCACGAATGCTCCCTCAACCTGTACTGCGTTTGACGCATGGTCCGGCTCGAAAAATCCGGCAGGAGGAAGCGAAATTACTTTCCCGCTTACGGGGCCTGCAACAAGCACCTATACGCTTCTCTGCACCAATACTGCCGGCACTTCAACCGACAGCGTGATAGTGAATGTGGAGGCCCCGGTGCCTCCGCCCCCTCCTCCGACTGAAATTGAAGTCTTCTTTGACAGCTTTGAGGTTTCCGAATGGAACGGCCTTTGGACCGAAGATAGTCAGAATGATTGGTACCGTTCTTCCCAAAGAGCGACAGAGGGAACGCACTCTGCCGAAGTGGATGGACGCGCAAATAATGCAACCCTCACTTCGTCTTCAATTAATCTGCAAGGCAAAACAAACGCGTCCGTCTCTTTCTCCTGGCTCATTGAAGACATTCTTGATACGAATGAGTATGTTTCATTCGAAGTCTCTACCAATAACGGGACCAGCTGGACGGAGATGGGGAGACTACTGGGCAATGTGAGTCAGGAAAATGTATGGCACTCTGCAAGTTTTAATCTTACCGGCGTCGCGGGCGATATGAGACTGCGTTTCAAGGGCAAGATGTCAGGTTCTGCCGAAGACGCGAATGTGGACGCCGTAAAAGTCGTCGCCTACTAATCATTTTTTTCACAAAACCCCCTGACACCCCGCCCCTTTGGGGCGGGGTGGTTTCCGCGGGCTTTTTCATTGCTATCATGGGTTCAAGATCCGATGGCGAAATTGCAATCAAACATTTCGGCTTTGAAAACTCTGCTACACTCGCGGATTCTGTATGCTCTCTGCGCGCTTTTCGTTGTCTTTGGCGTGCTCTCTCTGTATGTGCCCACCGTAATCGTCTGGAAGCAGGGGCATCAATTAAGTGAGCCCGCGCCGTTTCCTGTCACGGTGGATCCCATACAAAAGACGATTACCGAGGATCCGGCAGTCGAGGCGATGTTCGCGCGCGATTACTCGACTCTTTCCGCCGCGGCCATACACGCCGGTGATTTTTTGGACATACTCGCGGAGAGGATCAGTGCAACGCCTCTATACCAGCTATTGGCCGCGGCGGATGCTCCGAAAATAGTTCTCATCTATCCCGGCTACCGGAAGGAAGAAGCCGCGCATAAGTTTGGGAAAATGCTGGGCTGGGACAAGAAGGGGGAAGTGGCATTTCTGGAATCCTTGGAAAACACGCCGCCGTATCTTTTGGAAGGGAATATCGCTCCGGGAGCGTATACGGTTTTGCCGGAAACTACGAGCGGTGATGCCTCTTCTCTGGTGAGCGCACGCTTTTTCAACACCATACTTTCGCGCTATGCGACTTCAACCAAGAAAATCGTGCCGCTTTTAGACGCGCTGACCATAGCGTCTATCATCGAGCGGGAAACGAGCGATACGGAAGAGATGCGCGTCATCTCCGGCATCATCTGGAACCGGATATTCATAGATATGAAACTCCAGATTGATTCAACTCTTCAGTACGCCAAAGGTACGAGCGCGCGCTGGTGGCCCGCAGTACAGCCGCAGGATATGTTCATCGCATCGCTCTATAATACCTATTTGCACACAGGCTTGCCTCCGGCGCCTATCGCCAACCCCTCGGTCGCGGCGGTTCTGGCGGCTTTGAATCCAAAAAAGACAGACTGTTTTTTCTATTTCCATCGAAGCGGTAGGCAATTCCACTGCTCGGCGACGTACGCCGAGCACGTGGCGCTTCTGAAGAAATATTATGGAAGAGGGAAATAATGGCTTTAAATATTGATTTTATAAAGTTATCCCCAGATGATATTTGCACTCCTTGCAAAGAAGTATATCATCTTTAGTCCAAGGTCATGGTTAACGAATAGTCCTACCGCAAGGGAAGACAGTTCGGAAGACGCTATGAGCAATCATATCGTCCGCCGATAGAAAATCACGTCCTTGGCACAGAAACGCTACGCAAGTGGCGTTTTTTGTTTTTTAAGAGCCTATCCACTATCTCGCGGTACCCACCTTGAAAATGCAGGTTTTTGAGCGAAAAACGAGTCGGAGTCTGAAACGTAATAGCATTACGTTGAGGACGAGACGAAGTTTTGTAGCCAAAAACATAGCATTTAAAAGATGGGGGAAGATAGTGGATAGGCTCTAAGACTTTTTAAGACTGTGGATTTTGCCACATGACGTGTCGTACCGAGTATGCTACAGTGTTCTGGTAAAGGGGAGCAAAAAGGGTCGAGCTTCGCACTAAAATTTATGTGTCTATATCTCATTCTCTAATCACTACGTATGCAAGGTGTTGTAAAAAAGAAAATGGACAAAGGATACGGCTTCATCGCCGTAGACGGCCAAGCGAAGGACTTGTTCTTTCATGGCAATTCTTTGGTGGGCGTCACTTTTGACGAACTCAAAGAAGGCGATGCGGTTACCTTTGACATGGAGGAATCTCCAAAAGGACCCAACGCGGTCAACGTTCAGCGCGCTTAATTTACATTGAGCCGCTCAAAAAGCCCCGACCTACGGTCGGGGCTTTTTGTTTGAGTTGCGGAGGAGATAGGAGCAATAGGCAGACATTTCGGGTGATACACTCTTTCCTATGCGAACTCAAACTCGTTTTTCATACATCTATTATTGCGCGGCGCTTCTGTTGGTGGTTGGTTACTTCATTCCGCTTTCTTTATTCGCGCACGAGGTCTATGTGCTCTCGCCGTTTGAGGTACAGCGCGGTCTTGAAACGCCCGCCTTTTCTCCTTTGGAGGTGATTGTATCCAATCAGGGGAAATTTTTATTTTGGACTCTTGGCGCGATTCTTGTGGTTTCTCTCGTTTTTTTATTGTCCGTGTCGCACCGTCTTGAAAAGAGGTTTGATCCTCTCCTCATGCGCTTGAAAAAGTATACTCCATCGGTTGCGCGCGCAACCATCGGCCTTAGTTTTTTGGTAGCCGCCTACTACCAAGCGATTTTCGGGCCGGAGCTCCCGCTTTCCCTTGTGTTCGGTTCTTTTGCGCCTCTTGCGACCATAGCACTCATCGCGATAGGCATGCTTTTGGTGTTTGACCGCTACACGCGAGCGGCGGCACTCGCGGCGCTCGCGTTATTTACGGTGGCGGCGTTTGAGCAGGGGTGGTACATGCTCACGTATACGAACTATCTTGGCGGGATAGCGGTCCTCATTTTCCTCGGTACCGGAATGCAGGGGCATATCAACGATTTCATTGGGAAAATCGGTTCCACGATCGCGCCGTATCGCTTTCTTATTCTGCGCGTCACATTCGGTATATCGCTTCTCTACGCTTCCTTATACGCCAAGTTCATACATAACTATCTTGCCTTTCAGGTCGCCTCAATGCCGCTTCCAGGGTATGAGTACAGCCTTGCGTATTACTTCGGCCTCGACCCGCAGTTTTTGGTTGTGGGGGCGGGCATTATAGAAATAGTCATTGCTCTTTTCTTTATCCTGGGGCTGGAAATCCGCTTTACGGCAATTTTTCTTGAATTCTGGCTTGCACTCTCTTTGTGGTACTTCGGCGAATCCGTCTGGCCGCATCTCATCTTGATAGGCATTCCCATCGGCCTCTTTCTCCACGGCTATGACCGCTATTCCATCGAGGGGTATTTCTTGAAGAGGGGAGGCAGGGAACCGGTATTCTAAAATCTTTCCTACGCGGCTTTTTTAAATTCTTCTGAACGATTTTCCTTTGTCGTTTCAGAGTACGTTATGACGCCTTCAGGAAGGCTTTCCTCGAGCGAGTATGTCACCACTTTTGTTTCAAGATTAATTCGCACGACGCGCCGTACGATATTTTTTCTTTCCATAATATAGAGTGGCAATCCGCGCTTCGAAGCTTCTTCCATGTTCTGCCACCACTGGCTGTCTGGCACCTCTGCGGTGGCGGTTCCGGCCGCTGTGTCGCGGGCGATAACCGCGCGTGCGGGAAGCCGCGCGTATACGCCGGCGATCTGCGGATTTTCCGCAACCATTTGATTTTCCCCCACCGGGGAAGATAGAACGACTCCCGTCTCTGCCATGTCGCTCGCGGCGGAGGTGGTTTCCTGAGTCCTCGCCCTCGTTTCAGGAGCGCTCTGTGGGGCAAGGGGGGCAAGGTTTCCACTTTTCAACAATACGCCCCATTCGCTCCGCTCAGCTATTGTTGCTGGTGTTGGCTCGTCGCTTCCGCGGCGAAGCGCCGAAACAGAAAGCGGTTTTCCAGATCTAGCTTCATCGAGCTCGAAAGCAAATGGGCGCGCGCCCACGGGGGCCGAACTTGAAATTTCGGAAAATGGGTGTGCGATAAACGCATCGTTACGGACCGATGCCTGCGGAACTGTGTTTTCACTCCTTGCACCGGGCTTTTCCGGAAAAGCCAGAATGGTAGAGGCCTGTTTCTGCGAGATCGGTATTTCAGGCGCACTGTACCCGCTTGCCGAATATGTCTGCCGAGCCTCTCCATGCATTTCCGGGGCTTTCGCTTCAGGTTTTAATCCCGCATCTTTCTTTTCCTTTTCTTCGCGTGGTAGTGGCGGCTGGTAGAAACCGACTTTCTCCGTTTGCGGTGTTGTACTCTTTTCCGGTCGCACTCCATCAATTGATTGGGGAGAGGGTGGGGAAACGGCTGGTCTCTCTTTCTGTTTTTCTGCTACTGTTCCGGCTCTTGTGTCAAACGACACATTTGATGGCGCCTGCGCCTTAGTTTCCGGAGATTTTTCTGATTCGGCAATCTCTTCCGGCTTTTTGGGAGTAGCCGCGTACGGGGTGGCAGGTGTTTCCATGCCTGTAGGCTTTTCTGATTCAGTGCTTCTCCCGGCCGACGTCTTTTGTGCTTGTTCGGGAGCGCGATCTGCTTGAGATGCAGGAATCGGTTCACGAACATCGGGTCTGACACCATCCAAAGAACCAGGAAGCACAGCAGATTGTGAAGCCGGGACAATGTGCGATGGAGTTGTCGGCGCGGGGGGTGCTATTTCCGCCAGTTGCAGTGCTTGGCTTGGCACGCGAATGCCATCTACATATGAAGCCCCACCTCCGCGCTTTGAAGGGGGAATCTGGCTTGGGAAAGTTTTCGGAAATTCGGTAATCGCGCCTTTTTTCATTGCGGCAGCAGGAAACTTTGTTGCGTCTTTCATTGCTGCTACATTTTTTCCGAAGTTTTTTATACCGCTCGTTAATCCTTTCCAACCTTTTTCAAGTGGTTTTGTATCATTGCGTGCCCAGGCAAGTTGCCTGCGATCGAAAGATGCGGGAACTGGTGTTTGTCCCGTTATCATCCTTCCATATGCAAGTCCTACCATCGCTCCCGCAAACCGTTTTCCGACGACTTTGGATGCCGCTTTCGTGCTGGTAGCGAGAGCTTTGTCCGCAATCCATGAAAGAGCAGCTAATGAATACGCTTCTGCCATCAAGAGTGGTAGCATGCCTAAAAAAGGAATGAATTCTATGACAGCAAAAAATACATATCTCACGAGGAATCTTCGTTCGAGCAAGCTCACGCCGTTTATGACGAATATGAATCCAATAATGAATTGGGCTATGATGTCGATGATGGCGCCTACCCCGGGAATAAAACCGAGTAGACCGAATAGGTCGAATAAGCCGGCAAACAGCAGAAGGAAAGCGAAATCGGAAGTGTCGATTCGGTAGTGGACTTTTGGCGTTGGAGTATCGCCTTGATAGGCATCGTGCGCTTCATTGTCAGCCGCTCGTTGTTGCGCCGCGGCCTGCGCTCGAGTCGGGGGGCCTTGGACTTCGCCAGTTTCAGGGGGCATGTCTTTATTCTAGCAACCTATGCGGACTTGACGCGGAACTATGCGGAACAGACGCGGATAAATAAAACCCGCTTTGACGTTTCGTCAAAGCGGGTTTTAAGAAAAATAACTTTCGGCGTACGTTCCGCGGCCTGTCCCTGCCTGCGCCAAGGCTTCGGCAGGCAGGCGCATCAAGTCGGCGTACGTTAGGCCTTTTTGCCTAATATTTTAAACATCTTCGTGCCGCAAACGGAACAGATTCCCGTCATGGCGCGCCTGGTTCCCCCGCCTTTTGCGGCCATGGAAACCTCCTTTGCATCATTCATGTCACGCTTGGTCTTACACTTAACGCAATAACCTATTTCGGCCATAAAAATTAAGATTAGCTAGTACCCAGTCAGTATACCAAATAAGGCACTTTCAAGGGGAGGGGAGTGCATAAACGCCAAAAATGTATAGCAGGAGCTTATTGAATTGTACGAGGGTCACCCTCGTACAGTGGATGTACGAGGGTGACCCTCGTACAGGAAAAGCCTTATTTAAAGGCTCAAATTGTAGACATCGGTTTCCCGCTTGCGGAAACCAAGTTTTTCATAGAGCTTATGAGCCGCCACACGAGAAGGGCGGGAGGTAAGATTGATTGAGCCCGATTTTTTGAGGCGAGCCGTAGCAATGAGCTTTTTCATAATTTTTTCTCCAAAACCCTGCCCGCGGTAATCTTCATCAACTACCAGGTCTTCCACGTATCCAGTCATTTCCCCGACTTTCTGTACGATATAAAGTGTACCCATTCCGATAACGCGTTCCGCGTCTTTGACAGTCACGACCGCAGTGTTTTTATCGGAGAGAATTGCCCTAAGTTCGGCAAGGGTTCCCGCAGTTTTCTCCTTGTCCTCGCGAAGTATGGCAAGGAGCCGGTTTATGTCCCGAAGCGTCGAGGGAGTTGCCTTTTTTAGAATGCCGATAGTCACCATTTTTAAATCGTATCCTAGCTTCGTTAAAGTCGCAATCTGTACCTTGTGCCGTGTATCTTGGTTACCGCTTTTCTGACTCGCTTCATTCAGCCCTGAAGCAGAGCTATGAGCGCGAGGCATGCGGTGATAATTTTCCACGATCGTGGAAAATTATCACCGCCAACTGAAGAAGGCACCTCTGTCTCTGTTCGCGGGGTACTTTATTGCTTGATATACTAATGACGTGCAACCCGCGTATGCATACGCACTTCTCGGAATCGGTTTTATTATTATTCTCGGAGCTCTGTTCTTTGGGAGTTCCAATGTGAAACCTATAATCTATAACCTAGAATCTAGCACCATGGATACACTCACTCTACAAAGTTCTGCATTTGAGAACGGCGCAACTATTCCTTCAAAATACACTTGCGATGGCGACCGTACGCTTTCTCCGCCGTTATCTATTTCAGGAATACCGGAAGGCACTATCTCTCTCGCGCTTGTCATGGACGACCCCGATGTGCCGAAGGCGCGCCGGCCCGATGGTTTTTTTGATCATTGGGTGGTGTATGACATTTTGCCTCCGGAGGGCGGCGGGGTCCTCCAGATTCCGGAAGGCGCGATGATTGGTATCGCTGGTTTGAACAGTGCGGGAGAGGCCACATACACAGGCCCCTGTCCGCCTTCAGAATTTAAACCGTCAGAGCATCGGTATTTTTTCAAGCTCTACGCGCTTTCCGGGACCGTGAACTTTGTTACAGCGCCAACGAAGCAGGAATTACTTGACGCGATAGAGGGACAGGTGATAGAGAATGTAGCATTGATGGGTCGATACAAGCGAAACGCAAAAAGCATATAGCACAAAACACATAGCATGCTTCTTTCTGTTCCATGTTCTATGCTGTATGTCTGACACACGGAAACAATACAGAGTGCATGTGACCACGAACTCACGGCGGGAGTATCTGAAAGAGAAGAAAGAAGAGGTGTTGGAGGTCGCGGTGCGGGAAAAACCAAAAGAGGGAAGAGCAAACGAGCGAGTGAGGGAATTGGTGGCGGATTTCTGCCGCGTGCCGGTTAAAAATGTTAGGATTATCAAAGGGGCG
>Ga0209542_10008911_pt1 | contig 18586 bp, 24 predicted proteins | sample RifCSPhighO2_01_FD_184028 | JGI IMG/M metagenome (GOLD analysis project Ga0209542, IMG submission 184028) | Soil microbial communities from Rifle, Colorado - Rifle CSP2_plank highO2_0.1 (SPAdes) (version 2) | ecosystem: Environmental > Terrestrial > Deep subsurface > Rock core/Sediment ...
TTGTGGTTGCAGTCAGCGACTCTCAGTCTGCAATTTATAATCCGAAAGGAATGAGTATCGCAAAGGCATCAGCGTATAAAGAAAAAAATAAATCCTTCAAAGGCTTCCCTGATGCAAAACTGATTGCTCAAAACGAACTTCTGGAATTAAATGTGAATATCCTCGCTCTTGCTGCGCTTGAAAATGCCGTCACTGAAAATAATGCTAAAAAGATTCAAGCAAAACTGATTCTTGAGATGGCAAATGCTCCTGTCTCGCCAGAAGCAGACGAGATTCTCGCGCAACGCAGTATTCCTGTTATTCCGGATATTCTTGCAAATGCAGGCGGTGTTGGCGTAAGTTATTTTGAATGGAAACAAAATCTGGATGGCAAGTACTGGTCAGAAGATGAAGTGAATGCCAAACTGAAAATCTTAATGACCGATGCTACCCGAGACGTGATTGCACAATGGTCAAAAAATAAAAAAGCAACGATCCGCAACGCTGCGTACGTGCTTGCTATCAATAGAATTGTTGAATCAGAGAAAAAGCGCGGGAATATCTAGAGAAAACCTTATAATCTTTATGGTCAAACAGTTGGTTCTTTTGCATGATTCTTCAGCATAAGGTTTATTCTGCATAAATCAGTATCTCAGCAGGATTGGTAATCGTGATATCTCCGCTGGGAATAGGAGGTTTATAAGCAAGAGACAAACCGCAAGTCCGTGAAAGACACATTTCAGATCTTCCATCCCACACAACAATGCATTCTTCAGGTTGGATATGGAGACGTTCCATAAGCATGCTTCCTACGCGGGTTTTACACATCAAAGCAGCACAACAAGAGGGATCTGCATCTGCCGGCGCAGTAAGTTCTCCTGTGTACACCCCTTTGTCATTGGAGATGAGATCCGGTGCAAAAATGTTTTTTTTATCAATACTCAGCTTTTCTGCAAAAAAATCAACAAGGGGTTTAAAGACAAGAGATATGACAGCAATTTGATATTGTCTCTTTTGCAAGTGTTCAACGACCTTCACAATATGATCCTGCATATGTAGTTTCAAACAGGTCGTTTGAATATCTGCCATGGTTTTTCCACGAAAGAGCGATGCCAATTTTGCTTGCAAGCTCCTCTGCGTGATCTTTCCTTCTTTCTGATATTGCTGCAAACGTTGAAATTCATGATGAAAACCCCATTCATTTGCAATAAACTCCATACTTCTTTGTTTTATCAAGGTTTTGTCAAGATCAAAGATGATCAATTTATGTTTATGGGCAAGAATTCCCAATTCTGAGAGAATCGTTCTCATCACGTCCTCAGACATTTTTGCAAGATCTTGGATCGGCTGGTGTTTATGCTCTAAACCGCCGATATCGACTTCAGCGATGCGGATGCCTTTTTTAACTGACTGCAATAAAATTTGAATATCCACACCCCATCGGTCGTCAATCTTCATATTTTTCATCAGATTCCGTTTTATAGCAAATTGTCCGCTGAGAGGCTGATTAAAATGCAAATGCAGGAGGGGTGAAAGAATGTTGAACAAGGGTTTGACAACCAGTTCTGTTACCCTTCCTCTTGACCGTGAAAAAGAAGTTTTTACAAAATCAGCATACCCATTTTGTATGGGTCTGAGCACCGCCGTCAGTTGCTGCGGTGCAAAGGTCGTAACATCGGCATCGAGAAAAAGAAGAATGTTGCCTTTGCTGTATTGATAGCCTGTTTTGATTGCCGCACCCTTCCCTCGATTTTCAGGATGTCTTATGACGCGCACATCTTCTGCTTTCGCCACGGCATAGGTTTTATCCGAAGAACCGTCATCAACGACGATAATCTCATGGATGGTCCTTACTTTTTTCACCACCCGCAAAACCTTTCCCAGCGTTGATTCTTCATTGTAAGCTGGGATAATACAGCTTACTCTCATCAGGGGGGTAGATTCGAGTACCTTTTATAAATTTTTAGGCATTCTCGCTCTATAATCTCTATGCAAAATTATATCAGCTTCTTCTTCGTTTTCACTTCTTCAACATGAATCACATTGACCGGGCAGACTTCTGCAGCTTCCAGATGGCGTTTGAGTTCTTCATCACTGAGTTCAAGAATAATGCTCTCTTCGTCATCACTCTTTTTTGCTGGTGCAGAAAGGTTCTGGTCAAGTATCGTCGCTTTATTGTCCTCTTGCACTTTCCAGACCTCAGGAAAGACAGCTTCGCATGAAGCAGCGCCAATACAGCCTTTGCGTTCATACCAAATCTTATATTTCTTTTTTTCAGTCATAGCACGATCACACGTATATCTTTATATACCCGCTTTTATTGTTTGCGGTTATCATGCAACATACCCTTTACGATGCAATGTACCACCTTGAAAAAGACAACTGGTGGTATAAGGGCAAGCGTGATCTTTTTGAACAGTTGATCAATGGTAAACAATTCTCTCATGCTCTTGACATTGGATGCGGCGTCGGTTCAAATATTCCGGTTCTGAATGCTCATGCTGACACCGTCGTTGGAATTGATAATGCTAAGAACGCCATTCGTTATTGCGAACAAAAAGGATACAAAAATGTCTTGATCGGCAGTACAACTAAGCTCCCTTTTCCTGATCATTCCTTTGACCTCATTGTCTGCTCTGATGTTTTGGAGCATGTTGATGATCAAAAAGCCCTCTCAGAAATTCAGCGCGTCTTAAAAAAAGACGGTATTTTTCTCTTTTCAGTTCCTGCATTTCCCCATCTTTGGAGTCGATACGATACCTTGAGTTATCATCTTCGACGGTATCGGCGAAAACCGCTTCGACAACTCTTAGAAAATTACATGACTGTTCAGTATCTTGGCTACTGGAATTTTTTCTCCTATCTTCCTTGTCTGATTTTTTATAATCTTCAAAAACTCAAAAAACAAGAAACCCAAATAAACAATCTCACCCTTGTGCCAAGATGTTTGAATGTGCTTCTTTATTTCTGTATCAGTTTAGAAACAAAAGTATTTCAAAAGATCCGTTTTCCTTTTGGAGTAAGTTTGGTGGGGATATGTTCTAAAGAATAACGCTTTAATTTCACGCTCTCATTTTTTAATACTAAAGTTCTACATCCCATTTTGGGGGCCAAGGGCAGCTATGAGTTGGTAGGCTGTATCAGCAAGTTGCGGTGCATAATTTAAGGCTACACCTGCCGCGTAGCCCATCATGCGACTGCCAAATCCATACGGTGAAGTTGGTGAAATACTGCTTGCATCCACTATGGGGGGAATGGCAAGGGCAGGGCCTGCTTGGGTGTTATGAACTGCAAGGGCTACTGCAAAACCTGTGGCGAGGCCCGCGAATACGGGGGCTGTATTAATTATTCTTAATACTCTACTACCTAAAGTTTCAGGTCCCTGTCCTTCTGGTGCTGTGGTTTGATCGGTAAGATCGTTGAGGTCAACTCCCAGTCGATTTGCTAATTCTGGTAAACCCATTTCAGGGTTTGTTGTGTATGTGTCAGCGAATGCGTTGTTCATGGGAAACTTCTTACGCATTATACTTATATATAAATCTTTCTACACTTTTGTCTAGTAGAAGCTATAAATGGCTTTTAAGAGCTTTTTAAGGCTTGTATCAGCATCTTGTATACTAGTTGTGTGCTCATAGGAACTCACAGAACAGCGACCCATAGCCATTTAAACACTGGTACAGAACACGAACACCTATGGGCATTTCAACAGGAGTTCTGTATGGCCTTATTCCTCTTTTCGCTTGGGGTATTGCCGACCTCTTTACCAAACAGGCAGCAGAAAAATTGGGAGGAATCAAGGTCCTCTTCTGGGAGAAACTGATCAGTTCCCTCCTGCTTATCATTGCGTCATTATTCTTCTTCGACCTTCCTTTAATCCCTGTTCTTATTTTCTTTTTTCTCCTCATCATGGCTCTGCTGAATTTGGCGGGGTATGTTACCTACTATAAGGCTCTTGAAGTGGGTCTTGTTTCGATTCTGAATCCCATCCAAGCTTCTTGGGTCATTTTGACGGTTATCTTAAGCATCATTTTTCTTCACGAATCCCTTTCGAATATTCAAATTATTGGCATTATCAGCACCTTTCTAGGTATTGTTCTTTGTTCGTTCAAACCCCAAGACCTTCTTCAACGTAAGTTCACGGAATTACTGCCTGGTGTGAAGCTTGATTTCATATCTGCTCTCTGCTGGGGCGTCTACTTTGTTTTTGCAGGCTATGTCGTTTCACAAATTGGCTGGTTTGCTCCGGTTTTTTTCATGCGCTTATTTGTTGTTTCTTCTCTGTTCATTTTTGTATTCTACAAAGGCATGGATATTCGTATTCCTCAATTAAAATTCCGCTGGTATGTGCTGATCATTGGCCTGCTTGATCTTCTTGGCTGGTTCGGCTGGGCATATGGTGTGCAGACCGAATATGTGTCCATCGTCTCTCCTATCGCTGCAGCATTTCCTCTTGCTACATTTATCGGTGCCGCAATATTCTTAAAAGAACGTCTTCATCTCATTCAATATCTCGGCTTTGCTGCGATTCTCGGGGGGATTGTCGTGCTGGCGTTATAGATCTAGATTTTTGATCTCTTCTTTGATATTTTTTATTTTTCTATAAAAATGTACTAAAAGACCATGCGTAATAAAGAAAAAGACAATCGTAAGAGCCACAATTTTTAAGGCATGTTTTGGTTCAGAAAAAGAAATTTGATTTGTAAGCCAAGCAACTAAAAGTCCAACAAGGTAGGTAAACATAATCACCGTGGTGGTATTGGTATATTGGAGATAGGTAGTATGATCTAAATCTAAAAGATTTTTTTTGATGATATCCTGATTTTTCTGTTTGTACATCTGTTTCACCTGTAAGTCTCGTATGGATCAACTTATGCTGTTAGTCACCAAATGAAATTGCCAAGAGAATAAGACCTATGATCGTGAGAAGTGTTCCAAAAGCACCGAGCCAATAGTGTTCATTACCGAACGAAGGTATCGCAAGGAGAATGCCTGAAACAACACCAATAATTCCGCCTAATCCTAACAAGTGTTTTTGAGTATATTTCATGATTTCACCTTTTCTTTTTCTAATACTCTTATCCTTTTAAATTTTTTCTGAAAACAGAGCAAATCCAACAAACTGCAACAAACTTTATAAGCCCCATCTTCCTCTCTTATTTCATGAACTTTTTCCTGCTGACCGTTCTCCAGGCCTTTTGGCTTCTTCTTCCTTCTGCAGTCGCAAACATTATTCCTGTTTTGGTCAAGCATATCAACTTCCTCAATATCCCTCTTGATTTCGGATATAAACTTGGGTCGCATCCGCTCTTTGGCGTCCATAAAACCTTTCGTGGTTTTTTCTTTGGTATTTTGAGTGCAATCGTCATCATTCTCTTACAGCGCATGATCGAATCAATCACCAGCGTACATGGCATACTCGATTACACTGCCCTTTCTCTCTCCAGTCTTTTGTTGCTGGGTTTTCTTCTCGGCTTTGGCACGCTGTTCGGCGATTTGATTGAAAGTTTTATCAAGCGCAGACTCGTCATCAAACCAGGCGCTCCTTTTTTCCCCTTTGATCAGATTGACTGGATTTTGGGCAGTCTTTTTTTCGCAAGCTTTGTGGTGCAACTGAATCTCCTCTTTATCCTTGTCGCTCTGGTTCTGTACGGGTTTCTCCATCCGCTCGCGAACCTCTTAGGATACTATTTGAAAATAAAAAAAAATAAGTTCTGAAGGGCTTTCTAGCCTGCTCCAGGCACACGCACATAGACGTTGTTGGCGGGTTCGCTTGGTGTAGGGTCTTGTCCTCCGCGACGCTCTGCAATAAACTGATTGAGCCTTGATTCGTAATGGCTATTTGCTTCGTTTGTTGCTGTTCGAATAGTATCGAGAAGCATTCTTGTCCGTTCAGAAGCATGACCATAAAAGCCAGCGTTGGCAGGAATTTTTCTTACCACAGGTCCCATCTCTTTCAAACGACTTTGTATGACACTATCAACTTGATAGAGTGCCTTCCTCATAACATCAACGTGGTCAACAAGCTGTTGCGTTACGATTTGTTGTCCTTGTATCCTGCGATAGACGGTTCTTGTGTTTTGAATGCTTTCCGCTAGTTTTCGTGTTTCAGTGCAAGCCTTTTCCGCAACATAGATGGAAAGTCTGAACAGTTGTGCAAGTGGGTTCAAATACCCGAGTTCGGCTCTTGCATTTTCAGTTTTTTGTATTGCGAGCTGATGTGCATAATCTTCTTCCTGGATCTGCCAGCTCAGTTCATTTGCATCTCTAATTTTAGGGTAATACTCAGCAGAGGTAATATCAGTCCCCTTGACGTCTTCGTCCATTTTTTTAAGACGTTCATTATTCAAAATAAGTTCACCATCTTTTAATGCTTTTGCATGTATGCCCATATAAGCATCTTGTTCTATTTTTCTGCTATATCCTCTAAGCTCTTGAAAAGCTTCTTTTCCTTCACCAATAAGAACCTCCAGCGTATGTTTTAAGCCGAGAGCATGGTGAAGTTGGATTGCAAAGAGCTCATCGATGGTATACACTCTTTTTCCAAGAACCTTTTTAACAAACATTTGCACCCTGTGGCCAACTTTTTGTAGATCATTTTTTTCTTCATAAAGATACTGATCGACTTGTTGTTCTAATTGTGCAAGTGCATGCGTATATCGTTTTACATCATCAAAACCAAGTGGCTGATCTTGTTTGCGCAAGCGTTTTTCTATTCCATTTTCATCTTGTCCATGCGGCTTCAAATGATGCCGTGCAACGCGGTTATGTGTTCCTTCAGGAGTAGTGTATCCGATAAAATCTTCAGGTGTATCCAGACCTGCAATATCGTCGAGGCCTCCGGTTGTAAAAGGACTTCCCATATCACGATAGACATCATGCATGGACGGGTCTGTTGAAAAAAGTGATTCTGCAAGATGCAGTTTTCCTGTTCCGTTTGATCTGACGCCACTTCCATTTCCGCTTCCATTTCCACTTGTTCCTGTCATGTTTTTCACCGTTTTTTGTGTATTTACTCTTTTAAAAAAGACGCAGGGGGTGGGACAGTCGCTCTGAGAGCGTTAAGCCCAAAAGAGATTCGAACCCACATATCCTTTCGGAATAAGAGGGTGACAACCTCTTTGCACATACCTCTGTGCGACCCCTGCATTTCGATATCTTTAAATAAAAGTAACATCTCCTTGTTTGATAAGGGTGACAACCTGTTTGTGCATATTCTGTGCACCTCTTCTTTTTTTCTTGATGTTCTTTGTTGCATGTTTATGGTCTCTGTGTAAAAATGACGCCGGCGCTGGGAGAGTCACCCATACACACAACGTGTGTGCATGAGGTTTGAACCCAGACAGCCATTTCTGGCATCAGGTTGTTCAGACCCGCGCACTACCAGGTTATGCTACGCCGGCATTTTCATATCATGAATTTTACAAACATTTTTATACTGGTTTCCCCATCCCCTTCTTGTTGTTCAGACCTGCCGCAGGTTATGCCTCGTTTTTCTTTCTTTTTTCTAAACTTTTTTTTCATTTTTCATTTCACGTTTCATACCCTTTTCTAGGATTTTATTTTTAATAAGCCTTTACAGGAAAAAATCGGAAATATCACGATGGGATTGGGAGATTTCCGGTTGAGTTGGAGGTTTTTCCGGATTTGATACCCTTATTTCGGAATAATCACGGTTCAACCGGAAGAATTCCGTTGCTTGTGGGGTGGCAAAATAGTGAGGTTAAACGACGTATAAACCCTGCTCAAAATTTTTTGGAATCGATAACATTATAAACGAACTTTCTTCCATTTTTGTTATGGAACTCTTCACGGCATTTCTGTTTGGGCTTCTTGCCATGGTGTGTTATGGTATCAGTAATTTTACGGTTCAGCCGCTGACACGAGAGCTCCCCGGTCCTGTTATTGTTTTCTATCGTAATGCACTGCTTTCGAGCATTATTTTCATTTTTCTGATTCTTTTCTCTGTCTTTCAGGTTGCTCCGTATTATCTTTCCTTGAAGTATATTCTTATCGGCCTCGGTGTTTCTCTGCTTGGTTATATTCCCTACCTTACGCTTGTCAGAGCATTGAAAGTGGGAACCTTGGGTGTGATTATTCCTGTTACGAATACCACCCTTGTCTTTGCAGTGCTGTTTTCGTTTATTTTTTTAGGAGAAGTCTTATCACTCTCCTCTGGGATTGCGATTCTTATCATCTTTATTGGCTTAATTTTGGTTTCTGTCAAAAGCTTTTCAAAGTTTTCTTGTGATGCCGAGACGTTGCTTTCTCCCGGAGTTCCCATTGCTTTGTTTACCTCACTTATGTGGGGAATCATGTTTACCTTGTGGAAGATCCCTGCTATGGGTTTAGGTCCGATGCTCAGCGCTTTTGTGCTGGAGTTTGGTTTGTTTCTTTATGCAGGCATCCACCTGAAGATCAAGCGTATTCCGCTTCCTCACCTTACACGCACCCAATGGAAACGCTTGTTTACGATGGGCATCTCAACTGGTATTGCTACTCCTGCAGTCATGTTTGGTATGCAAGCTGGTCCCGGAGCAGTCAATCTCCTTGCAGCCTTAACCTACTCTCAATCTGCCGTCGTTGCCTTGCTTGCACACTGGTTCAGAAACGAGCGTCTTCTTCTTCGGCAGTATCTTGGTATTGCTATTCTGATCGGCGGAATGTTTTTGCTGATGATGGTGTAGGCTCTGTAGAAAAAGTTTGCTGTGAGGCCAGCGCCGCCCAGCGTAGTCCTTAGTACCTCAGCTTTTTCGTGCTACTTGTAAGCGGCTTAGGAAAAAACAGCAGTACGGGGCGCGGTGCTGGCCCTGCACATTTCGAGACTTTCTACAGAGCCGATGCTGTAGGAACGCTTAAATAGGTCCTGTTTTTCTTCCTTTTCATGCGCAACTCATTACCCTATCCTCACGAACATCCTGGTCTTTCACGACGGAAGTGGTTGGAACTTGCAGGTCTTGGCGGAGCTGGAGCTCTGATGAGTTTGGCTCTTTCAGGCGATACTGTTCCTGAAGAAACGTTGCCTTTTTCCGAATGGTATTATCAGAATATTCATCCTGTTCGAGCCGAATATTTCCCCTATTTGTTTTTTCCCACTCGTTCGCCTAGTCATAGTGCCACGGTTGCTATTGAAGATCTCTTTCGTAAACATGCTCCCCTTCAATACGGATCAGTTCCTCGTGTTGTTCACCACTCTTTCAAAACTGAACTTCTTTTTCTCCAGAGTGAACTTTCCCCAAAGGGAGTAGGGGAGTATGCCGACTTTGTACAACAGGGCGTCCGCACCTTTTTTCGTTGGATGGGGATTGAACATCTTTTACCTGATCTTGCATTTTATGAGCTTCGTTCTGATACGAAACTCGAAAAAACAACACCCACACACCTTCCTGTTTATGTTGTTTCAGATTGCAGAAGAAGAACAAAGGGTGTGTATCGAGTTGATGCAATTCCCAATACATTTGTGCAGAATTTTTTTGAATCTATTCCCGCAGTGACCTGGCTTCCCTACTATATTACACTTGACAACGGGAATCTTGGTGTAAAATTCAACGGGTTAAATCCTAGTTTTGTAAGCTTATCACACGGTTCGATTCCTGCTTATCTGGAACCTTTTGCCGAAGTCCTCCATTTTGTTTTTAGTCAGGCAACACTGAAACAGCTCGCTGCTTCTTTCGATGCATTACGGCAAAAACGATTAGGAACATTTACTGAGGACCATAGAACAAAACTGGATCAAGAAATAAAAAAACGTGAAGAGGGCATGGTTCACGGACTGGTCGAACATTATCTTGAAACCCATGTTCGAGAACTCGGTTTTTCTTCTGCAGATCTTGACGACTATTATCGGGATTCCAAATTTGGTAGAGCTCGACCCCGCTATGCTTTAGTTCCTTTTGTACAAGAACAACTCAAAACAACACCGCCACACGTACTGGTCGAGCGCTATTTTCGAAACAATGCTGAGATTTTTGGTCCTCTTCGGATCTGATGCTCAATTCTTTCCAAACCACTTAACTCTTCCCAAACAATCTCATAAAGAAATTCACAATGGATGAGAGGAATCCGCCTTTTTTCAGTTTGATCTGCTTTTTGCCCGATGATGGAGTTTCCTGTTCTTCTCCCTGTTGGACCTGTTGATCATCGGTAGCTTCATTATTGTCTTTCTCTTCTTTCTCATCTTCATCGCTGTCGTTTTCGTTTCGATTCAGCTCAGCTTCCTGTCGTTTTTGGAGTATTCCTTCTTCCCTCAATTTTTTCTTTAATTCACGAACCTGCGCCCATTGATCAAGGGTCATATTGTCTTCTCCACCGAACGATTCAATCAGTTCCTGGAGTTGGGGATCAAGGGTTGACGTAATCTCTTTATCTCCCCGCGCCCGTTTCCGTTCTAATCGTTCTTCAGGGGTTTCTCCTTCAGGCGCTTCATCATCTTCGTTTTCTTCATTGCCGTTGTTGTCATCATTATTGCTTGACGCACCCGGCAATTTTCTCGTGCTCGGTTTATACAAACAGAATTCAGCAGTATACTGCATCTTCTTTCTTCCTTTGTCGTCAACCTGTTCTTTTTTATCAGTCTTGAGAAGCTGAACACCGGTATCATTCAGAAAGATAATCGTGCTTCCTGGAAGCAAGGAAGTGAACGTCTCTCGTTCAACACCGGTATCGAGTTCAATGGTTACCACATCGGTGTGGGGGTCATGCCATTTATGCGTGAAAAAGAAATTGTCAAGCCGAGGATGATCCTTGGGAAAAAAGAGTTCCTTTCTCTCCCCTTTTTCAATGGAAATTTCCATGGTCTCATCGTATAAGCCACAGATCTTGGTAATTCCTACAGCCTTGTCTTCACCAACAATTGCAATCGTGCATTGTTCATATTCTTCTTGATAATCAATTTGATCTTCTTCTTGGTTGCAGACTCTGCTGCTGATAAACTGGCATTTTTTGGGGCCTGCCCGTCCTTCTATAATCTTGTCGCAGATGGCAACATCTTTTTTGGCTTTTGCCACTTTTTTATAACAGCGGATCTTTTTTTCATCGGTTTGGTAGAAATCACAGGTTCCTAGTTGGGTTTTATCCACATCAAGAATCCTATCAATACATTGGTCATGGTATCGGTCTTTGTTGACGTGGGTCTCGCAAATTTCAAGATCAGCAAGTTCATCAACAAATTCAATAAAACATTCATAGCGTTTTTCCAAATCTCTCTCAGTTCCTCGGTCACCTTTTACAATGTGCCTGCACAAGTCCATGTTTTTCATGCTGATGGCAAAAGCGTAGTAGCAGCCATTCTTTGTAGATTGGGTGGTGATGCGTTCGCAGAGGTCAAGCTCATTGCGTTCGATAGCAATCTGCTTGATGCAGGCATCTCTTCCCCTAGGGGAAGCACCGCAGTGCGTATCCAACGCATCTGCTGATACTGAAGGCACATTGAGAAGCATACTAAGCAGTAAAAGGGTTGCAGTAAGGCTCAGCCACACGAGTGTTTTCAGAGTTTTCATGTTCACGCCGTGTTGATCAGTCCTAATTTTTTAATCTTTCTATGCAGTGTCTCATAACGCAGGCCAATCTGCTTTGCAGTCTGTGTGAGATTGTCTTGGTTCTCTTTTAAAGCTTTTTGAAGGAATTCCCGCTCAAAGTTTGTTTCTGCCTCTTTGAGTGTCAAGGGCTCTTCAGGAAGTTGTTCCAGGACTTCTTTGGAAACTTCATTGACATTCTCGTACGCCTTTTCAAGCTTCACGGGATGGATGACTTCTTTATACGAATTGAGCACGTCTTCGATAATCTGCGTGACAGCTTCCCGCTTCACGTCATACGCCCGCGCCATATCGTGGCGTATTTTGTCGACGTTTAATTTACTCTCTTTCACGATGCGGTGGATGGATCGTCTATCGACATCTGCTAATTTTGCAACTTCAGAGATATTCCCATAGCGTATTTGGAGCAGTTTTTTGAGATACTGATTTTTGAATTGTTTTTTTGCCTGTTTGAAGCTGATGCTCGTGTCAATAGGAAAATCAAGGAGGGGATTTTTTTGAAGGCGGGAAGAGATGTCTTTATTGAGCTCTTCAATCGTCACACCAAGAACACGCTGAAGATTGGTTTCAAGAATCGGTTTGATTTTGGTTTGGATGACCTGCTCAAGAGTTTCTTGGGCACGGTGCGGTGTGCCATGATCTTTGTGATGATCCTTCATATCTTTCATACTGGGACATTATGGTCATGGATGTTTATAAAGGTTGTGGAGAAGTGAGACAGAATGAACAAAAGCTTTTTTCCCAGTTTTTAATCACAATCTTTAATAGGTATATGCGTACATGCATATAAATATGACTAAAATTATTTCGCTTTCAGATGAGGCATATGGGAAGTTGAAGAACATGAAAGAAACAGGGGAATCTTTTTCTAAGGTGGTTCTCCGTATCTCTGAGAAAGAGGAGAAAAAACCGTTGATGACTTTTTTTGGTGCTTGGTCCGGCAATAAGAAAGAATTGGAGGATTTCAAAAAGAGTGTTGTGGAAGACAGGAAAACCCTCAACTGATTACAGCAACCCCAGCTTCCCGGTAACCTCATCAATATCCTTCTCCCATGCAGGGCCGATGGCGACCGAAGTCTTGGTTCCTGCTTTTATCTCAGTCCAGCCTGCATCAACAATCAAAGAAACAATCAATCCTGCATCTCTTGCAAGGGTGGCATGCTTCATCAGCTCGGATTCGCTTTTGACTTTCAACACGACTTTTTTCATGCCTTCACCCATCCATTTGCGTACGTCTTTCATATCAGACGCAAGCACAGCTTCGACGCTTGCGTGGGCAGCCTGCGCAGCAATCTTGCCGGTACCCATGCCTAAATCGGTGCGTACGAGAATCACCTGCTTCATCATGTCTTTTTTATGCACGATTTTGTCAACCAGAAGGGTGAGAATTTTTTTCATGTAACCTTTTTGGCTTATTGACTTTATAAAGTTTTATGGAATTATAATGAAACACCTAAATTTTTAATAAAATTGTTAGATGTTTCAAATATGATAGGGCACTAAATAATATTAAAAATATAGGCGCCCTATTATATAACCTTGAATATAACCTTGATTGATCTATTTAGTAATATTCTTATTTTCTAAAATCCTAAACGACGTGATGATCTGGTTCACATCATTCTGAAAGAGATCGGAATCTTTTAATGGTGAAGAATAGATCAAAAAGTAGACCGTACCCTCTTTTATAGTCCAAATACTCAGCCAACGTTTTCCATGTTTTTCATAAATAATCCGGTACGCTCTTTGTCCAGAAAAGGTTGTTTCTTCAGAAGAGATCACTCCCTCGTCGAATTCCTTTTTTTGTAATTCAGTAAATGCAACAAGATCTATTGAAGGATCAGACAACTTCCATGCGTCAATCATGATTTGATACGCTTTAAACGATCGGCCTGATAAGGCCGTTAAAAAAGATGTGCGTGGACTCAGATACACAAGCGGTCTTCGATATTGAGTTTTAGAGGTCTTCCATGAAGAAGGATAGTCAACAGTAAAATTATACTGGGGATTCAAATATCTTTTTGGTTTTTCAGAATCATCATCGGAGAATGTATCGGCATTTAATAATTGAGACCGCCGAGAACCGGGGGGACCGAGCGGTATGCATGATGTGGCAAAGAGAAGGATAAGAAAAAGAGTAAAAGCAAATAACAGATATCGTTTATTATTAAGTACCTGATTCATGAGTCTCCAAAAACTTCCATTTTATTTAAACTTATCCTAAAATCAATAACTTTTTAAATCCCCAGTTTCAAACATCGCTTCCATGGCAAAATGCATAGACTGCAGCACCGAAACCATCTTAGGAGACATCCATTGCAGGCAATGCGGTACTGAGCTTCCTGATGAAGAATTACTCTCGTGTGACTGCGGAGCTGTGGTTGCCGAAGAAGACCAATTCTGCCACGAATGCGGATCTGCGTTTACTGAAGACGAAGAAGAAGCTGATGAATTAGAAGAAGAGGAAGATCTCGAAAAAGCAGAAGGAACCGAAGAAGACAAAAAAGATGCCAACGATAAGGAAACTAAGGAATCTGACGAAGATCTTGATGCTGAAGCATCTGACGAAAAAGAGGAAGACAACCCAGATGAGGGGTTTGATTTGTAATCATTTGGCTCTCTGCTGTAATAATTCTAGCTACTCCCGTACAACAATGTTTTTATAGACTTCTTTGCCATAAAAAGGCATATGCATTCTGATATTACCACTGCACTTTTTGGTTCGTATCAACCGCAACCCTATTGTCCGCGTCTCGATCGAATGATGGGAAATGGGCATCGTTGTAATTCAGATACCTTCTTTATTCCTGAAGTTTATACACCTGAAGTCTCTCTTATGGGTGGTGAAGAGGAAGATATGTGTTTACGAGCGAAAATTCAATTTCCTCATCCTTTAAGAATCCGACCAGAAAATGAACAAAAGAGAGAGGATAGTGTCACGTACACACTTGGAGACCTCTACGATCTTAATAGTTGGGTCGGTGATGATCGGCATTTTGCTCAAAACTTCCGCGGGCGTCTCGCTGAACGCTTTCTTTCTCTCTTATTGGAAGGTTTTGCATATCAACTTGCAGACAAAGCTTGCAACTTAGGCTATCAAGAGGCAGAAGGAAATGTGGTGCGAGAAAATAGAGGTAGTGGCGAGGACGGTAGACCGCAGCCCCGAGGACATATTCTGAATCATACTGCTGATGTGGTTATTCGCTTTCATCGACGAACGACACTTGATGTCCTTGTAAAAACACCCGAAGGATCACGACGATTGTATTATTATCCCGGTGATGTCCATATTGAATCAACAGAACTTGACGGGTTGGCATATCTTCATCTGTTTGGGAGAAAGAGTGAAAAAGGAAATTACGCCATTATGGGCGAGATAAAATCGGGCGCAAATTCTATACATTGGAGAGATCTTGATAACTCCCGCAAAGGTGCACCTAAAAATCTTTCGCTTGACTATCGCCTCTTCAGACCGCTTCGATCCATTTTTCCTTCTGGGCCCCTTGTCTATTTTATGGCAGGCTATGCTTCAAGTTTTTTTAATGTACATGAAGATAAACGAATGGTTAAGGGCACGCTTCGTCGATTAATTCAAACTTTACGCTCAGCTAACGTGATGCCTGTCTTTGCGGTTGTTCCAGATTTTATTGACTGGCACCAGCTTTCTCTTCAATTTTTACGTCATTTACGAGCGTATCGCACGGTGATGAGTGGAGCAACACGATTTTGGTATGATTATCGAAAAGAAGAGTGAACTCTTGTCTCCTAGAACCAATTCTTCCTCTTAAAATAATAGGCTAACAGTGCAACCGAAACTGCCATGAGACCAAGAGAAAATAAATATCCATACTTCCAATGCAGTTCCGGCATATTGAATGCAGAAATCTTAAAGTTCATCCCGTAAATACTGGCAATCAATGTCGGAATCAAAATCAGCGAACCCCAGGCAGTCAGTCTCTTCATGATAATGTTCAAGCTGTTGGAAACCTGGGAAAGATACATTTCCATAATACTCGAAAGAATATCATGATAGGTATCTCGGACATCGGCGAGGTTAATGATATCATTGTAGAGATGCCTAAAATCAAGCAGTTCGCTCTTGCTTAACTGGGGAATCGTTCCTTTCTCAATCATGTTGACAATTTCTCTATTGCCGATCAGAATCTTATGCAGATACATGAGCGATTTTCTGAGACGAAAAATCTCCCGCGTCGAGATGTCTTGGTGGTTCTTAAACACTACAGCTTCTAATACATCAAGCTGTGGTTCTACATTCTCAAGAAGGATGTAGCAATTCTGATTGATCTGGTCAAGGAGTTCGTACAGGAATTTTGTCGGATTCCTAAAAATTTCAGGTCTGCTTTCAAAATCCTTAATGAGCTCATCAAATGCTTCAAAAGGCTTGTTGTGAAGCGTGAGAATATCCTTGTCGCTGTTGACAAAAATGACCAAGGGCGCTTTTTTGATGGCTTTGCTTTTCAGGCTGTGATACGGCGCAACAAGAACAATTGCGCTGAATCGTCTTCCAGAGTAGACGTGAGGTCTTATTTCTTTGCGAAGCAACTTATCAATATCGGCAAGCGGTATCCCAAAGCGTTTTGAAATGGTTTCCTGTTCTTTGAGCGTTGGACTTAAGCAGTCAATCCAATCAACTCGTGCTGCAGAAATATCGCGGAGCATACCGGGAACGATCTTTCCCCTCTTTTTCGAATAGACGCGAAGCATATATTGTTTTCTTGGTGAAGAGTACTTTTAAAGATTGTGATGGATAACCGTTGAGGGATAACAGTTCAATCTTCTTTTCTACGTTTATAATAATTATAATAACTTCTCTTCTGCATCACAACTTGCGCGCGTATCGCGCGCCTGAGCCCCGACGCATAGCGTCGGGTCAAGTAATTATGGAGCCCGCGCCTATGGCGCGGGGCAAAACCACGCAAAGCGTGGCCAGGGATGATGCAGTAAATTAGAAATTGAACTTATTTTTATTAAAAAGATGACTTAAAACTATAAGAAATACTTGATGGGCCCGGAGGGACTCGAACCCTCGACCTCTGCTCTGTGAAAGCAGCGTTATAGCCGGACTAAACTACAGGCCCGTGTGTTGTCATTGACTGTATAAATTTGATAAATTTGTTTCTGGAGATTATCCAAACCTTTAAATACTTTTGTTGTTTCTTGTATTCCCATGACAAAACAGTTTACTCTTGTTATTGAAAAGGATGAAGATGACTGGCTTATTTCTGATGTAGTTGAACTTCCGGGCTGTCATACGCAGGCGAAAACTATGGATCAACTTCTTGAAAGGACAAAGGAAGCGATTCGGGCTTATCTCGGTTCAACAAAAAATGTTGAGATTTCTGAAAAATTTGTCGGTGTACAGCAAATTGAGGTGTAATTTTTGGCAAAGTTGCCGAGATTGACAGGCAAGGAAGTAGCCAACGTTATCAAAAAATTCGGGTTTGTCTACAGCCACACAACAGGAAGTCACATGGTGTATCATCATCCTGATGGACGAAAAACGGTTATTCCTCACCAATAGTGGCGAAGAAATCGGTCCTGGTTTGCTTACCAAAATTATCAAACGCGACATGCAAATAACTCGCGAAGCATTTCTCGAAAAACTACGCTAACTTTATAAATCCACCATGCTGACCATCCCCCATGGCATCCAACGCATTCGACTGGAGAAAAGTCTTGTACGCTGTTATTGTCCTGCTTCTCTATATCCCGATGGTCTACCTCGGAACCAATGTCTTCTTTACAAAATATTCCTGGAGCAATAGTTATTATCGCGGCGATGACTGCTACCTCAAGTATCCTTATCCTGCCCAGCCTGCTCCCGAAGTGCGCCCAGAAGCTAAAACTCTTTCACCGCAAGATGGTCTCTATGAATCCCGCCAGAAATGCACCCGTGAAGAAGAGGAGAAACGCCTGGCATTTGAAGCAGAAAAACGCCAATACGATGGCTGGAAATATGTTGTTCTCAGCATTATCAATCTGATTGCCATGCTGGTTGCTATCTTTGTTCCGCTGGACAGCAGTATCCTCTATGGTTTGTTTTCAGGTGCGGTGTTAACAACCTTTACTTCAACGTGGATCTACTTTGAATCTCGTTCAAAAGTTGGTTTTGGATTGCTGGTTTTAGTCTTTATTTTATGCGTGGGATTTATTCAGAAACTACGAAAAACACAAAAACGTTAGAACTACACTCCCTGCTTTTCTGAACGACAATATTAATAAAGGAGTACTGCATACACCCCTATATAAGTTATACTGATTGAAAAGGTGATTGTATGGTTAAAAAAACAGGTATGGTTGAAGGTAAAATTGTTACAGGAAGCCGAAGTTCTCCTTCTGGTGTTCGTCATGGCGTACGCACGGTAAGCCGTGGAGCAGCCAAGACTGATGTGCTTCCCGGATTTGACTTAACACTCCGTCAAGTTAACAGGCATATGGTTGAATATGAAGTTGAAAAAGACGGAAAAGCGCGCATTACAAAAATTCTCAGTAAACGAAGATAAAAAAGGTGAGCAGTTTGGTAAAAAAAGTTGAAGTTGGCGTTATCGAAGCAAACGGAAATATTCGTGCACCTGGCCGTAAGTTTGTTCGTGTCGATCCCAAACAAGATTGGAGACCGATGCTCGGCTGTGAAGTTGAGTTTGTCTATCAATCGGGATTAGGAAAACGAAAAACCACGACAACCGGAGCGCAGGGAACTGGCCGTGTTTTGAAAGTTCTGAAACCTTCACGAACGCGCGGCGGATCGACGTGTAATTAGATTCCATAAACCTTTTAAATTCTTTTTTCTTCTCTTTCCTGTATGAAACCTGTCAATCTCATAAGCTTGGGTGTTGTTATTCTTATTGTGGGTTTTATTATAGTTTTTCTTGGCATGATGCTTCAATCTCAACAATCACAAAACGAGAAGCATACTAAAGGCAGTAATGTCAAAGTCGCAGTCGGAGGCTTCTTCGGCCCTATTCCCTTTGGTTTTGGGAATGATAAAACGCTGATGTATGTTGTGATGGCAGTTTCGGTGTTCTTTATGCTCATGTGGTTTATCTTGCCGCATC